>Ga0078894_10000095_pt1 | contig 51868 bp, 47 predicted proteins | sample LauGreSu1BDMLBSD_2_FD_67506 | JGI IMG/M metagenome (GOLD analysis project Ga0078894, IMG submission 67506) | Freshwater lake microbial communities from Lake Michigan, USA - Su13.BD.MLB.SD (version 4) (version 4) | ecosystem: Environmental > Aquatic > Freshwater > Lake | place: Lake Michigan...
CGAAGTGCATCTTCACCGACATTCGGGATGTCACTAGTGATCTCTTCCTGACCCAACTTGGTATCACGCGAGATACACTCAAACTCTTGAATGTGAATCGAGGTAAACTGATCTTCTTTGACCACCTTCTCAGAAATCAAGATGGAGTCTTCGAAGTTGTAACCGCTCCATGGCATGAAGGCCACGACGACGTTCTGACCCAAGGCCAATTCGCCAGTTTCAATACCGAAACCGTCGGCGATGATGTCGCCTCGGCGCACTACCTCGCCCTTCTGGACGATTGGACGCTGGTTAATACAAGTGTCCAAGTTCGATCGCTTGTATTTCTGCAGATTGTAAATGTCTACGTCGGCACCGACTTCAGTCAGGGCCTCAGGATCGTCTTCATTAGTCTTGATGACGATACGATCAGCATCCACCGACACTACGGTCCCGTCGCGTTTTGCAACAACGGCCGCACCTGAGTCACGCGCAACCGTTAACTCAAGACCGGTACCGATAAGAGGTGCACGAGTCTTAAGGAGCGGTACAGCTTGACGCTGCATGTTCGAGCCCATCAAGGCCCTGTTAGCATCGTCATTCTGTAGGAACGGAATCAACGAAGCAGCAACAGACACCAACTGATTGGTGGACACGTCCATCAGATCGGCTTCTTCTGCCCGCGCGATTTCGCTCTCACCCTGACGGCGCACACCTACCAGTTCGTCTGGCTTGTGTGTACCGGGCAGCGCTGCCTGTGCAATCACGTGATCACGATGTTCTTCAGAGGCTGAGTAGTAGCGAACCAGTGGTACGCCCTCTTCCCCACGAAGATTCTTGTACGGAGTCTCAATAAAGCCGTAATCGTTGACGCGCGCGTAGCTAGCTAGCGACGAAATCAGACCGATGTTCGGACCCTCTGGTGTCTCTACTGGGCAGATACGGCCGTAGTGAGTCGGGTGAACGTCACGGACCTCGAAGCCAGCGCGTTCACGCGAAAGACCGCCTGGCCCAAGGGCGGACAAACGCCGCTTGTGAGTGACCTCTGACAGAGGATTCGTCTGGTCCATGAACTGACTCAGCTGGGAGGAACCAAAGAATTCCTTAACCACCGCGGAGGCAGGTTTGTTATTGATGAAATCGTGCGGCAGAAGAGTGTCAACATCTTGTAGTTGCAAACGCTCACGAATCGCACGTTCGATCCGAAGAAGACCAATACGGTATTGGTTTTCCAGAAGCTCGCCCACAGCCCGAACACGACGGTTACCAAGGTGATCGATGTCGTCGATTTCCCCGTTACCGTTCTTCAGGCGAAGCAAATAACCAACGGTCTTGAGAATGTCGTCTTTGGTAAGAGTCCGTTGCTCAAGAGCCAGGTCAAGACCGAGTCTTTCGTTTAACTTGAGTCGACCCACCGTACTCAAATCGTAACGGTCGGAATTGAAGAACAAGTTATCGAACAAAGCACGAGCCGGCTCGATAGTTGGTGGATCACCCGGACGCAGACGCTTGTAAATCTCAAGAATCGCCGAGTCCTGAGTCTGAACAGCTCGGTCACTAACCAATGTGTTCCTGAAGGAAGCGTCAGCATTAACCTGGTCCATGAACAAGATATCAATCTCGTCCACACCACGAGAGATGATCTCTTTGATCAGCTCTTTGTCCAAATCCGCGTTAAGCGGAATGATCACGTTGCCGTCGCGATCCTTAACGTCGGCCGCCAGCACCTTGCCAATCATGTCATCTGCTGTCAGGACTTGGTATTCAAGACCGGCCTGCTGCATCTGACGAATCATCCCTTGGGTGATCCGGCGGTTCTTTTTAACGTAAATTTTGTCGGAAGTTGGGTCCTTGATGTCAGCAGAAGCCCTTTGGCCGCGCAACAGCTCGAAGTTCAGTTTCTTTTCGAACCTGCCTTCGCGAACCCGGATACGCTCCTTCTCGTAGAAATAATCGAGAAGCTGCGCCTCGGTGAAACCAAGCGCCTTCAACAGGGTCGTCGCGTGAAGTTTACGGCGACGGTCGATCCGAACATGCAAAATGTCCTTTGAGTCAAACTCAAAGTCCATCCAGCTGCCGCGGTACGGAATGATCCGAGCTGTATAAAGCAACTTACCGGTGGCGCTATTACGGCCCTTGTCGTGATCGAAGAACACACCGGCGGACCGATGCAACTGCGACACTACTACACGCTCAGTACCATTGATGATAAACGTCCCGGAGTCAGTCATCAGAGGGATCTCACCGAAGTAGACCTCTTGCTCCTTGACGTCACGGATCGTCTTGACGCTGGTGTCCTTGTCGACGTCCCAGACAACAAGGCGGATGACAACCTTAAGGGGAGCAGCGAAACTCATCCCTCTCTGGCGACATTCGTCCACAGTGTACTTGGGCTCTTCGAAAGCATAGCTGACGAATTCTACCGAAGCAGTCTCCTGGAAGTCCTGGATCGGAAAAACCGACCGGAACACGCCTTCAAGCCCGACATTCTTCCGCTTGTCGGGATCGACTGCCATCTGCAGAAACTGTTCGTAACTGTTACGTTGGACTTCAATCAGGTAAGGGATTTCGACAGCAGGAGGAATTTTGGCAAAATTCTTCCTTGGCCGCGTAAAGGATGCTGCCAGGGAGGTCATAGGGCTCTCCTAAAGATCCAAGGGAAAGCGGGCACTCGTCACGCCGCCTAGCTGTGACATAGGCTCGCTTCAGGTCGCACTGAAAGCTTCGCAAACTGGCTAATCATTCACATAGGCTTGACAAATGTCAATAGATAATATCTACGACACAAAATTAAGCCCCGCCTAGGCGGTGAGACGCGTCAATCCCGTCACGGTCCGGAGACAGCTGACATTGACGCAGCCTACCACCAAAGGCGGTTCTAACTGCCAAACTGCAAATGAAGTCTTCTCAGATAATGCTGAATCGAACTTACTTAAGCTCGACCTTCGCACCAGCTTCTTCAAGCACTTTCTTGATCTTAGCGGCTTCGTCTTTCGAAACGCCTTCTTTAACAGTCTTTGGCGCGCCTTCAACCAGGTCTTTAGCTTCTTTCAAGCCAAGGCCGGTGATCGTACGGATCTCTTTGATCACGTTGATCTTTTTGTCGCCAGAGTTAGCTAGAACAACAGTGAACTCAGTTTGCTCTTCAGCTGGAGCTGCAGCTGCAGCACCAGGGGCAACTGCAATAGCTACTGGAGCTGCTGCACTTACACCGAACTTGTCTTCAAGTTCCTTAACCAGCTCAGCTGCTTCAAGCAGCGTCAGGTTTTCCAAGAATGTGATCACCTGTTCTTTTGTCACGCTCGACATACCGTACTCCCTCCTCAACCTTCGGCGCCCGTCGCGATCCGAAGCGGTATACATTTACCTATTAGTTAGCTTTCTTATCCTTGATCGCGTTGATGACTTGCACCAACTGACGTGGAACACCATTTAGTACACCAAGCAGGCCACGATGTGGCGCTACCAGCGTGCCAACAAGGCGTGCCAGCAGAACATCCATCGTTGGCAATTCAGAGATTGCTTTCAAGTCAGCAGCGGACACGCCTTTGCCGTCCATCACACCACTTGTAACTTTGAAGTTCTCTTTATCTTTCGCAAACTCCAGTACAGACTTAGCAGCCTGAGCCGGGTCTCCGTAAATGATCACCAATCCTACAGGACCCTTAAGGGAGCCTGAGATTGCGCCTACGTTTTCGGCTTCTTCACGAATCGCAACTTTAGTAACGCGGTTTTTGATAACCCGGAACTCTGAGTTTGTTTCGCGCAACCTAACTCGTAGATCAGTGAGCTCTGCCACTGTTAACCCACGGTACTCCGCAACGATTGCGGCGTTAGCCTTCTTGAGACGCTCAGCTATTTCGCCCTTAAGCTGATGCTTGCGAGCTTTTGTCATTGCCATGGCGTTATACCCTCACCTACCTTAGGAAATGAGACTGATTAGATACGGAACGGAGCTGGGTCTACTTTGACGCCTGGGCTCATTGTTGAGGACAAGCCAATACGCTGGACATAAGTGCCCTTAGCTGTTGCAGGCTTGGCTTTAACCAGAGCATCCAAAACAGCCTTTGCGTTCTCAACTAGCTTGTCTTCATCAAAGCTGACCTTACCGACTGGACAATGAACGATACCGGCCTTGTCAACACGGTACTCCGTACGACCAGCTTTCAACTCATTAACAGCTTTAAGGACATCGAAGGTAACAGTGCCAAGCTTTGGGTTTGGCATCAGGCCGCGTGGACCCAATACTTTACCAAGCTTACCAACCACACCCATCATATCTGGGGTCGCAATTACTTGGTCGAAGTCCATCCAACCACCCTGAATCTTGGCAGCTAGATCATCACCACCAACTTCGACTACGCCATCAACTTTAGCCTGGGCAGCTTTCTCACCCTTAGCGAAAACGATGATGCGCACGCTCTTACCAAGACCATGAGGTAGCGGAACAGCTCCCCGAACGTTTTGGTCAGCCTGACGAGGGTCTACACCCAAGTTAATTACTAGATCGAGAGTTGCGTCGAATTTGCAGAAGGTCGTCTTCTTGACTAGGCTTACAGCCTCAGACAGCGAATATTGCTTTACAGGATCGACGGCGCTCTGCGCCGCGCGGTATTTTTTACCACGTTTAGCCATTGTCTATTCTCCGTAGTTCAAACGAGCAACCCCGAGAGTTGCTCTCCTACTATGTCGGCCCCTTGCGAGGCGTTTAACTACTAACTAGAAACACCGAAGACACAGATTAACCCTGGACCTCAAGCCCCATGCTGCGTGCAGAGCCAGAGATAATTTTCACAGCTGCTGCTTCATCGTAGCAATTGAGATCTTTCATCTTAATTGCAGCGATTTCTTTAACCTGAGCCAAAGTAACCGATCCACAGGTAGCTTTGCTCGGAGTCTGGGAGCCCTTCTCAATCTTCGCCGCTTTTTTCAGCAGGTCAGAAGCTGGAGGACTCTTAGTGATGAAGGAGAATGACTTATCTGCGTACACCGTGATGATGGTCGGCAGTATTGAGCCAATTTGCTTCTGTGTACGAGCGTTAAACTCTTTGGTAAACGCCATAATATTGACGCCACGCTGGCCCAACGCTGGCCCTACCGGGGGCGCGGGATTGGCTTTGCCGGCTGGGATTTGCAGCTTGATATAGCCGACGATCTTCTTTGCCACCTTCAACTCCTTACCAATAACTGGTAGCCGAGAAACCTGAAAAACGTAAGAGACGCTTTATACGGAAACCAAATTCTTAAGTCAAGCAATCAATGAGCAAATTAGCTCAACTTTTGTACCTGACCGTAGTCCAGTTCAACCGGAGTTTCTCGCCCGAAAATACTAACTAAAATTCTTAGCTTCATCTTGTCGGCCTGCACCGCTTCGACAATACCGTCGAAATTCGTAAAGGCACCGTCGATTACTTTGACCGCTTCACCCTTCTCAAAGGTCTGCGTCGAAGCTTGCTGCTTCGTCTGCTCTTTGATGGTCTCGGGCGAAGTCAGGCGCAAGACCTCTTGATCAGTGATCGGACGGGGATTGCGTACATTACCAACGAATCCCGTGATCTTAGGGGTTTCGCGAACGAGGTGATTGGTTTCCTCGGTCATCTCCATCTCGACGATGATGTAACCAGGAAACGCGTTGCGCTCGACCTTCTTTTTCTTGCCGCTTTTCAGGACTGTCTCCTGCGCGGTTTTTGGAACGACGATCTCGCCAAACTTCTCTTCCATCTTATTGAGCTTGATGCGCTCCAACAAAGTGGACTTCGCCTTCTCCTCAAACATCGAGTAGGTATGAACTACATACCACTTGAACTTTGGGTTCTTGGCTGCAACAGGCACTACAGCTGAACTGTCTTGACCCGTCAAATTCGATTCGTCGCTCATACGTTCACCATATCAAACCAAGCAAAGGGCTATCCCCAGCCGTGTTATGCAATTAAAAGCTTCAAGATCCGCGACCATACAACGTCGAAGACGCCAACGATGACCGCAAATATTCCAACAACCACACAAACAACTATCGTCATACGCTTAGTATCTGGCCAGCTCGGCCAAGCCACCTTACGCAACTCACCAATGGCCGCAAGAAAATACTCGTTACGCTCAGCATCAGCTCTCAGCGCCCATGCTGCCCCAACGCCTGCCGTACCACTAGCTAGGTAAGCTAGATAATGAAACCATTCAAACCGCTCTATCCATCCAGTTTGAATCCCAACCGTTTCAAATGCCTTGAAAGCAACGTAAGCGGTGAGAAGCAAAAATACGATATAGGCCGCATTCAACCAAAAAGCATCGTCTTTCGCCACGGGATTAGTCCTCAGTCTGGATGAAGGTGGCAGGCGAGGAGGGATTCGAACCCACAACATGCGGATTTGGAATCCGCCGCTCTACCATTGGAGCTACTCGCCTATAACTTTAGGTCAGCAAACCAAAAAAACCGGGGCTCGCGCCCCGGTTCAAAACTACTTATTCCGTAATAATCTCAGCAACAACACCGGCGCCAACAGTACGGCCACCTTCGCGGATAGCAAAGCGGAGCTCTTTATCCATAGCGATTGGGGTCAGCAGTTCGACGTCCATGTTTACGTTGTCACCTGGCATTACCATCTCGACATTAGCCGGAAGGGTGATGGTACCAGTCACGTCAGTTGTACGGAAGTAGAACTGAGGACGGTAGTTCTTGAAGAATGGGGTATGGCGACCGCCTTCTTCTTTGGTGAGAATGTAAACAGAAGCCTTGAACTTCTTGTGTGGCTTGATGGTACCTGGCTTAGCCAAGACCTGGCCGCGCTCAACGTCTTCACGCTTCGTACCACGGAGCAGTACGCCCACGTTGTCACCAGCTTGACCTTGGTCGAGGATCTTGCGGAACATCTCAACGCCCGTGCAGACGGTTTTTTGAGTGTCACGGATACCAACGATTTCAAGTTCTTCGTTGACTTTAACCATACCGCGCTCGATACGGCCGGTAACTACAGTACCGCGGCCAGAAATCGAGAACACGTCTTCGATTGGCATCAAGAACGGCTGATCAACTGGACGCTCAGGGATCGGGATCCACTGGTCACAGTTGTCGATAAGCTCAACGACTTTTTTAGCCCAGTCGTCGTCAGCGGTGGTAGCTTCTAGAGCCTTCAGCGCCGAGCCTTTGACGATCGGAGTGTCGTCACCTGGGAACTTGTATTGGTTCAGAAGTTCACGAACTTCCATCTCGACGAGGTCGAGAAGTTCAGGATCGTCAACCATGTCGCACTTGTTCATGAACACAACGATTTTTGGCACGCCGACCTGACGAGCGAGCAGGATGTGCTCACGGGTCTGGGGCATCGGACCGTCAGCAGCGCTCACGACGAGGATTGCGCCGTCCATCTGAGCAGCACCGGTGATCATGTTTTTCACGTAGTCAGCGTGACCCGGGCAGTCAACGTGTGCGTAGTGACGCGTTGCTGACTCGTACTCAACGTGAGCGGTGGAAATCGTGATACCACGTGCTTTCTCTTCTGGCGCCTTGTCGATTTGGTCGTACGCCATGAACGAGCCGCCGTACTTCAGAGCCATAACTTTGGTGATCGCCGCGGTCAGCGTGGTCTTACCGTGGTCGACGTGACCGATAGTACCAACGTTAACGTGGGGCTTTTTACGTTCAAACTTTTCCTTAGCCATCTGTTCCTCCCGCTATGGCGTACGCGCCTCGAAACTTTCTCTTTAGATTTCCACTGATCTACTCTGCGTTAGATCACTTGGTCGTTTGATGGAGCCCGGGATGGGAATTGAACCCACGACCCCGTCCTTACCAAGGACGTGCTCTACCACTGAGCCACCCGGGCTTGCTCTCACCTAATTCGTAGACACCAACTGCTAACACACTTGAAATGGAGCGGGAAACGGGATTCGAACCCGCGACCCTTAGCTTGGAAGGCTAATGCTCTAGCCAGCTGAGCTACTCCCGCCCTGTACCGCCGCATCCTAGCTTATTCGCCAGAATATGAAATGAGAATTTGCAGTGAGGCCTAATAAAGACATCATGCCTATCCTCTCTACCCCTCATCGCGACGGCCGAATGGGAGGTGGTGGAGGGTGAAGGATTCGAACCTTCGAAGACGTAAGTCAACGGGTTTACAGCCCGCCCCCATTGGCCGCTCGGGCAACCCTCCACAAGTAGACACTGGACACATGATCTTAGTGGCGTCTGGAGCTGGCGATGGGACTTGAACCCGCAACCTGCTGATTACAAATCAGCTGCTCTACCAATTGAGCTACGCCAGCGAGCCGTGATCTCCACTGCCATAACCAAACTACCACTACCTGACTTTCCCTGGTGGCAATTTGACCCCAATGGAATTAGCCAATGGATTCAAGAGGTTCCCCGGTGAGTCGAGACAATTGGATACTATAGTTTCAGCACTGGTGTCAAGGCGATGCCGCTCCGACTCTTGTAAATTCACACAAAAAAATACCGGCTGCAACAGAGACATTCAAAGATTCGAGGCCGGACCCCAGCCCTGGTATGGCCGCCAATCGGTCACAAGAGTCCGTAACCTGTTTGGAAAGTCCTGTATCTTCGGCTCCGAGAACGAGCACAACTTTTTCATATTCTGGTGCTAGCGAGCGAAACCCTTCACCACCCATGGCCGCGCCAATGATCCAGTAGCCTTGCTCTTTGAGCGCAGTCAGCGAACGATTTAGATTCACCGTGATCACTAGGTCAGTGAGAGCAAAGCCGCCCTGCGCCGTATTTACAGATGCTTGTGTCAGCAAAACCTGGCGGCGTTCAGGAACCAACACCTCTTTGACACCAAAAAATGCGGCACTTCTCACTATGGCGCCCAAATTCCGCGGGTCGGTCACATGATCGAGCGCCAAAATAACATCTTTCGTTCGCGTCTTTAATCGCTCAACTAAACTATTAAATGTTTTCGCTTGTAGCTGAACAAGTGCTGATATGGGTGCAACTTGTTGCATCTCCCTTTCAAGCACGCGCTGCCGCAGAGGGACAGAAAGTGAGTGCTTTGCTAGTAACTGCTCAGCTTGGACCTTAGCGCGCTCCACATAGAGAATCTCTTTGATAGCAGTAGGTGCAAATCGAGCATATTCTCCGATCGCAGATTCACCATCGACATGAAATAGTTGGGATGCGAAAGGGTCTGACTTCCCCTCGTCCTTAGCATTTGCACCGCGCTCATGATGGCGGCGGCCCCGCCTTGAAACTGAATCTGGCTTATTTGATTTTCTGCTCTTCATGTATTCCCCGCCCGAAGTTCCTGACGAATGAGTTGCGCGGCTTTGTAATCCAGATGGTCACCGGTGATTTGCAACATAAATTGGATTACGCTTTCAATCTTATTAACTACAATCTGTAACCTATCCTGACTATCTTGGGATTGACTGATAATTGAGATCGCGCAATCCCGCTCGAGATTTCCTTGATCATCAACAAAAAATGTGTGCAACTCAGAGTCATTCAATCTACCGATAAAATTACGTAAGTCGGCAATTGGGAACTCTTTGTTAGCATTGGCAAATATTTTACGAAGCGACTGCATGACGAATGCATAGGTGTCTAGACTACTCTTCAGCGAGGACATCGCCGGTGACATCTTAGGTAACGGGTCGCTGTCTGGCACAATTTTGCAGATACCTGAGTTCACAAGGTGCATCAGCGCACCAACTGTGTAGGCATCGATAAGTTTTGATTGGTCTAGTAATGCCTGGACGTTCCGCTCTTGCGAGATCAGTGAGATTATATCTCCGTAGAATGTCCCAGCTGGATAAGTTATTTGCAGCGTCTCCACGCTTGACTGCAAGGCAACCTCTGTCTCTACGCGCAACCTCGATAGGAATGCACGGTATGCCGAACCATAGCTGAAAGACTCATGCAGCAGCTGCGCAAAGCTTTCGGCAAACACAACCTCGGTGCTTGGCGGAGGCGCACTTGGATGGATCTCACAGAACACCTGCTCTGCCATGAAGACTGATCTAAGGATCTGTCTTATTTGCAGTTTGAGCGAATCCCAAAGATCAACTTTCGAGAGAATACTGCTTGATACAAGTACCTGCCCGAATTTTCTAACCTTTGTCACTTCCGCCGCGGATGATGTGAGGTCATCGAGGGAAATCTTCGATTCACGAAAGAGGACTTCCCCCAACCTATCGTCGATCAGGTTTGATCCAGCAAATACTAATTTGCCTCCATTTAGAAAAAGTCTCTTAACACCAAATCCGGTATCAATGGCTATGACGCCGCTAAACCCTGATTGGCCCAGACCCATTAAAAAATCGCGCAATACAAATACGCTAAGACTGGCAGTACCACGACTTAGTTTATTTGAGTTTTGCACCATGTCGTCTGCGCGTAAGAGGATGCGGTTTTCATCAAGCAATTCTGCTCGCCAGAGTGATTGTTCCGGAGCCTCGGGAAATCCTGCGATCAGAAGTGCATCGTTCTGTCGTTCGACTGTCAGGTTTACACCGTCCATAAGATCCCCTTTTTAGCGTTACGAAACCTATTCAAACTAATGACCCACCAGTAGGCAGTTCAATGATGATACGAGTTCCACAGGGCTCGTTATCTTGCAGCCTTAGATAGCCACCATGATCCGTGATGATCTGTGCAACAATGGCAAGACCTAGCCCGGTACCGCCATCTTTAGTCGAAAAATACGGTTCTATGACGCGATCGCGAAATTGTGGCGGGATGCCGATCCCGTTATCTCTAACTTCGACTCGGACCGTACTCAGGTCATCTAGCATGATCGAAGTAAAACTAATGGCTGGGCGCGGGCAGTTATCCGGAATCGCGGCAATCGCATTTTCTACCAAATTAACAAACACTCTGTTCATTTGGTCGGTATCAAGAGGAAAGTCGGGGATTTCCCCAAGCTGAGACAGATCAAAATCAATCATGGGATAGCTCATCTTATAAAGCCCGGCAACGTCTGAAATGACCGCGTTGATACTAGCAATTTGCAGCTGCACTTGAGGCAGCCTAGCGAACTTAGAAAATTCGTTGACGAGATCACGCAGTGAGTCGACCTGCTTCAAAATTGTTTGCAGGCATGACTCAAAAACCTCTAGATCGTCACCAGAAAACTTCTCGTGGAATCGTCTTAGTAACCTTTGAGCACTCAACTTAATGGGAGTTACCGGATTTTTGATCTCATGGGCAATGCGCCGAGCTACCTCACGCCATGCGGCAATGCGCTGTAGTTTCACCTTCTCAGTCGCGTCATCAAAAATCAGCACGATACCCATATCCTCACCGGCTTCGTCGGCAATACGGGCACCATCTAAAAGTAGCGTCTGAGGTCGACCTGCGACCACCACCTCAAGCTGTGCACTATAGATGTCATGAGAGGCCAATCCCTCAGCAACAGGCAGCCAGAGCGCGGCATAAAGCTCCGCATTCAGAGCCGATCTTACAGGCACACCAATTAGGCTTGAGGCATCAAGTCCTAAAATTTGCTCTGCAGCATCATTAACAGCGGTAATGCAGCTGCTATTGTCGAAGGCGATAACGCCAGTGGTGATACTTTTGAGAATCACTTCCATATATTTGCGACGACGATCAAGCTCATCGTTGCTCTTAACGAGCTGTCTACGCGCCACTTCTGCCTGTGACCTATGCCGCTGTAGATCGTGAGTCATCAGATTAAATGACCGCACAAGCTGTCCCGTCTCATCCTCGGTCCTTGCAGCAAGAGCAACGCCGTAATTACCAAGAGCCACCTCGCGCGTGCCTTCGGCAAGGGCCCGAATAGGGTCGGTAATTCCGCGAGCCACGTAAAATCCAAGCCAAACGGCCGAAAAAAGCACCAGCAGCGTCATCACGATCAACAAAATCAGGTAACTCAATTTGATCAGTTGAGCACCCGGGCGGAGGTTAGCAAAGCTGTTCTGGACGGTTTCAATACTGCGAAGCATCTGCGTTTCAAACCGTGTTTCAGTAATCACTAACCCAATGAGCCGCTTAGTCTGGTTTTGCAAGAGTGGGGCAACGCCTTTGACGACATCTTGTTGCGACTCACCAATCACAGCGCTCGCCGACTGCATGCCTGGGTCCCGACTAAAACGCTCCAACATTTCACTGACAAAAGAGTCGAGCTCGCTCGTCTGCTGTCCACTGTTCGGTCGACTTGACCACAATAGCTTGCCGCCACGATCGTAAACAAAGACTTGATCAAGACCGTACTGGGTATCGAATCCATCAAGAAGATGACTGGGTAGCGCTAATTTATATGGCCCACTTACCGGTGGCTCATATAAGGCAGGCTTTAATCTTTGTACTGCGACCTTGGCCAAGCTTTCCAGTCGCCTTTGATCCTGCCTGTAGACCCGCTCGCTCACTTGGCGGGTTTCTTCCATCGTGGCCCTGACTTTATCCGAGAACCACTCGTCGAAGCTGTTAACGATGAACCGTGCAGAGACATAGAAGAATAAGATCGTTGGCGCCAAGGCGAAAAACACTAAAGTTGCAACAAGCTTAGTCCGAAGGTTGCTACCAAAAACACCGCGGCGACGCTCCACCACCAACTTAGCGACGTTACGGAAAAGGAGAAAACCCAGCGTCAAAATTAGGATGACATTGAAGTTAATCAGCCCAAAGTAGACTACGGTGGTGACGAAGTCTTCATTCTTAGCGAAGGTTTCACTCAGCCCAAAAAGCCGCGTTTCCAAACGAGACAAAAGCACAAGGACCACTGATATGATTGCGATAGCGGCGAATTCCCAAATACGCCGTCGCTCTGCTGCCGCTCGCGGTGCCATGACGCGTCTACTCCGTCACAGTCACTGGGATCACCGCGAATACACGCCGATCACGTTCAAACCTAATCTCGTATTTACTATCTGCTGCTTGGTTCACGACGCGAATCTTAACTGAGCTATCATCGCCTAAGTTGGTCACAACTCTATCCACCTTAAACTGATCAGTAGCTTTGACGATGACTTCGTCGCCTGGTCTTACGACTCTCATCTGCTGATTAACTTTGATCTCGGCATATCGTAAGCTGGGGTCGATTACACGAATAAAACCAGCTCCATGTAAGGTATCTCCCGATGTTGCTATAACGGACCAGACTTCACCTAATCGACCCTCGGAATACCAGTCACTTAATCGATTGGTTTTAAAACGGAAACCGCGGTCCTCGCCGGAGACATTACCCGGACTTTTAAAACCAATGACATCCACCTGCTTGGCAGTGAAGTCCGGTGATATAAGCCTGGCCTCGGCAACTTCCAATTCGTCGCCTCGCATGACTGAGACCTCCTGGCCCTCTTTCAAGCGAACAGGTTGCCCGTTTATTTTAAGTACAAAATAATCTAAGCGTCCACCGCTGTCCCCAGCTGGCTTGGCTTTAGTAAGGAGCTCTGGTCGCACCCAGGCCAATTGGGTGCAGCTGACTATTGCTGCTACGATCAAATATCGCGATTTCACGGTGAAGCCTCACTCATTGATATCGTCCGGACCTTCAGTCTACCATGGTACCCCTTGGGGATGGCAGTTCTCGTTGAATTACTCCGGTGGGACTGTCAGGATACGTGAGGCTAGACCATTGTCGGGCAAGGCAGGAGCGACCATGATCCTGGATCAAGATAGCGTCACCCTATTTGCAGAGCATCTAAAGTCGCGCGGCAAACAGCCCGCCACGATTGAATCCTACTGTCGGGATGCCGCCAGTTTTGTCACTTATTTGCAGAGTCACCGAGTGTCCATGGATCAAATTGAACCAGGCACGCTGGTAGCGTACCAGGAGCATTTGCGATCCGATTTGACCGAGCGCGAGAATTCCGTTCGTCGCGCAGTGATTGGGATTCGTCAGTATTTTCGGTTTCTAACAGATAAGTCTCAGGTGAAAACAAGCCCCTTTGATTGCGTTGCCATCCCGCAGCGTGATGAGCGCCTGCGGCGCGGGCTAAAGTCCGATGTCATCGAAAATTTGCTAAAAGCAGCAAGTCAAAGTCACCCGACCTGGAAATCGTCTCGTGATGCTGCAATCATTGCGCTTCTTGCCTATGAAGGAATCAAGGCCAACGAGATCATCGCCCTGAGGTGGTCTGATCTGATGATGGATCATGAGACGGCATACCTTCACATCGGAGGCTCTCGTGCCCGGTCGATTCGTCTTAGCCCCGAGCCTGCCCGACTTCTTGCTGCCTATCAGCGGCAATATCTCATGCTGAATCATCCAGTTATCGCTCAAGCCAAAGAAAAACTCATGTTCATTGCCTTTAAGGGTCGAGATGCCAGCCATCCGCTTCCTAATATGACTCGCCACGGCCTCAAGTTCATCGTCTACGAGCTAGGCGATAAAGTCGGAGCTAAAAGCCTCAATACCGAGCAACTGCGGCATTTTGCGGTAACTCATTTGATCTCCCAAGGCATGGCACCAGACGAGATCATGACCCACCTTGGCTTGCGCCGCTTGGGCAATATCGCTAAACACTTGGCGAGCGTGGATAGTTCAAGCCTGATTAATGCGGTTTGATGGATGTTTGATGGCTGTCTGATGGATATCACGTGAGCGATTCTAAAGTTGAAGACCTTAAATGGATGCAAGAGGCCCTAGCCCTGGCAAAGAAGGCCGCTCTTCGGGGCGAGGTCCCGGTTGGAGCCGTGATCGTCTATGACAATCAGCTGATTGCAAGTGGTAGTAATACCCGCGAGGAGCGCCAAGAGGCCATAAGTCATGCCGAAACTGAGGCTATTTCCTCTGCCTGCCGAGCCCTTAGCAGCTGGCGCCTGACAGGTTGTACTCTGTATGTAACTTTAGAACCATGCATCATGTGCGCCGGCGCAATTTACCAGGCCAGACTGGATCGTGTGGTATTTGGTGCGATTGATCCGAAGGCTGGTGCCATGGGGAGTCTTTACCGCATTCACGAGGACTCTCGTCTGAATCACCGCCTACCGGTCGAGGGTGGTATTCTGGCCGATGACTGCGGCGCCGTTTTGAAAGAGTTTTTCCGCGCTCGCCGCTGAATATCGTGAGGCTCAGGGTGCTACAAGTCGATTGATCCTGATGGTAACTCCCTCGTCGCCTAGCTTAACGGGATATACCTCGCCCACAAGATCTCCAGGCTGATCTGGACCAGCCGTACCGTCACCATCAAGCCTAGCCTTTAGCTTGAAAGTCTCAGGCCAGGGTTCGTCCCCCATCATGCGCTGCATATTGTCTTTGGTCAGCACAAACTCATAGAATTCACCCTTGGCGTCGCTACCTAGGGTCTTACGAAATGCCCCCAGCGGCATTGGTCGGTCTGGACCTGTGGCAATGATAAAAAGGGTGCGCACTCCTTGGGCCGAGGCTGCCAATTCATCACTGATAACTACAGAACCGCGGGCAAAAGAGTGAGAGGTCTCACCCATCTGACCCGCGGTCACAATTGCTGCTAGTAAGATCACGATTCCGGCACCTAATCCCCACCAACCTAACTTCTTCATCATCAATCCGTAAGCAAGTGTCGTGATCTTACCGCTGGCCCATCGAATTATTTAAGTCCCGAAACCACGACGATTAGTCTCAGAGTCGAGCAGAGTCGGCCGGAATTCGTCAAGCGTGAACGAATCCACCTTGACGGCCTCTTCTCGCGCTGTGTTGGCAGACTCGAGCAACGCAGCCTCTTTGTCTGTGATCACTTGAGCAGCAAGTGCCTCTTTAACCAAAAGGTTGGCGCGGCGCTTCGGCAATTTGCCCGCCTTAACTGCCTTCGAAATCTTAGCCAGAACATCTGTCGCCAGGTGCGCAAGGGTGAACGCATGTTCGATAAGATTGTTGCTAGCTGGCAAATGGTCGCTGATAATTCCGCGTGTCATGTCATCACGGAAAGCACCCGGCTGCTGAATCGCCTTGGCCAATTCGTGGCCGAGCTTGTCAGAAGGTAGCGAGCCAATGCGGTTCAAGCGAGACCAGAAAGCAATAGGACCGCGGAAGAACCAGCCTATCCCAGGTACCTGGAAGTTACTGAATATCCCATCGAAGGCCTTTTGCATCTCGTCAAACGCATACTGGATCGCCCACTCAAATGCGACTTTATGCTCCGCCTTGTATCCCTCTGCCTCGTAACGACGCAGAATTGCCGTTGCAAGGTACATCCAGGACAAAACGTCTGCGTAGCGGCCGGTCAGCTTCTCTTTCAGCTTCAGACTACCGCCGAGGCTACCCATAGCAATGTCTGCCATGATGGCAAAAGATGCCGATGCCCAAGACAACTTGCGATAGTAGTGAGCTACTGGACTACTTGGCACTGCCGCCAGACGTCCACGGCTCAAGCTTAACACCACCGAGCGGCAAGCGTTCCGAACTACATGTCCGATGTGTCCCCAGAAGGCGCGGTCGAAGGACGCGTAGTCCTTGTCCATGAGAGCTTTAACTTCTTTGTAGGCGTAAGGATGGCAGCGAATCGCACCTTGACCAAATATGATCATCGTACGAGTCAAAATGTTTGCACCTTCGACTGTGATACTGATCGGAAGTGAAATGTAGGCATTAGCAATTTGGTTGCGAGGACCTCTCGAAATCCCCGCACCACCTAGGACGTCCATAGCATCGTTGACGACCTTGCGGGCTAACTCGGTTTGGTTGTACTTCGCGATGGCAGAAACCACGGCCGGTTTCTTGCCGGCATCGATCGCCCCCACAGTAAACACACGTGCGGCTTCCATCGCATAAGTAATGCCAGTAATACGGGCGAGTGGCTCTTCGATACCTTCGAATTGACCGATGGAAATGCCAAACTGGCGTCTAACCACCGCATACGCACTAGCTAGTCTGGTGACTGCTTTCGCGCCACCAGCAGCCTGCGACGGCAGCGACAGGGCACGTCCAGCGGCAAGACATTCCATCAGCATCTGCCAGCCTCGACCCGCACCATCGGCTCCACCGATGATCTGATCGATGGACACAACTACATCTTTGCCTGAGGTTGGGCAGTTATAAAACGGCACACCCATTGGGTTGTGGCGCTGACCGAGAACCACACCCTTGGTGTTGGCTGGTACTAAAACGCAGGTAATACCGAGGTCCTTACCCTTGCCAAGCAGATTTTCAGGGTCGTAGAGCCTGACGGCTAGCCCCACCAGGGTTGCTACCGCAGCAAGTGTGATGTAGCGCTTGTCCCAGTTAAGTCGCAGGTAGAGATTTCCATCTTCCCCGCGGAACACTGTGGCGCTTGAAGTTAGCGAGCCTGCATCGGAGCCGGCATTTGGTTCTGTCAGGGCAAAGCAAGGGATCTCCTCACCGCGAGCAAGACGCGGCAGGTAGTACTGCTTCTGCTTGTCAGTCCCGTAGTGCGCGAGTAATTCGGCTGGGCCCAGTGAGTTTGGCACCATGACCGTGATTGCCAACGGGCCAGAGTGAGTCGCAAGGTGAGCGATCACTTCGCTGTGACCGGCAGCAGTGAACCCGAGTCCACCGTATTCTTTGGGGACGATCATACCAAAGAAGCGTTCCTTCTTCAGGTAGTCCCAGACCGCTGCGGGTAAGTCTTTATTTTTGTAAATTTCCCAGTCAGAGGCCATGGAGCAGACCGTCTTGACTTGGTTTTCGACAAAAGCCTGCTCATTGGCCGGGAGCTTACTGTACGGCTCCTTACGGATCATTTTGTAGTCGGGTTTGCCTGAAAAAAGTTCGGCATCGACCCAGGTGGTGCCGGCTTCCAAGGCGACCCGCTCTGTCTCAGAAATGACTGGCATCAGCTTCAGCCGGTCCATCAACTTTGCCACTGGAATTGAAAGCAGCGAACGACGAATCGGCGGTAAGTTAAGAAGCACCAACACACCTGTCACACCGCCGAATACCGGTACGGGCGCGCCCGTAACCCACATGGCCACCGCAATACCCAGAGTCCACAAGACAAACGGAGCACCGATAAACCCTAGTGTCAAGACACCGGCTGCAATCGCCAACCAGCTTCCAATCGGAGTAGTAGCGAGCAGCCAACCGTAACCCAGCATACCTTCCATGATGACCTCCTAGCGGCTAAGCCGCCAAAACGAGTGCAAGAGCGCTACCGGCAGTCGACACCCCACGAGTGCGGGGGGGTGCTTTGGAGTGCCGGTAACAACCCCGATATTACTCCGATTTCCCGGGGTCATCCAGCTTATCGGTTGATCTTGGGGGTGACTTTAGAGAGGGCTAGACAAAACTTTGGCAGATTTGATCAGCACATCTGTAACTGGCCGATCTCCCGAGGCTGTTTTTACCTTACCAATCGCCTGGACTACCGCCAAACTGGCGTCGTCGGCCGTCTTGCCGAAAGCCGTATACTGTCTGTCCAGGAACGGTACTTTCTCTAGGCACAGGAAGAACTGACTACCAGCTGAATTGGGATCCTGAGCGCGAGCCATGGATAATACACCAGGATCGTGAGACTCCTCGTTAAATTCGGCATCGACATTGTAACCAGGGCCGCCAGTTCCGGTACCGTTGGGGCAACCACCTTGGATTACGAAACCCGGCACGACGCGATGGAAGACCAGATTGTCATAAAATCCAATCATGGCTAAGCCAAGCATGTTTTTGCAGTGATTTGGTGCCAACTCCGGCCAAAAATCAAGCTTCACCGTACCCATCGAGGTATCAAGCTCAAGTTGGTAGCGGTTCTTTGAAAAATCAATCGACTCTTGTGCCTTCTCTACTTCTTTCTTCCTACTCTTCCCGAACATGAGATCTCCTTACTTGCGGGCTTTGATCACGATGGTTTGCCCATCATCAGCATCACGATCAACCCCGTCAACCGCAAAACCAATGTCGCTCAGCATTTCGAGGACTAAGGCTTCACGGGGATCCTCACCAATTTTGTGCGCAGCACCTATCGCGGACTGAAACTTTGCCACCTGACTGAACTGATGTTTGAGGTTTTCGTACCTTCCCTGCGATTCGAGACTGCCTTTGACTGTGTCAAATAAAGATTCGATGGTGCCGTGATCAGCCCGCATGATTAGGACCAAGGTCCCAACCGATTTGATGGCACGGTATAGTTCCGGGATGGCCGCAAGAAGGTTGTGCGTATCAGTGAGAGTGGCATTGAAGACCACCCCATCAAACTTGCTACTAGGAAGCTTACCAGCTTGAGCGTCTGAGATACGAACGAATCTAATGTTACTGAAGTGCCGACAGCGCTCCCTAGCAACGCGTAATTGGTGGATATCGTTATCCACTGCAGTGACCTTAAATCCCTCGAACGCTAGCATGGCCGTCAGTGCACCAGTGCCGCAGGAAAACTCTAAAATCCTACTGTTTGTCGGAAAAATCTCACAAACGCTTTGGAGCAAGTGCTGCCGCCCAGGGAATCGCCCCAAGACACCGTCTATCCCGGCAGCATGGCGAATCATCTGCGTCTCTTTAGCGATGACGGCATATAAATCGGCGAAGAACTCTTGGCGACGATTTACCGAATTAATATTCAAAACCACTGTCCAGCCCATGATGCGTCCGGTGGCCCGGTCGACTACAGGCGACATAATGCGTGAAAAAACGATGCGTCCATATTTGGCCGATAAAAAAGTCACCCGCTCTCGATCTGTGATCGGCAGAATGGCTTCACCGTATAACTGCTCGGTGCGCTTCGGGACTCGGCGGTAATTATCAAGCTTGGCGTACCACTCTTGGACATGACCGCCTCGCCGCACTTGGGCCAGGGAGTCGTCACCCGCAAAAATCATGTCAAAAGCAGTGTTCCAATCTAAAAACCGCTGATCGTTGCTCAAGATAAAAGTTGGCACGTTTGCATGAAAGAGTGTTTGCTGGAGCCGGAGATCTCGTGGCGCCCAAACCTTGATCGAATTAGTGATCGAATTAGTCTGTCCGTCCGACCTAAAGATCTGCCGCAGCAGCCCTCCGCTAAGGCCGCGCCCTTTGGGTCTAGCTTTGTTTTTTGATGTTCCTTGGGGCACTAAAACCACTCTTTTCATTCACATTAGCCTGCTCACTATAAGCAGTGGCCTAGGTACTGCAATTCTTTTGCCACGCCCTAGCTATTGGTCGTTACAATGTAACGACCTCAATCACCTGAATCCAGTGAACAAATATTATATGTTTAGTACCGAGCAAAATACGGACGCCGATTCTGTATAAGTCTTCGCCAGCAAGTGGCGCTGGACTGTAGTTAATTAGTCGCCCACGTACTCACCGTAATCTGGCACTGAGTTTGCACTAAGGCGCCTGAGAGCTTGGTTAAAGAACCACACGAAAAAGGCTCTTAAATACTCTGAAGTGGAGCTGATAACATGCTGATACGGAAACAGATTACACAAACCAGGAGAGCTCACCCCTCCTCTCGAAGGAGAAAGCTCCTCATCACTGCAGGCCTACTGCTGGTGCCTAGTTTGTTTACAGGTGTCACCTATGGCAACGTAGTTGGCGCTGACACACAGAACTTCAACCCAACGACATCTGGTTTAGATTTCGTTACCGTCGAATCTGGCCAGGTCCTCGAACCCGGAATCGTCAACTTCGGCCTATTCCTCAATGATCAAGCGAACTCGCTACCGTACTTCGCCGATGACGAGCAAAGTCACACTCGCTTTACCGATGCGATTCTGAGCGCGGACTTACACGTTGGTGTCGGTCTACTCCCTGGCCTGGAAATGGGCCTTAGCGCTCCACAGGTGCTTAGTCAAAATGCACCCACGACTGGTTACCACGGCGAGTATAATGCTTTGGGCAATACTGAGATTCGTATTCATGGCAAATATCAGTTTGCCGGCGATCAGGAATCAGGTCTAGCAGCTCAGCTGATGGCCAACGTCAATCGAATCAAGGACAACCCTTATACAGGTACGAATGCTGGCCCTACTACCAACTTTGTACTAGCTGGACACACCACCTACGGCAAGGCGAAGTTAGGATTAAATCTCGGCTACCGCCTTCGTCAGCCCGGTGAAGCCATCACCGCATCTGCACCGATCACGCCACTACCGGATCAGTACATTGCCTCCGGTGCGCTTAGCTACCTCATCACTTCGATTCAAACCAAATTAATTTGGGAGGTATATGGCAGTGCACCAGTACGCGAGGTTGATACCTTCTCAAGGCGCCAGGCATCGTCAGCAGAGACATTGTTCGGTGCTAAGCACGATTTTACCAGTCAACTCGCAGGTCACTTTGGTTTCGGCACCCAGTTAATCAATGGCATTAGCTCGCCGTTCTGGCGCATCTACACCGGCATGAACTACGCAGTTGGACAAGTTGGCAAACCCGCCCCTGTGCAAAAGTTTGAAACAATCTCCCAGGTGACGCCGGCTAAAGCCGATCCCTTCAGTGGACCACCAAAACCACGCGAAAAAATTGTGATTCATGACGTGCTATTTGAATACGACTCGGCTTCCTTAGTAGTCGGTGGTGCTGACAATACTTTGTCCCGATTGGCCGGTTACCTCATGAATAAACCTGTATTTACTCGATTGGTCATTGAAGGCCATACCGACTCGATCGGATCTGAAAAATACAATACCGAGCTGAGCAGAAAGCGTGCTGAAACGATTCGCAAGTGGTTGATTGATAAACATCATCTGCCAGCTAACAAAATCATCGCTATTGGGCGCGGCGAAAGCATGCCCATCGCCGACAACGGCAACTATCAAGGCCGGCAGCTGAATCGCCGCGTGGCCTTCACGATCTATCGCGACATGGCAAAATAACCCTAGGAGTTCCCCGTGATCAGAATGTTACCCAACACTAAAGTAATCGGGATGGTAGTCACTCTACTAATGCCCGTAACAGTGGCTCAAGTTGTCACTGCATGTAATCAGGCCTCATATCACGTCCGTTCTCCTGGTTCGGACAGCGAAGCACCGCAAAATCTTGGCAATAGTGAAGGCCAGCCTGCCGCACCGACAGCTCGCGTTGAAGTGATCTTCAACAATGGCAGCGTGACCACTGTGCCGACAGGCTCGGCGACCACCGTGCAGCCGTCGAATGATACGCTTTCTCCAAGTTTTGTTGGTACCAGCAACTGCGCCAACCCTGGCATCATACGCGCTGACTACACCATCAAAACGCCAGAGGGCGAGGTTCCACTGTCGGCCGTTAGAGCTCCGGGTAGCTGCGATTCTCTCAGCGTCCCTTACACCTTCAAGAATGTTGGTGATTACCCAATCACTATGATTGTGACGGACGAGAATAATCTTACTGCTATTGCTTCAATGACTATGACCATCATCGATGGCACCAAGAAAGACGGTGGCTTCACCATTGCTGCCGTACCGATGCTGACGCAAGCCACTAAACCAATCGCTTTCACTGGATACTGCTACATGGCAGCTGGTTTCACCATTTCCTGGGACTTTGGTGACGGGGCTACCGCTAGTGGAATTTCAGGTACCCATGCCTACAATGATGTTGGCCAGTATCTTGTCAAGGCAGCATGCACCAGCGCTGATGGCAAGACTGTAAAGACGGCCTCAGTAAGCGTCGTCATCATCAGCTCCGATATTGGCATGCCAAGCCCAACCTACGGCGTACCTATGGGCCCACCAGCTGCGGGACCGAGCCAGTCGCCGTTCCAATCGCCTGGTCAAAGGCCCGCAATTTTCCCTTAAACTCTTAAAGGCCCGCGAGGGCCTTATTTTTTTTGGCTTTCGTCGCCCTCTTTGCTACATTGGGGTGTTAATGGTATCGCAGTCCCATAACACACTAATTTTGAGGTCACTGTTCCATGACTCGTTATTCGCTGCTCAATGCCTCGATTATTGCCGCTTCCGTAGCATCAGTAGGAGTCTCTAACGCCAATGCTGCGACGACGCTAAAGACCGATCAAGACAAGGTTAGTTATGTGATCGGCTACCAGATTGGCAGCAACTTCAAGCGTGACGGACTAGAAGTGGATCTGACCATGCTCACTAATGGCCTCAAAGAGGCTCTTGCCGGCGAGAAGTCTCCCCTGACACAAGAGGAGACTCAAAAGCTGATGGCCGACCTCGACAAGAACCTGAGGGCCAAGGCTGAGGCCCAGCGCAAGGCCGCTGGCGAGAAGAACGCTACCGAAGGCAAGAATTTCTTGACCGAAAACTTCCGCAAACCAGGCGTTAAGAAGACGGCCAGCGGACTACAATACAAAGTTGTCTCAGAGGGCAAAGGTGATTCGCCTAAAGCGGATGACACAGTGTCCGTGAACTACAAAGGTACACTCATTAACGGCACCGAGTTCGACAGCTCTTACAAGCGCGGTCAACCCGCTAAGTTCCCGGTCAGTGGTGTCATCAAGGGCTGGACCGAGGCTTTGCAGCTGATGAAGCCAGGCGCCAAGTATCAGCTCTTTATTCCTTCTGAGCTTGCCTACGGTGATCGTGGCGCCGGTCCGCTGATTGGACCCAATGCTACCTTGATTTTTGATGTTGAACTGTTGACGGTGGAACCAAAAGCCACAGCCGCCGCAGCACCTGCAGGGACACCCACGGAGAAGAAATGAAATCCAGTGAGCTTCGGCTCATTGCAACCTGTCCAGAAGAGACCAAAGAAGTACTGATCGCCGAGCTGACTCAGCTCGGCGTCAGTAACATCGAACCAGCCTACCGGGCCGTCCACTTCTCAGCTAGCGAAGAGCAATTTTATCAGGCACATCTGCGACTACGGACTGCCAGCCGTATCCTGCAGGTCATCAAGGAATTTCCAGCCAAATCGCCGGAGATGCTTTACTCCCAGGCCCGTCGCATAGACTGGCCAGGGCTCTTTAATGTAGAGCGCACCTTTATGATCGAGGGCGTACCCGGAGATCGTGGCAGTGAGTTCATGCGCGCCAACGACATCAGCAAGAAGGTGAGAGAGGGGCTCCAAGACTCTTTCCAGCGACGCGTAGGACAGCTACCCAAGGTTGACCTTAAAGAACCCAAAGTCATCATCGTCGCATTTCTAGCTGGTGGCCGTTGCGTCCTTAGCTTTGACACCTCGGGCAAAGCCCTGCATAAGCGCGGTTATAGGCAAGAGGGTCACCCAGCACCGATCAAAGAGACATTGGCGGCATCGATACTACTTCTTGCTGGATATGATGGCACGCAAGCCTTTCTAGACCCAATGTGTGGTAGTGGAACCATTGCTATTGAAGCGGCGATGATCGCACTCAAGAAGGCGCCACAGATCCACCGCCCCAAAGGCCAATTCCAGTTTGAATGGCTGCGAAGCTTTAATAAAGACCTATGGCGTCAGGTCCAAGACGAAGTCCGAGCCGAGCGCGCCGAGTCTCCAGCCCATGCCATCGTTGCCAGCGATATTTCACCTACCTACGTCGAACTGGCTAAGCGTAATGCTTTAAAGGCTCGAGTTGAAAAACACATAAGTTTTGCCACTGGTAAGTTTGAAGACGTCGAGGCACCTGCAGAGTCAGGCATTCTTGTAGCGAACTTACCTTACGGTGAACGTTTGGCCAAAGCGTCACGCACCGAACTTGAGGCGCTGTACAAAGAGATCGGCAACACTCTGAAGCAACGCTTTACCGGTTGGCGCGCAGCTCTGCTTGCAGCTGAAGAGTCGCCTTATAAATCTATCGGTCTTAAGACATCCCGCCGGATACCCCTAATGAACGGCAGTATCCCGTGTAAGTTACTGATTTTTGACTTATACGCGGGCAGCAAGAGGAAGGTTACCAAGGATAGCGGCGAAGCCTGAATCTTAAGTTCTAACACCCCGTTCCGATATGAGATTAGTCTAAAGACGGATCCATATCGGAGATTAGTCATGCAGCGCAGACTATGTGTCGCGATACTTACATACGTTTGGTGCACAGCTTCCGCCTGCAAACAGAAGACTGCGTTCACAAGTCAGGGCGAATCCGGCCTACGCCCCGCTGCCGGCGGCAGCCCAAGCGACCCGTGCGGGCCAGCCGGCACGACTAAAGCAGAGTTACTGACTCCCACCTTAATGAACGGCACCCAAGGTAACTACCTAGAATACGAGATTGCCCTTATGGACTGCGACGGAAAAGTCAGGCCACTTTCGGCAAATCGCATACTTTTTGATGTGGATGCTAGGTTCACTGGTCCGCACGTCAATGACCCGTTGAGTTATACGGTCAGTGTAGGCGACGAGTCCATCAGCGGTGAGCTAAAAAATATCCAGGGCAGTGATCTATTTGGAAGGACCGGTGCTAATCTTTTTCACTATGCGACTGAGAAAAAAATTGAATTCGGCACCAAAACAAACTTTCTGCGTCTACGCATCGACCTTGCCGGGCACCAGATGAAATCGACGACCGAGGGAGCATCAAGCCCGAATGAGGTAGCCACCTACCTACGATTCGGCGACGCCAGAGCAGTGGAGCAGCCAGTCAAGCTCCAGTCCCCCTGAACTTGGGTCGCCATTTTCCTCAGGTAATTTCTATGCTTAGATCTAAATCTCAAGATTTCCCATGGTTTGCCGATAAGTTACCCCATAGAGGCCAAAGCATTCCTGGGAGCATGCCCGATGTCTTTCCGCCTCGTTACGATCGCTTTAAACATTGCCACGATGTTTGCGTGTAGCCAGTCCGCATCACCGCGAAACAGTTCGACACGGACCTCCCCGCTACCCTCAAATGGCCCGGCGGTAAATCGTACCGGTGGAAAATCCTGCCTGCAAATCGTCAACGGTTTGCCGACGAGGGACTTCCCTACAGTGGTGAGGCTTGTGGGTTTGCGCGGCAATTCTGTCGGCGTATGTACCGGTACTTTCATCAGTCCGACTGCCGTGATTACCGCTGCACATTGCATAGACTCGTCTTCGAACGGCGGCCTCTCGATAGTCCCGGGAGACAGACTGGATTTCAGCAGGAACCCTCTGACGGGCGCAACCAAAGCTCTACGGGCGTTCACTCTGGGTAGCATAGGATCTACTGGTAACACTGGGAGCAGTGAAGTGGTCGGCAAGGATACGGCCATACTCCTTTTTCCAAGCGGGATCGCTAAAGGTTACTCTGAAATTGCGACAGGAAAGCCCTCAGTTGGGACCAAGGCAGCGTCGGTCGGATACGGTTTGCAAGACTACTTTGACGACGAAACAGCTGGAGAGGGCTACGATGCGAGCAAGCATTTTGGCTCAATCGATGTGGTAAACAGTGGCGATGAGTTAAATATCTACGTGGGCGATTACACCGCCGCGGAGAGCGAGCGAGTACTGGGGGCTAAGGTCGTTGACTCCATGGGTGACTCCGGGGGCCCGCTGTTCGTAAATGGCAAAATTACCGGTACGCTTTCCGTCGGTGGCGCTCGCGAACGAGCCACAGATGGAGAGTCGGCCTATTTCTCGGTATTCGTCGATATAAACTCAGCAACCACTCGGCAACTCATTCAGATCGCCAATGCAGGGGGTGCCAACATTCCGCCACCGGGCACAGCTCCGACAAACCTTAGCGCACCTGACAACTCTACGGCGGCCACGACAGCAAATGAAAATGACTCAACGTGTCAATGAAGTGAGAGAAATTTGTCGTCTAGCCTCAAATAACATCACGGCACCAGCGACACTTACATTGAGAGAATCGGCGATACCTGCCATTGGAATCTGAGCCACGCTGTCTGCATCTTGCAGCCAATTTTCCGTCAATCCGTCCGACTCGGTACCGAGCAGGATCACTGTTGGGTGTGTGTAATCGACCGAAGCATATGACACAGCTGACTCGTGCAAAGCTGCCGCAACAATTTGCCAACCGTGTTCAGAAGCGATTCGCCTCAGATCAGCGCTTGTCATTGCCACCACCGTTTGTGAAAAGGCAGTACCCAAGCTGGCGCGCAAGACAAGCGGATTATACAGGTCCATTTGCTGATCAATCAAAAACAGAGCGTCAGCACCTGCGGCATCTGACGAACGCAAAATCGCCCCTAAATTACCTGGCTTCTCTAAACCTTGGACGGCTAGAATCAGTCTCATCTGACGGCGGGGCAATGTCGTTAAATCATGATGCTTCTGCTCAAAGACTAAGACTAAACCGTCGCTCGATTCACGCACGGCAATCTTAGCGTAGACCTGCTCAGATACTTCAAATCTCTCTACTTGGGACGCAAGACTAGAGACAATCCGGCGTGCCGATGAAGACAGAACCGACTGACACCAAAATACCGATTTAGGTTTATAACCACAGGCAAGAGCGCGCTCAATTTCCCGCGCACCTTCCAGTGCAAAACACCCAGAGTCCTTACGATCTCGCGCCTTACCCAAGGCCAAAACGTCGCTAATTCGCTGATTTTTGACACTGGTGATTAGCATTAATTGTCGCCTGCAGTGGTCAGAAGACATGTGGCCCCGCTGGGTAGCGCACGTCCGGCTTGATCGACTACAACCATCTCTTCCGCCTGTAATTGGACGTCAGGCGAATGTCCAAAATCACCAAGTAAATTGGTGAGTGCAAGCGGCGTGTAACCGGCAGAGTGGGAGCTTAGCAGCACAAATGCGAAATCAGGCGCCAAGAGCTGCCTCAGGTCATCAAGCAGTGGAGGCAGCATTTCCTCGATCTTCCAGGCCTCACCTTTAGGCCCACGACCATAGCTAGGCGGATCTAGAATGATGCCATGATATTTCGACCCGCGGCGAAGCTCACGAGCCACAAATTTTTGTACATCATCCGTCAACCAACGGACGGGACGATCAGCCAGTCCACTGACCTCTGCATTTTCACGAGCCCAAGCTACGCTAGTTTTTGATGCGTCTAGGTGAGTGACATTGGCTCCACCAGCAGCGCAGGCGAGTGTTGAACCACCTGTGTAGGCAAACAAATTAAGTACGTTGATCTGCTTACCACCGGCAGAGCGAGCGGCGACAAGTTCGCGCAGCTGCAACCAATTAGCTTGCTGTTCCGGGAAAATCCCTAGATGTCCAAAGTCAGTAAGCTTAATTTGAAACGAGCCACCGCCCGGCATTGCAATCGGCCAGCTCTCAGGGACTTTGCGGTTACGCCGCTCCCAGCGGCCGTCACCTCCAGAGAACCGCGCAAACGTGGCATCAGCGCTCCGCCACTCGGCTTCTGGCAACCGTGGACGCCAAACGGCCTGTGCCGCTGGTCGCACGATTTTAAACGCGCCAACTTGCTCCAATTTTTGAAAATTACCGCTGTCTAGCAGGGTATAGGTACCGACGGTCATTTGCATCCCCTGTGATAGGCCAGCCACTGTTACCACTAGTGGTGTTTGACAAGCAATGCACTAGGCGCGAAGATATGGCCTTCATCGTCTCTAGGTCAGCCAGGATAGTTTGCCATGACTACACAAAGCCCTGCTATCACAAAGCTATTTGGAATATCAAAGCCGATCGTACAGGGTGGCATGGTGTGGGTCTCCGGTGGCAAATTGGCAGCGGCTGTGTCGGAAGCTGGTTGCCTTGGCCTGATAGGTGCAGGCTCCATGCAGCCCGACCTTCTGAAGCACCACATTGAGAAGGCTAAGGCCCTCACTTCAAAGCCAATAGGCGTCAACATTCCGCTGCTTTACAGCAAGGCGCAGGAGCAAATTGATATTGCCCTAGCCTCTGGCATCAGGATCTTCTTTACCTCGGCCGGTAGTCCTAAAACCTGGACCGGCTATTTAAAAGACCGTGGTGCCACGGTAGTGCACGTAACCTCAAGCCCGGACTTAGCTCGCAAATGTGAGGCTGCAGGGTGTGATGCCGTTGTTGCCGAAGGATTTGAAGCTGGAGGCCATAACGGGCGGGAAGAGATCACCACGATGGTGCTCATCCCGCAAGTCGTTGACGCCATAAAGATTCCAGTAATCGCCGCAGGCGGCATTGGTGACGGCCGTGGTATTGCCGCCGCCTTAGCTTTGGGTGCAAGCGGAGTTCAGATTGGATCTCGCTTCGCCGCGACGGTGGAATCCAGTGCCCATCCCAAATTTAAGCAGGCTATTGTCGACGCAGGACCGGGCTCGACGATGCTCGCGATGAAGAATCTGGTTCCTGTTCGGCTTTTAAAAAATAGGTTCTACGAGCAGATGACAGCGCTGGAGCACAAGTGCGCCGAGAAAGAGCAATTAGCCGCCCTACTTGGTAAGGGCAGAGCTAAGCTAGGTATGCTAGATGGCGATCTAGATGAGGGCGAATTGGAAATCGGTCAGATTTCAGGTCTTATTGGGGACATCCCAACTGTGGCGACTTTAGTCCATCGACTCGAGACAGAGTATCGAGCGGCCATTTCTGAGTTGCCGCTGAATTTGACGGGAGAATAACGTGACTTTGGTGACGGATGCTAGCGGCCATATTCGACGCGTCAAACGCGGGTGGATGAATCTGAGAGTCGACAAGATTGTTAAAGAAACACCCGATACAGACACTTTTATTTTGACCGACGCTGACGATGGCGGTCGCGTCTTTGACTATGTAGCAGGGCAGTATCTCACTTTCCGCTTTGATCATGTCGATGCTAAACCCTTGGTGCGTTCTTACACGATGTCGAGTTCGCCTTGCCAAGGGCCATTTTGTGCCGTCACGGTCAAAAGGGTCGATGGTGGCAAAATCAGCAACTGGCTGTGCGACAACGTTAAGGTCGGCGACGTGTTGAGGGCACGCGGTCCTATTGGTAAGTTTGTCTTCGATGCATCCACTGACAAGAAGCATTTAGTCATGGTTGCAGGTGGCAGCGGCGTCACGCCATTTGTCAGTATTCTGCGAGAATACGCCGAGAGACTCAGTCAGAGCGATGCACCTGCGCAGATGACGCTAGTGGTTTCTCACAGATCAAAAACTGACATCATCTGTGCAACTGATCTAGCTCCCTTCGAAAAGATTCCCGGTATCAAAATCTTCACGACGCTTAGTCGCGAGAACCTCTCAAGCGAAGGGTTTTGGCACGGACGCTTAGACGAGGACAAGCTAGCTTGTGCTCTAGCAGGCACATACGGTCATGCCACTTATATGACTTGCGGCCCCAAAGCTATCATGGATTTGACGGTTAAGCATTTGCACGGCGCTGGAGTGCCAGAGACCGACATCAAACTAGAATCGTTTGAATCCTGATCTACTTACGACCAGTAATTAAAGACTCAGTGCACCAGATGCAGATGGCGCCTAGCTGGTGCAGAGCTATTACGGCGGCCATTCCTCTGCGCGCCTTGAGGCTGAGTAGATTGCGAGCCACCCTCAATAGTCACTAGTTGAGCCTTAATTAAGACATTAGCTGCACCGTCTCGCTCAGTCTTTAGGGTGAGCCTACTTTGAGCGGCTACTCCCAATCTTGGCTGCGAACGACGTAAGTCTGCTAGCAAGTGTTCACAGTAGATAATCAGCGCCGCATGGATGTGCTTCACTACAGCAATATTTTGGCGACGCCCATGCTCAGTTTTCACAACTTGATAAAATTCAGCTCCCTTAAGGATATGAAATCCCTCAGTGACGCAATGCTCACTCACTAGCCGCATACTAGCGTCGTGCAGCTCCAAGTGCGCAGCCACGTCGGTAGCTGTAAGAGACTTGGGTAGCTGTCCACGAAAACGCTGACGCAGTAAACTGACGTCTTTCACAAGTATTTGGCGCGCAAAATCATCCATGTCGAATGGACTTAAGAGCTGCCTCGCAAAGCGGATGACTTCTGATGCCGTAGCCTTGATACGCTCGGATAATTGCATAGGGCAAGTCCTGGGCTAGGTGTTGGCAGTAGAAACTAATCTGAACGAGGTTATTTTTTAAATTATTTTAAATTTTTTATCAACTAATTTTATTTTTTATTAATAAAATAAGTTTTTTTAATGGTCTCGTGGATCGTCCCGATGAGGAAATGCGGAAAATCACGTAGCACCACACAACCATTGAAAAACAAAAGACAAAATAACTTTCAATTAACCTCGCCTGGGGCACTAAGCAGTCACCATCGGCGCCGAAAACTTCAGAAGGACCAGCGGAGCATGAGGCTTTACAACGCCCATTCACAAGTTCGAACCCATCAAGGCAAGTCTCCGTGTCGCTCCAGGGCAGTAGCTGAGTGAGGGCGGTCTCTAATTCCGATCCTATGCCTAACATTCCGTTATTTAGAGATAATTTCATCAAAAGCTCTTCCAGATCTCAAAACTGATGTGGGCAATGGAAATGCCAACACATGGCGTAGCCCCCTAAAACCCGTCGGCGACGCGCATCCATACCTCGAACTCATAGGTTCGTATATCGGAATTTATTTGTTCGCTGCCCAAAGCTCCTCCATCCCCCTAAAATTATTAGAGGAGGGCTTACCTTGACGGCTATTGCAATCAGAAAAAGGGTGGCTGCCAACATCAAACGTTGCCGTCAACGAGCAGGCCTGACTCAAGAGGGTATGGCTAATCGCCTAGGCGTCTCTCTGCGCTATGTATCTATGCTTGAGCAAAATGCTAGGAATCTAAGTATTGAGTCCCTTGCTAAAGTGGCCAGCTGCCTCGAAGTTGATATTGCCGAGCTCGTCTGCGACGAGAAGTATTTGGATCAGGCTAAACAATCGGCGGCAGAGCTTGGGATCCAACTGCTCCAGCAATTTGTGAAAGGTCAGGGCGACACCTAGGACTTGCCTATGGTCAGCTAACGGTACCATCTCGAAAAATAAAAAAAACTGCGCCAATGAGGCACAGACCTGCCCACAGATAATTCCATGTCAATTTGACACCCATGTAGTACGCAGCAAATGCGCAGAACACAGTTAGAGTGATTACCTCCTGCAGGATTTTAAGCTGGGGTAGAGTAAACTGCGTTGCACCAATCCGGTTACCTGGGACTTGGAAGCAATATTCAAAAAAAGCTATCCCCCAACTTATCAGGACCACCAACCATAGTGGCCTATCAGATAGGTGCTTCAGATGGCCGTACCATGCGAAGGTCATAAATAAATTTGAAATGATGAGAAGACCAACAGTCTGGAACATCGTCGCCCTCATAAATCAGCTGTCTATATTATAATTTAAATCATATTTTATTGCTGTTAGGTATTAGCGCGTCGACCGCATTGCTTTTGGTCCCCTTACCACCGGCAACACTGTGATGAAGACGGTTAATAAATCATCGGTTCTAAGTTTGCTGCCTCCTTGGTGGCGATCGGATCATCGACTCCCGACAATGATCGCCTGGACGGTGGTTGTCTTGGCTTTCGGGCTTACAGTTACTGCCACTTACTTTGCTCGCGAAGATGCCACAGCTAAGGGTGAGGCACTATTTGAACTAGCTGCGAAGGATATCGAACGAGATATCGAGGAACGTCTGATTCAATATGGTCAGGCATTGATCCAAACTCGTGGATTCCTTGATGCTGCCGGTACCGTTACCCGCCCAGAGTTCGCTACTTATGTTAAGAGCATCGACTTAGAGGCTATCTATCCTGGAATTCAAGGGATCGGCCTTGTCACGAAAATCGCCTCGCACGAACTTAAGTCTCACCACTCTCGAGTGAGGGCTGAGGGTTTTCCAGACTACGAAGTCAGACCACAGAGACCGCGAGATTATTACTACCCAATTGTCATGATTGAGCCGTTCAATTGGCGCAATCAACGTGCTTTTGGCTACGACATGATGACGGAAAGCGTGCGTCGCCAAGCCATGGAATCTGCACGTGACACTGGGCTGCTCCAATTAAGCGGCAAGGTCCAACTAGTGCAAGAAACTGATGTGAATCCACAGCCAGGCTTCCTTCTATATGTCCCCAAATACGCAAAAGGCGCTAAAACTGACTCCCCCAAAGAGCGGCAACTAGCACTAGAGGGATATGTTTACAGCCCTTTTAGAGCCGTCAATCTAATGCAAGGCATTTTTGGTGAGCACTATAAACACGATCAATTAGTGTCCTTTGAGGTCTACGACGGCTCTATCGCCTCAGGATCTCATCTACTCTATTCACGCAGTAACGATGTTTTAAGAAATAAAATTGATGGGAACAAACCACGATTTTCTAAGTCCACATTGATCCCAATCTTTGGCCATATTTGGTCGATTCATACCTATTCGTTGCCACAGCTGATGGAGCAGGCCGCCCCTTTATCGCCCATGGTGACAGCTGTAGCAGGTATCGCCTTTACAATTCTAATCTTGCGTTTGGTGATCACCCTACAAAAGCTCGGCAATACCGCTGAGCGCCTCAGGTCTAGCGAGGACAGCTACCGCACCCTAACTGAAGTAGCGCCCCAAATTGTTTGGGCAGCAACGGTCACCTTTGGCAACACTTACATAAATCAGTTCTGGACTGATTATACAGGCATGCCTAGGAAAGAGGCGCTAGGCAACGGTTGGCAAAAGGCTTTGTATCCTGACGACATCGTAATCATGAGGAACATATGGGAACAAGCTATGCGCAATTCAGGTCAGTCCTTTGAATGCGAAATGCGTATCCGCCGTCAGGACGGACAATTTCGATGGCACCTAAGCCGCGCTCGACTTATGCCAAAATTGGACGGCAGTGAGGCCAAATGGTTAGGGATTGCCACCGATATCCATGACCGCAAAGTGACTGAGCAAATCCTCTCGCAGCGCGAGGCGCACCTACAACTAATTATGGATTCGATCCCAGCTCTCATCGCTTATATTAGCTTGGATCGCAGATATTTGAGCGTCAACAAAACATACGAAACATGGTTCCAGATCGATAAGTCGGCGATAATTGGGCAAACCGTTGAGCAATTTCATGGGCCTGATATTGCCAAAGCTTTACTGCCATATATGAAACGCGCTTTACGTGGCGAGACCGTACATTTCGCCATGCCAATCACCCTACAAGGTGGCTCAAAAAAACACATTAATGGGACCTATGTTCCAGATGTCCTAGCTGACGGCAAAGTGATCGGCTTCTTTGTCTTTGTCATGGATGTTAGCGAAGCAAAATTAGCTGAAGAGCTGCTCCAACATAGCTATCAGAGATTCATTAACGTAGCGAGAGCGACTAACGATGTCGTTTGGGACTGGCAAATTGACTCCAACTCGAGATGGTGGAGTGACGCTGTGACGTCAGTATTTGGTTACGATTCCCGAGTCGGCGATATGAATCAAAGTTGGTGGATTTCAAGAATCCACCCAGATGATCGGGATCATGTTGTTACTAGCATTATTGACCATGTCGCCAGTCATCGACAAAGCTGGAGTGAAACTTACAGATTTAAGCGAATTGATGAAACCTACGCCTATGTGCACGACCGTGGATACACTGTTTTTGATGCGAGCAATAAATTGCCAATTCAGATGGTGGGTGCCATCCAAGATATTAGCGAAAGAAAACTGAGTGAAGAGGCATTAGTTAAAGCCAAAGAAGATGCTGAAACTGCGAATCAGACGAAGACTAACTTTTTGGCCAATATGTCTCATGAGATCAGAACTCCACTGGGAGTCGTTCTTGGTTTTTCGGAACTACTAGCACGGGGTGAACTCGGCGCTGAGGAGAGGGAGCGATCGGTCGAGGCGATTAGGCGCAACGGCGAGCTGGTTTCCAGCATCATCAATGACATTCTGGATATCTCTAAAATTGAAGCTGGACGCCTTGAAATAGAGATTCTACCGACTAAACTTCTCACTCTAATCAACGATCTCAATGCAGGGTTTGAGTTACAGGCACGTGAAAAAGGCATCGACTACAATTGTAGTTACGTAGGACCGATCCCGAGAACAATTATGACTGATGCCCTGCGCCTCAAGCAGATTATTTTCAACATAGTCGGGAATGCCCTCAAGTTCACTCAACGTGGGCGAGTTGATTTACTGATTTATCTTTCTAGTGACAGTGACCCGCAAAAGCTTGTGTTGGATGTCAAGGACACTGGACCAGGTATCGCGAGCGAGAACATCGGCAAGCTATTCGAGCCGTTCTCTCAAGCTGATGCCTCCACCACGCGCAAGTTTGGAGGCACTGGTCTTGGCCTTGCACTGTCTAGACGACTAGCCCAGGCTTTGGGTGGGGATGTGATTCTTCACAACACCTCGTCAGGCCGAGGTAGCACGTTTCGTATTACCATAAATCCTGGCCCAATAACTGCGGGAGACCAGATTTCCGAGGTTGCCAGAACTAAGCTTGACGAGTCGGCTGAGGCCCGCCCTGGCGAGCAGGTTGAGCCTCAAGCTGGGCCGATTTCTTTAGATGGCTTTCGTATTCTTGTCGTCGACGATTCTTCGGACAATAGAATGCTCATAGGGCGCATTCTCAACCGTCATGGTGCCTTGGTTAAACTCGTGGAGAGCGGGCAAGAGGCCATTGATCAAGCTCTCTCCGATAAGTTTGACGTCATTCTGATGGATATCCAGATGCCGGGATTGGATGGTTACGAAGCCACCCGAACTTTGAGAAAATTGGATTATCGAGCCCCAATAGTGGCTTTGACCGCGCATGCCCTGAAGTCAGACCGTGAAAGATGCCTCAGTCAGGGCTTTGATGGTTACCTGACCAAGCCCATACAAAGACAAGAGCTGGTGTCGCAAATTGCTGAACTAAAAGGTCGACAAACCAGTGCAGGCCAGCCCTCATGATGTTAGACTTCGGTTAAACACGATTATCGCGTGAGGGGCAATTATGGCTGAACCGCTGCATTGGAGTCTAAGACCTGAGGTATTTACATTCAGCCCACTTCCGCGATGGTACAGCCTACTATTCGCATTAGGGATCGTTGGTGGATATACGATTATCCGCAAAATGTTTATCCGCGAGAAGAAGCCAGTCGAGCTTTTGGACTCGTTACTCGTTTATGTAGTAGTCGGGATGATGCTTGGCATGCGGCTTGGGCATGTACTTTTTTATCAGCCTGATTATTACTCGGAGCATCTACTCGAAATTCCAATGATTTGGAAAGGTGGCTATGCGAGTCACGGTGGATTCGTCGGCGTCATCATTGCTCTGATCTTATTTGCACGTAAGTACCGCGACTTGTCGTTCCTGTGGTTGGCTGACCGGGTTGGCGTGATTTCGCTGTTCACCGCGTTCTGTATTCGCCTAGGCAACTTCTGTAACTCCGAGATGATCGGTCGCCCTGCCGATGGGCTGTCGTGGGCGGTGATTTTTGACTTAATTGATCCAGTGCCAAGACACCCAGCTCAACTTTACGAGGCAGCTGGCTACATAGTTCTCTGTCTAATTTCGTTATTTTTATACTACAGGACAAAGATCACTGCTTCGAACGGGCGCCTTCTCGGCTTCATTATCAGCTCTGGTTTTGCCTGGCGTTTTTTCTGCGAATTCTTCAAAGAGGACCAAGTCCCATTTGAGGCCGGAATGACCATCAATATGGGTCAATGGCTGAGTATACCCTTCATTATTGGTGGCATTTTACTCATGGCTAATGTGCAGAACCGCTCAGCCTCAAAGACTACCAATTAACAAAAAAGCACCGCTTCCGCGGTGCTTCTTCACTCTACCCATCACTAGGTATCAGCTATAAGCTTGGAACTTCATACCAAGAGCTTCTGCCACAGCTTTGTGTGTGATGTTGCCTTGGTAGGCATTGAGTCCGTGACGCAGCGCCTGTGACTGAGCCAAAGCCTCATTAAAGCCTTTGTTGGCAATCTCAAGAGCGTATTTAATGGTTACGTTGGTCAGAGCATAGGTGCTGGTCTTTGGCACATCACCAGGAATATTGGTTACGCCGTAGTGGAGCACGTTCTCTTCGATGTAAACCGGATCGTCGTGCGTGGTCGGGCGGATGGTCTCGACACAACCACCTTGATCGATCGCCACATCGACAATCGCCGAATCACGTTCCATGGAACGAACCATCTCGCGCGTTACGAGGCGCGGTGCCTTAGCACCGGTAATGAGTACACCACCGATCACAAGATCGGACTCGGCAACTGCGTCGGCAATATTTTCAGGGTTGGACATCAATGTGGTCACATTGTTACCAAAGACGTCATCAAGGTATGCAAGGCGCCTAGCACTGACATCGAGAATCGTGACGCTAGCACCGAGTCCAATAGCCATCTTCGCAGAGTTGATGCCTACAACTCCTCCACCAACGATGGTAACGCGACCGCGCTTAACTCCGGGAACGCCACCAAGCAGCAGACCTTTGCCACCGTTGTGTTTTTGCAGTAGCTGCGCACCAACTTGCACAGCCATACGGCCGGCTACTTCACTCATCGGCGTCAGAAGAGGCAAAGACCGATCTTCTAGCTCAATAGTTTCGTAAGCGATTGCGGATACGCGACGCTTTACAAGTGCCTGCGCCAACTCAGGTACGGCTGCGAGATGCAAATAAGTGTATAGAATTTGGTCTGGACGCATGAGTTCGTACTCAGATGCGATTGGCTCCTTGACCTTAATGATCATTTCAGCCTCACCCCAAACCGCAGCTGCCGTTTGGAGGATTTCAGCACCAGCTGCTTTGTATTTTTCGTCGGGGATACCAGCGCCAACGCCAGCATTCTTCTCGATCAGAACCCGATGGCCGGACTGCACCAGCTGCTTTACGCCACCTGGCACGATTGCGACCCGATTCTCCCGGTTCTTAACTTCCTTTGGCACGCCGATAATCATTGAGGGCACCCCTGTATGGTAGAGTCATTTCTGCTCCGCCTTGATAATGTCGGCTGGGCTTCGCTGTCAAGTAGCCAAGATCGCCCTTAGAGCTCGACTTGGAATACCAGGCCGTCGTAGGCCATGCGAACGTGGGACGGCAACTTTGCCTCGTCCACCGCATGTCTCAATTCATGAGCAATATGAGTTAGATAGCCGTTTTTCACAGCCAGGGCATCAAATAGCGCCAAAGTCTCCTCGACACAGCTGTGAGTCGGGTGCTGACCGTAGCGAATGGCGCTAGCCACCATGGTGTCGATCTGGCCTCGCCATTTTTTGATCAGGGTGTCAGGAAACCGCTTGAAATCGGTGGCATAAGCAAATCGGCCGATTTTAAAAACAGCTGTCTCTGTATGGCCATGTGGGACAAAAGCTGGCTCAACCTGAAGCCCACCAATCTGAATGGGCTGGTTCTCAAATGGGGCAAGCACCACCTGAGGCTTGGTGCCGAGATAGCCGGTATCCTCGAAAGCATATGAAAATCGCTGACGAAAATCGGGACAGTGCTGTTTAGCGACATGACAAACGATCGCCTCACGACGACTAAAGTAGAAGGCCCGCAGATCATCGAAGCCGTGACAATGATCGGCATGAGTGTGCGTGTACAGGACATCCGTGAGTGCAGTGACTCCCGCCTTCAGCATCTGCATGCGAAAATCAGGACCCGTGTCGATCACCAAGTTCTGCTGATCGGTCGTTAGGAGGATCGATGAGCGCAGCCGCTGGTCCCGAGGATCTGCACTCTTGCAGGTGGGGCACTGACACCCAATGACTGGTACGCCGGTGCTAGTCCCACTGCCCAAAATAGTCACTGTCGCCTGCAACTACTCAACCCCTAAAATAGCTCTCGAGAAAATCCGTGCGCCCAGCGTCAAGACTCGCATAACTGCGCATGGCCTCCAGTTTAGCCAGACTCTCCAGTTTACGCAGCGGATAATCGCGGAAAAAACTCGCCTCGTCACCGCTACCATCGTCGGTAATCAATTCCTCGTCATAGCCGCCTAAACCACCGATGCGAGTTCGCAGTCGAATGAGGATACCCTCACGACAAAGTACTTCGAGGCCGGACTCAACTTCGGCTTGAGCAAGGCCTGACTCGCGACAAAGATGGCGCACGAGAGCATGTGGGCTTTCGCCCATAGACCCGGCGAGATAACTGCGAGCAAATCCTAGCAGTGATCGCAGTAGTGTAAGTTCGGGGTAGCTCTTATCGATCATGAACTTATGCACATGATAGTCCCTGGAACCAAACACCAGACTGCACTTAGCCGGCAAACCATCACGACCGGCTCTACCAATCTCTTGGACGTATTGCTCAAGACTGCCGGGCATTCCCGCATGGTGCACGAAGCGAATGTTGGCTTTATCGATTCCAAGTCCAAAGGCATGTGTTGCTACTACAACCCGCACTTTGTCACTCATAAAGGCACGTTGCGCCTCGTCGCGTGACTCAGACGATAATCCGCCGTGATACATGACCGAGGTGATCCCCGCGGATTCTAGCATCCGACACACTTCACGAGTTTGCTTCCGCGTTGGTGTATAGACGATGCCGGAGCCGTCGCTACTAAGTACTGCCTGCAGAGTGGCCGCGAATAAATCGGCGACCTTGTCAGCTCTGACCACCTTTAGACGCAAATTGTCGCGTGCAAACCCACCCCAAACCACCTCGGGCGATCTGAGCTCAAGTGCTTGGATGATGTCGTCACGCACCTGCGCTGTAGCGGTCGCCGTTACAGCCAACTTTGGCACGGGGCCAAAATCACGCAAGTAACTTCCGATTAATCGGTAATCAGGCCGAAAATGGCCACCCCATTGACTAATGCAATGCGCCTCATCTACGGCGACCAGCTGCAAATGCTCTGACTTTAGGCGTTCACGAAAGTCGGCCCTGGCCAGCCGCTCGGGAGAAACAATCAAGAGCCGCAACTCGCGACGCTCCAAACGCTCCCACACCGCCGAGCGCTCCTCCATAGATTGGAGACTATCCAATGCTGCACTGGCGATGCCAGACGCAGCGAATTTGTGCTGCTGATCACGGATCAGGGCTATCAACGGCGAAATCACCAGTACCAATCCGGGGCGCATTCTAGCCGGCAATCCGTAGCAAAGAGACTTACCCGCACCTGTAGGCAACACCGCCAGACAATCCCTACCGGCAAGCACCTGCTCAAGAACCTGAGTCTGATGGGGGCGAAGATTCTCATAGCCGAAGGTTGAGCGAGCAACACGAGCTGCTTCCTCAAGCCCAATATCAGACAAAAAGTCATTTGATATCAGTGATTTCGGACTCGTCGGATTGGCGCATTCTATGGTCATAGGAGGGCATTAAAGCCCAGATATGCCGTCGACGCAACATGACTCGACCCTCGACCAATGATTAGGAAGCAGAAGCGCCAGTTACATAGGACAAATCATAGGCAGCCCCAACCACCAGCGAACTGACTACCGCCTGCCCTACAACGCTAACGGCAAATCCACCGTCAAAGTGCCAGGAACCACGGTTGTAAACCCCTGCTAATCCCCATCGCAGGTAGGGACTATAACCATTCTTAAACCTGGTTTCGTCGAGGTATTTATCGTTAAGTTCAACACTGTCACCGAGCGTTGAATGCACACTCATCAAACCAAGACCCAACTCTGTTTGCAGATTAAACGGCCGGTTAGATCGGGTCTTGTAACGAATTCCACCGAGGGCTCCGAAGCCCAGAGTCCTCATCTCCGGCGAAGTAAAATCTAACCCTGTGTAGATCCGTACCGGCCCTTGAACTGACAGCATTCCTACTCGTCCCACTAAATCAAATTGGTCGTTTAGGCGCATGCCGGTGTGGACCGAAGCCTCCTGGCCGGAGATACCTGAACCTGAACCCGCATAGGCATACCCAACGGACAAGCCGAGGGTCGTGTCTGCAGGCGCTTGAGCAGTGGGATACTGATCTTTGTAATTTGATTTCTCGTGATCCGCGAGAAGCACCACTCGGCTCGTTGCAGAGATGGGGCTAAAGACCTGCTCCATCTCGATACCTCGAGTCTGTCCCGTCTTCATCCCCACACCCTTCACAACACCAACAGCCTCAAGCTCACCAGCCTCGTTGACAATTCCAACTTTGTCTCCGACGGTTAGGCGTAAATCTTTGGTATAGCAGTATTTCTGCTGCTTATCGCATTGGATGTCACGACCGAATGCGACCGGTCCAATGATCAAATTCAATGCGCAAACAGCCAGCAAAAGAGATCTTTTCACCTCAACCTCCAGCACTCATTCGGATCGATAGGGCAATAAGGCGCAGACTAATCTATCAGCTACACTAGGTCGTCTTTGAAGTATTTGGCAACCTCAGCCGCATCCACGGCTTTGGTGTTGAGCTGTAGGCCCCCAGCAAGAATCTGCCAGGCTCTAAGATAGGGCACTCGCATGTGGCCAGAGAGTCCCCTAAGAATTTGCGGAATGGTTGGCCAGCTGGGTGGAGCAACAATAGCCGCGTCCGGATGTAGGCGAGCAAGATACAGGGTAAACTCTGCTGAGTCGCCTTTAGTTGCCACCACTGGATCGGCAAACTCTTGCTCGATGCCAAGATGCCGCGCAACTGCTGCCTCGAAAAAGGACTCGGCTAACTCAGCAAGCTGCACATTGATTGGAATGACTGGGCGTACTGCCGTCACTAAGCCCGGTGGACACGAGTGAACCACCGGACAACGGAGTACGGATGATGCATCGTCGACTGCACAAAGCAAAATGGCATTAGTTGTCGGACAGGTTAGCTGCATCATGGCGCGATCTTCTTCAAGACTAGTTTAGACATTGCTTGCAAAGTCTCCATTGTGCCCATCGAATCGCGTGCAACCGCCTTTTGGTCGGGTAAATTGCTTGGATTTAGTTCATGCCTAAGTACATCTAAGGGCACTAAATCCTGCAAATCCCGCTTATTGTATTGAATGACTCGCGGTAGGTCGCTGAAGTTGTAGCCCTGATCCGCTAAAAGTCTACGAGTCTCCGCCAAACCCTGGATATTCTCGGCCATCAACTCAACCCGGGAGTCAGCAACAAAGACAATGCCGTCCACACCTTTGAGAATTACGGAATTAACCGACTCGTAGAGTGGATTCGTCGGTAATGTAAAAAGATGGAGCTTTAGGTGAAAATCTTTCACATGCCCCATGCTCACCGGCAAAAAGTCGAAAAACTTCGTCCCGGCTCGAGACTCCTCCAGCTCAATGAGACCACTGCGCGCCTCTTTAGCCGTATTTTTATAGATCGACCGCAAATTCTCAGTCTTTCCGGCACCACGTGGGCCGAAATAGATGATCTTGCAGTTGATCTCTTTAGTATCAAAATTGGTGAAGGCCATACCCGCTAATCCTGCTCAACCAAATGACGAGATCTATGCACGGTCACTGTCGGCAATTCTAACATCTTCGAGCTGCCCGCCCAAGACGGTTAAAAGATCACGAGTGAACGGCGCCTGCTTTGCATCTTCCACCAGCTTAGCACGACGCCCCTCTGCCTCAACACCTCGCTCATGCAAAATCGTTGCTGGCAAGGCTTCCGTACTCACCGCTACCGCACCTTTAGCTTCAATGACTAGGAGACCATTGAAGCTGAACAGCTCACGAAACTGCTCGCGTATCTTTTGCTGCTCATCACGTTGTAGCAGAGAGCGGCTGGCATAGCTTTGATCGCTGACAGCAAGAACAATACGCTCGGCGCTATATTCCAGCGGATGTACTTCCTCCAACTTTCTTGCCTGTAGGGGCTTCTCCCGCTTCCAGGAGTCGACTAGCTGACGCCAGCTAGGCGGAAACTCTTTACTCCGCGGAGTGCTGCTGCTGGAGCGCCCCACAGCCACAGCGGCTTCAGTTGCCGGTGCCACGACCGGCTGAGGAGCTGCAGTGGTTGAAGCAGCTGGTGGCTGCGCAGATGCCACTGATGGCCTGGGCTTATTGGGTGCTGGGGCTTTTGCCACCATCAACTCTGTCAGCTCAGGCAGCCCCGGGTCAAAACACCACTCACAGACATAGTTCTCAAAGATATAACGGTCCAGGCTAGACCCATCTAGGTCGTCCCGGCATTTGACCAAAGTCCGGAAAATACGATTGAGGTCCAGGGGGGCTGACGCCGCTACAATCGACTCTAGCTTAGCTAACTCCGCATCATCCAAACCAAGCTGGGCGATGTCAGCTACATTCTGACCAAGTCCCTGACGCACAAAGGCGTGACGGGCCAAGTGCGCTGTCTCCTCAGCGACGCTTAAAAAGGTCGCTCCCTCTTGATCCAAGCGATCAATCGACGTCAGTGCCGACTTAGCGTCACGCTGCACCAGGGCTCCGAGAAGATTCAGGTAGGGTGACGATGATAAGTTGACCACCACCCCGCGCAAGGCCTCTAGCCCAACACTTCCGGCACCAAGAGCAATAGCTTGATCAAGCAAAGTCAGAGCGTCTCGTAACGAACCGTGGCCCTCTCGGGCTATCACTGCTAGAGCGCGCTCTTCAGCACCGATACCCTCTTGATCGACAATCTGCCTAAGTCTCGCCACAATACGCGGAGTCGGTAATTTGGCTAAATGGAAAGCCTGGCAACGAGAGACAATCGTCTGAGGAACCTTGTGCATCTCAGTCGTCGCAAAGACGAAAACCACATGCGACGGCGGCTCCTCTAGCGTCTTCAACAACGCATTGAAGGCCGCCTGTGACAGCATGTGCACTTCATCGATGATGTAAACTTTGAAAGCGGAGCGTTGCGGTAAATAAACCACCGTCTCCTGCAGCGCCCTGACGTCGTTGACGCCCGTGTTGGAAGCGCCGTCGATCTCAAGGACATCCTCGTGATTGCCACGAGCGATGGCCATACAGCTCTCGCAGGCGTTACATGGCTCGATCCCATGCTCCGTCTGCAGGCGCTGGCTACAATTCAGAGCTTTAGCATAGAGGCGGGCGATCGTTGTCTTGCCTACCCCCCTGACGCCAGTAAAAATCACGCCATGCGGCTCTCGCCCCATAGCGATAGCGTTCGCCAGAGCTCTAGCAACTGACTCCTGACCAACTAACTCGGCAAAGCTTTTAGGCCGGTATTTGCGCGCTAAGGGCTGATAGCTCACAACCAAGACCATCCTTAACTGCAGGTAAGAGCCGTGAGCCCAGTGTGATAGCCAGATGACCTAAGCACCCATCGGACACCTCTACCGTTGCTCCCTTCCGGGCCTGGCGGGGTTCGTGGGCCAACGTCACCCAGGATCTGGCTATCACACTGGGCTCTCGATAAGCGCCCCGGTTATATCGCACACCAACGATGCTGTCCAGAACCGCCTGCCGTTATTCTAGTCCCGAGGACCAGACTTAGTTACAATGATGATGACCAACAGATAACCGCACCGCTAGGCTAGCATTATGACTATCGACTTTATTCAACGTGAATTTGCCTACTTAGCAGGTGCATTTGTCACCCTGTTCTTCATCATCGACCCTTTAGCTACAGTGCCCGTATACATGACCCTCACCGAGCGCTACAGCGAGGGCCATCGCCGGCAGATTTGCGCCAAATCAAGTTTGATTGCGCTCGGCATCCTTCTAGGCGTGGCATTTGCGGGCCTACAACTGTTCGAACTCTTTGGCATCACGTTGCCCGCCTTTCAAATCGCTGGCGGCATTTTATTACTTATTGTTGGGATCGCGCAGGTCAATGAAGTCCGCAGTAAAGTCAGCCCCAACGAAGAGGGTGAAAGCCTGGAGAGAGACGACATCACGGTATTCCCCTTAGCTATGCCGCTGCTTGCAGGACCTGGCGCTATCTCGACCGTCATCCTAATGGCAACCAAGGCCGGCGGTTTACTGCGCAAAATTGAGCTGGTACTCGCCATAACGGCCTGCATAACCCTCGCGTATTTGACACTGCGAGCGGCTAAGTACCTTTTCCGTATTCTAGGGAATACAGGACTTAACCTACTTTCAAGGATCATGGGACTACTACTGACTGCGATGGGAGTGCAATTTATCATCAATGGAGCAAAAGACATTTTGCCCATGCTCATAAGCGGTGGTGGCGCTTAAAGGCTGACGCCCCAGCCCCGCAGGATCGCCGTAGCGTCTGCCTCGGAAAGCGCCTTCTTAAAGCGCGCTCCCGATCTACCCTTCACTCGGCGCTCGCATTCTGCCCAGGTCGCATGCCTCATAGGTACGCCGTCCACCAAACTGAGATAGCAATGTGCCGCCTGCTTAGCCTGCTTGGGGCGCATTTCGGGCAAATCAAAGTTGTCTGGCAGGTCGTGAATTGCTACCGAATATTTTAGAAGTGGCCCTCGGTAGAGATCGATCCTCTGACTTTTAGTGTAAGCCACAGCGATCTCATCGACGCGCTCGTTACCAGGGACTCCAGTGTGTCCACGGACATAGCGCCAGTCGATACCACCAGACTTGGACCGCGATGAGCTAAGACGCACCAGTTCTTCCCAAAGCTCGCGATTAGCAACAGGCTGACCCTCTGCAGTTAACCATCCTCGCTGGCGCCAACCCCACACCCATTGAGTGATGCCCCTAATGACGTAGGTCGAGTCCGTATAGACGATCACTGGCGCAGTTGCAGCACGTGCTGACTCAAGGCCACGAATGACCGCCAAGAGCTCCATTTGGTTGTTCGTTGTCGAATGGTCGCCGCCACCGAGCTCCACCACCTGTCCCTCAGGGAACACGACAATTGCCGCCCAGCCACCTGGACCCGGATTGCCAGAACATGCTCCGTCGGTGAAGATGACGATGCCCTCTAGATCTTGCTTTAGTGCAACCAAAGCAGCGCCCCCAGTTTTTGCTTAAGTTCGATGCCGAGGGCCTAAAATTTCACCAGCCAGCTGCCGAGGTCAACGACTCTTTCAAAAAATCGCGGTTCGTTGGCAAGGTGAGATCCACATAGCTGGATGCTTTGACTGTTCTAAACTTGTCACCCTTTGGCAGAGACACCAGTCCGCCGCCTGATGTCGTAGCGACCAGTTTGCCGTCAATGAACATGGGCCCACCGGAATCACCGGATCCACTGGCTACATGCTGGCCCTGAGGAACCTCAAGGTCGGTAGCAGTAGGTACACCGGTAAATTCGATCATACCGTTGCTAATACGCTCGATTTGATTCGTGCCCATGCGCTTGATACCACCGCCGGATCCTACCTGATTACCATAGCGATCGCGATCGTAGTCGTTGAGGCCGAATCCCACGATTGTGAACTGCTGCCCAACGGTGGGGCGCTTGTTATGAAACGAGGCCACATCTAGCGCAGAACCAGCGGGAAATGTGATGACCGCTACATCGTGGTTATTAAGCACAGCCGGATTGTTAATAAACCCAGGGTGGTAGGCAAAACGAATGGCGTCCACCTCCTCAGCCGTGCCGTCGGACCCTTCCTTAACAAATTTGACCGTTGACGCAGGTGCATCAGCCATGGCGAGGTCGTACACACAATGAGCCGCCGTCACCACCTGGCTGTCGTTAACGAAAGTACCTGTGCAGGTACCTGAGATCCGTCCTGACTCCACGCGAAGAGCGACTACAGCAGGGAAAGCTCCACTAGCATTTACGCCGTTGGTAACCTTAACTCCTGAGGCCGTGCCGGTAGGCACCCCGCAACCATAGCTAGCCGCTGCCACGGTCAAAGCAAGAAGCTGAAGCATTTTGTTGTTCATAGGTCGCTCTCCCAGGAGTCTCGGCTGCGCTTTACCTTAATTTTGGCTGGCTGGCTAGTTAAATGCGCTACTACTCTGAGTTTTCGCTCAATTAAGCAAAAATAACCAAAAATTACAAGAGGCTCCGAACTGCCCCATATGAGTGATGGGGCAGGGAGCCAATTGTTAAAAAATTTGGTCGATTACTTAGCGGCGGCAACGGCACCGTTGTAGAGGTAGAGCATGGTACGCCCAACAGTGTTGGTGATCGAGGTTTTTGCCGTGGCTGGGACACCGTAGTCGTCAACTACCACGTTGGATATGGAGACTATGTGCGCCTTTCCGCCGACGTCGATCATCGCACTCAGTATCTGGTAATCCTTAATTGTGCTCTTTGATTCAACCAGTGTGGACACGTACATAAAGTGACCACCACCTAGATTGTATTGCTCTGCGTTTTCGGAATAGGTGGTCCGGATGGTCATAACCGAAACCTTTTGGCTCCCATCTTTGTCTACTCGCCAGCCTCTCTCCCAACCGGTGTCAGCGTTCTCGGGCAATGCTGAAACCGCGATATTGCCTGGAGTCTGGCCCTGAAAGGTGGCCATGGCTTTTTGGTTCTCGAGCTCCCCCTCTTTCGGAGCGAGGACACTGAAATGCTTTTCGGAGGTGATCGGTAGCTTCATCGCACTCGCTAGGAACGCGGATACCTGTCCCTTCGTTGCAGCGATCGGGGTGATTTCAACCGCCGCAGGTGTTCCGCTTCCCGCAAACGGTTGGCTCAGCAAATCCACAAAGCGCTGGGTAGCGGTGCCGTTGGCCGTGCATAGCTGGGCGAACTGCTCAGCATGCTTAGGAGTTTTGACGATTGCTGTCTTGCCGGCTGATGCGCACCAGCTGTTCGGTGTGGCGGCAGGCTTTGCGCCGCCAGATCCGGTGGAGGTGCCAAGTTCGAACGGGTTGTCCTTGGCCTCCTTGGTGGCATCGCTCACAGCCGATCCTGGATTCTTTGGCGTTCTTTTCGCCGACGAATTCTTAGGGGCAGCCCCACCCGACTCGGGTTCGGTGCTACAGCTAAGTGTCCCCAAGACTCCGAGAATACAAGCAATTCCGACTTTAGTTAGCCCGGTCATAGGCCCTCCCAATCACTTATTTCCTCGAGATAAAGGCAATATCGGCAATGCACGCAAAAAATTTAGTGAATTTATTTGAGCACTGAAATTTATATAAATTCCAGGGTGTTAAATTCACCAAATTATCATCAATTAAAACACTATTAGAAAACATGGTTGTTTATTTTTAGTTTTTTATTAAAAACATTGAAAAATGTAAAAAAATTATATAAAACCCTCTCTACAAACTGGATTCGTAAAAAAAGGGGGGAGCCATGTCCGCCGAAGAAATGCGCGATTATTGCAACAGTCTGAGTTCATTCAAAATTCGTGTACAAGTCCGGCTCAAGAACGGCCAGGAAGTCATGATTGGGCGCATTGGCAAGGTCGACTCCGACCGCTTTCAACTTGTGAGCGACAGCGACGTTGTTCACGACCTAAACTATAGCTGGGTCGCTCGTATCAAGAACGCTTGACTCCCAGCACGGTCGCTAGCATCGGAGAGGCTATCGACCGTGGCGCCCCTAGCTTCAGCCCATTACAAAATCCACTCTGGGCACTCACCGATGGTCCCACCTGATCTGGACCCTACTGGCCGCAACCGGTCTATTTCTGCTCGCACCGCCACGGGTCCGAGCAGGATTCGTCGCACACCTGAGTTGATGGCCCTCTGACAAAGCTGGGCGGACAACGATAAACTCCAAAAATGATTTAAACTAGCTTGAGCCCCTCGAGTGGCGTTCACAATTTGCCAAGTGATGAGCCTTGATGGACCAAGCTTCAAACACGCCGCGTTACCGCATCTTGAACCTAATTTGCCTAGGACTGATAGTCGCGGCTATCTGGACTTTGTTCGGCAAGACTTTAGGTTTTGATTTTCTATCCTGGGATGACGATCAGAACGTTCTCAATAATAGATGGCTATACCCAGGTCTTTGGTGGCAGTTTTGGTTTAAACCCTATCTCTGTATGTATCTGCCGCCGGTGTACACGGCTTGGTACGCGCTCGCGAGACTTGATGATCAACCGAATCCGCTATTTTTTCATGCTCTTAACGTGACGGTACATACAATAAATAGCCTGCTAGTGTTTTACGTAGCAAAAAATTCATTCCTATCTGACCAGAAGAAAGCCTCACTCCACTACAACACCGAGCTGCGGATAAGGGCACTGGTAGCGGCCACTCTTGCGGCTCTCAGTTTTGCATTGCATCCAATCCAAGTTGAAGCTGTCGCCTGGGTAACTGGGCTACGTGACCTTCTAGGTGCATTTGGGCTGCTAGTCGCTACAGCTCTCTATATACGAGGACCCTCGAGCCTCAAGCTCAGCGTTTGCTCCTGGGCTGCATTTGTCTTCGCTATGCTCTGCAAACCGTCGGCCGTGGCCTTTCCCGCGGCGATCCTTGGGTTAGTGTATATAGAGAAAAGCTATTCACTTACCTCAACATTACGCCGTTTGGTTCCATGGTTTCTGTCCACTATACCGATCATCTTAGTCACAAGTTCTGCCCAGACGGAAATCGCTGATCGAGAGCTTGCGCAAGTCAACCTTTGGCAGCGCATCCTAGTGACTTTTGATTCATACGCTTTTTACCTCAAAAAGTGGGTCCTACCATTTGGCCTCACCAACGACTATGGGCGGCGACCCGCCGTCGCCTTAGGAGATCAAAATTTAATCGCTAACGTCATCATAACGGTGGCGGCAATTATTGCTCTGACACTGCTCAGTAAGAAATTGGGCCGTCGTTTTCTAGCTTGGTGCTTCTTCTCTGCTGCGATGGTTCTACCAACTTCAGGGATCGTGACATTTCCATTCCAGCACACATCAACGGTGACAGATCACTACTTTTATTTGAGCATTGCTGGATTTTCACTCGCACTTGGAACGGCGATTTTCTCCTGTCGCTCACGCCTTGTGGCAATAGCTGTTTCATTTTTACTTGTTACCTACAGTGTCTTGGACTTAAAGCAATTACCTAGATGGCAAAACGACCAGCAAATGTTCCCAGCTATGGTTGCAGATAACCCAAATAGCTACGCCGGTTATACCGGTATGGCTGCACTTGCGATGAAGGACAAAAGGCGACTTGATGCGCTGAAGTATCTGGAGGCAGCGCAAAAAATCGATCCAAATAAAGTCGACTTATTGGCTAATAAAGGGTTGGTGCTAAACGAGCTTGGGCGCTATCAAGACGTGCTGACTGAACTAGGGCGCGTGTTACCCGCCAGAAGTATTATTATAGACAGCCCCGTTTCCGCTCCAAGTGTGTCCATTTATTACATGATGATTGCTTATGCGCACATTAGACTCGACCAAATAGATCAGAGTCTTCCGTATCTTTGCCGCGCCAAAATCGCTGACCCCACCAACAAAGACGTCATAGGCTTCATGCCCCTAGTCCTGAAGCAACTGGGCCATAAGCCTTTTGACCAAGAGATCTGCCAGGGCCTAAAAGCCGTGATCGAGTGGTAAAAGAATTAAACGCTTCTAAAGCGCCTCAGTTGAAGAAGCGATACACGGTGCACTGCCGATAAACTTCGCCGGGTCGAAGCACGGTAGATGGAAACTGAGGCTTATTAGGGGAATCGGGGTAATGCTGTGACTCTAGGCAAAATCCCGCATGAGTACCGAAAGGTGTCATGCCGAGGAAATTACCCGTATAAAGCTGAACTCCAGGCTCAGTCGTCCACATCTGCATCTTGCGACCACTTTGAGGCTCTTCCACTTCTGCTGCGAGCCTAAGCGTACCGCTTTGACCATCGATCACGTAGTTATGATCATAGCCATTACCAATAATTAGCTGACGATGATCACTTTTAATATCGCGACCGATAGGCTTCCAGGACAGAAAATCGAGCGGAGTGCCCGCCACCGAAAGAATCTCCCCCGTTGGAATCATGGCGCTATCAACCGGGGTAAACTTATGAGCGTAAATTTTGAGTCTATGATCCAAAATATTTGGGCTAACTAAAAGATCGGCTGCGAGATTAAAGTAGCAGTGACTCGTCAAATTAATGATGGTGACTTTGCTTGTATGGGCCTCGTAATCAATTCTAAAACCAAAATCATCCGTTAACGTGTAGGTAACCTTTGTGGTCAATTTACCAGGGTAGCCCTCGTCATCATGCTCGCTTATGTGCACAAATGATATTTGAGTACTGCCAGATTGTTCCTGCACATTCCAGATCGCTTGATCAAATCCCCGCCTTCCGCCGTGAAGGTGGTTACCGTGATTATTTTGAGCAAGTTTATGGTGTTGGCCATCGAGAGTAAAAGCAGCGTTAGCAATGCGATTTGCATAGCGCCCGACAATGGCACCTAGATACGCTGGATTGTCTGCGTACTGGACTGGCTTATCGTACCCGAGAACCACATTCCCGAAGCGGCCATGCCGATCGGGAGTGAGTAGTGACATCACGATTCCGCCTAGATTGCTGACCGTCGCCTGAAATCCTGTCGGATGAATTAGTGTGAAAACTTTAGCGTCGACGGAGGTCATCACCATTTAATGCCACTTTAACCTGGTGTTGTAATGCGCCATCTCGTTTGAACTTCACATATAAAGTTCTCGACGCCCCAGCCCAATAGGCTCCGTAGTCAGCCTTATCAAGCTCTTCCAAACTGGGTAGTAAAGCTACTGGCACTCGATTGACTGTTACGCCTGACGGAGTTGACCAGATATGAAACTGGGAAATGTAAGTATTTGGTGCGAACTTCGCATTGCTACTTTGAATCGTTAAGGTGACTTCTCGAGAAGGGGTCAGGACACTGTGAATGTAGGTTTCGGTGAACTCACTGCGACTTGCAAAGGCCTCTGACCTGCCGTCGTCACTATAAAGGTTAAAAGTAGACTCTCCATCAGGGAAAACATCGATTGTCAGTGGATCCCATGAACGCTCATCCGTACTCAACATAGCTGGTGCCATAGGGATGATCGCACCCGACCTGACGAACAAAGGAATTTTGCCCGCAGGAGCATTAATCTCGTGGGCCTGACCTCCTTTATACTCACGCCCATCCTCGTAACCGAACCAGGTTCCTTGAGGCAGGTAAACTCCACGTGAAGTGGCGTTCTCCGTAATCACAGGAGCGACAAGGATATCCCTGCCGAATAGAAACTGATCTTTCAAATTGTAGACGTTGGGATCGTTTTGATACTCGAAGATCAGAGGACGGATCATCGGTGCACCAGTGCGATGAGCCTCCCAAGCATGCGAATAAAAGTAAGGCATCAAGCGGTAACGCATTTGGAGGTAGTGCCTGCTACTAGCTTCAACCTCCGGACCAAAGTCAGTTGGCAATGATAGACCAACGTGATGGGCTCTCGGTAGAGGGACAAAGGCAGAGAATTCCATCCATCGCTGGTATAACTTGCCGTGTGCCTCTAGGCTGTTTTTGTAGTAGCCCTCTAAAAATCCACCGGAATCATTCGACCACATAGGCATACCGGATAGGCCCATATTCATGACAGCTGGCACCTGAGCGGCGAAGGTCTCATAATCCGAGTAAATGTCCCCAGTCCAAATGGCCGTACCAAACCTCTGGATGCCAGCTGAGCCCGTCCGCGTTAAGATAAACACACGTGAATCGCGATCGGCAGCCTTCAACATATCGTAGTAGGTCTTACTAGTAATGAGCGAAAAAGCGTTATGTATCTTGGCTGACGGTCCACCCTGATAGACCGTCTCTGCCGGTTCACCCTCAGGCTCTGTTAAATCCAGCCACCATCCTTTGATGCCATCGCGATGCAAGTG
>Ga0078894_10000096_pt1 | contig 51565 bp, 49 predicted proteins | sample LauGreSu1BDMLBSD_2_FD_67506 | JGI IMG/M metagenome (GOLD analysis project Ga0078894, IMG submission 67506) | Freshwater lake microbial communities from Lake Michigan, USA - Su13.BD.MLB.SD (version 4) (version 4) | ecosystem: Environmental > Aquatic > Freshwater > Lake | place: Lake Michigan...
TTGCCGAATTCCTTTTACAAATTAAAGCAATAAAATTACAACCGAACAATCCTTTCACTTGGGCTTCAGGATGGAAATCACCTATTTACTGTGATAACCGGATTACCCTTTCGCATCCGACCATTAGAACCTACATCCGCCAAAAATTATCAATTTTGATACAAGAAGAATTTGGTACAGTAGATGTTATTGCCGGTGTTGCCACTGCCGGAATCCCTCAAGGCGCTTTGGTAGCTCAAGAACTAGGTCTACCATTTGTTTATGTTCGCTCAAAAGCGAAAGAGCACGGTACAGGCAGTTTGATTGAAGGAGAACTGAAAGAAGGACAACGTGTAGTCGTTATCGAAGATTTAATCTCTACCGGAAAAAGCAGCCTACAAGCTGTAGAGGCAATACGCCAGGCCGGTTGTTTGGTTGCAGGCTTAGCTGGCATATTTACCTATGGATTTGACCAAGCTGATGAAAACTTCCGTCAGGCCAAATGTCCATATTTCACCTTATCCAATTATCAGGCTTTAATCACGTATGCATCAGAGCATCAAATGATTTCACAAAGCGATTTAGCCTTGCTCGAAAAATGGCGTGAAAACCCTGCAGAATGGGGTGTTAACGAACCTGCGTAATTTACAAACTTCAACCTATGAACACCCTAATCGAAAGCACCAGTACCATCAACAAACCTATTGCTGAAGTTTACAATTTCCTGGCTGATCTGAATAATCACCAGCAGTTGATGCCTGAAAATATCTACAATTGGTCTTCAACGGCTGATGAGGCTCGTTTTACCATCCAAAATATGGCTAAATTGGCCATCAAAGTCAGCTCACGCGTCCCTAATCAGGAAATAGTAGCCATTCCGGCAGAAGAAGCCCCCTTCGAAGTAGAATTGAAATGGAGCCTAAAAGATCTAGGGAATGGAACCACTGAAGCCAAACATACCATCTCAGCGGAATTGAACATGATGTTGAAAATGCTGGCTAGTGGACCTCTACAGAAATTAGCCGATTATCAAGCTTCCAGGTTAAAGGAGCTATTGGGCTAAACTACTGCAATAATTTCAGGCTAATTCCCTTAAAAACAGTCATTTCGTCTGATTTCACTAAAATCACACGCCATAAATTCCGATTAGATTCGATTTATTCACGATGGTCAGTAATTTGATACTGCCTGTGTATGAATTTGAACAATTTCACTATCAAAGCACAGGAAGCCATTCAAAAAGCTTCCGAAATAGCCTTGGGCAATCAGCAACAGGCTATTGAAAACGCACACCTTTTAAAAGGCTTGCTATTGGTTGACGAAAATGTAATCAGCTATCTTTTAAAAAAGCTGAACGTGAACATCAACCGGTTAAACACAGCACTAGATGAGCAGATCAATACGTTCCCAAAAGTGAGTGGAAGTAATGTATACCTCTCTTCAGCTGCAAATACCACACTACAAAAAGCACAAACCTTTCTGAAAGAATTCAAAGACGAGTTTGTTTCGGTAGAGCATGTGTTACTAGGCATGTTGCAAGCCGGGGATAAAGTTTCTACCCTGCTCAAAGATGCCGGTGTAAACGAAAAAGATCTAAAAAAAGCCATTGTTGAGTTACGTGGCGACAGCCGGGTAACCGACCAGAACGCCGAAGCAACTTACAATGCATTAAACAAATATGCCCGCAACCTGAACGAATATGCCGAATCGGGCAAACTGGACCCGGTTATTGGACGTGATGAAGAAATTCGTCGGGTTATCCAAATTCTGTCTCGTCGTACCAAAAACAACCCAATTCTGATTGGTGAGCCAGGCGTGGGTAAAACTGCCATTGCCGAAGGTATCGCATTCCGTATCATCAAGGGTGATGTTCCGGAAAACTTGAAAACCAAAATTGTGTACTCACTCGATATGGGAGCACTGGTAGCTGGAGCGAAATACAAAGGAGAATTTGAGGAGCGCCTGAAAGCTGTTGTGAAAGAGGTTACGCAGAGCGATGGCGAGATCATCCTTTTTATTGATGAGATCCACACGCTGGTTGGTGCCGGCGGTGGCGAGGGTGCTATGGATGCCGCTAACATTTTGAAACCGGCTCTAGCCCGTGGCGAATTACGTGCAATTGGCGCTACCACCCTGAATGAATACCAGAAATATTTAGAAAAGGATAAGGCCCTAGAGCGTCGTTTTCAAAAAGTAATGGTTGATGAGCCCGATACTCAGGATGCAATTTCAATTTTGCGTGGTTTAAAGGAGCGTTACGAAACTCACCACAAAGTGCGCATCAAAGACGAAGCGATTATTGCTGCCGTAGAGCTTTCTCAACGCTATATTTCCGATCGATTTTTGCCAGATAAGGCCATCGACTTAATGGATGAAGCGGCCTCTAAACTTCGTTTAGAAATGGATTCGGTTCCTGAAGCTGTAGATGAGCTTGATCGCCGTATCATGCAATTAGAAATTGAACGTGAAGCCATCAAACGAGAAAATGATGAGAAAAAAGTAAAAGAACTGAGTGAAGAAATCGCTAACCTGTCTGCAGATCGGGATGGATTAAAAGCCCGTTGGCAAGGTGAAAAAGATTTGGTGGATGGCATTAACGCTAAAATCGAGCAGATTGAGAATTTTAAATTGGAAGCCGACCAGGCCGAGCGTGCCGGAGATTACGGTAAAGTAGCTGAGATTCGTTATGGAAAAATCAAAGAGGCTCAGGATGAGGTTGAGAAATTGAAAAAAGAATTAGAAGCCACGCAAGTAGACAGCCGCATGCTGAAAGAGGAAGTTACATCTGAAGATATTGCGGGAGTAGTTAGCCGTTGGACCGGTATTCCGGTAACCAAAATGATTCAGAGTGAGCGTGAAAAACTGCTTCACCTGGAAGAAGAACTGCACAAACGCGTTGCCGGTCAGCATGAAGCCATCGAAGCCATTTCTGATGCGATTCGTCGTTCCAGAGCCGGGCTACACGATAAACGCAAGCCAATTGGTTCCTTCATCTTTTTAGGTACCACCGGTGTGGGTAAAACCGAATTAGCAAAAGCGCTGGCAGAATTTTTATTTAACGATGATTCGGCAATGGTGCGCATCGATATGAGTGAATACCAGGAACGACATGCCGTTTCACGACTGATTGGTGCGCCTCCCGGATACGTGGGTTACGATGAAGGCGGTCAGTTGACCGAGGCGGTTCGACGCAAACCCTATTCAGTAATTTTGTTGGATGAGATTGAAAAAGCCCATCCGGATGTATTCAATATCCTTTTGCAGGTTTTAGATGATGGCCGATTAACCGACAACAAAGGCCGGGTGGTAAATTTCAAAAATACCATCATCATCATGACCTCCAACATCGGTTCGCACCTCATTCAAGATAATTTCAAAGACTTAACTGAAGCCAACCGCGAGGCAGTAGTTGCCAAAACAAAGAATGAACTCTTCGAACTCATGAAACAAACCATTCGTCCGGAGTTTTTGAATCGGATTGATGAATTGATCATGTTCACTCCGCTTAACCGCGAAGAACTTCACGATATTGTGAAATTACAGTTCAAACAAGTGAAACAAACACTGGAAGAAATGGGCATTCAATTAGAAGCAAGCGACGAAGCGCTAGACTGGTTGGCACAATTGGGTTACGATCCGCAATTTGGAGCCCGACCATTAAAACGAGTTATACAAAAACGGATTCTAAATGAATTATCAAAAGATATTCTGGCTGGAAAAGTAGATAAAGACAGTAAAATCAAGCTGGATGTCTTCGAAAATCAATTTGTATTCTTGAATGCCGATGAACTTGTAAAAAAATAAATCCCATGAAAAACCAAAAAGCCGTTTTGTGTAACACTTAACGGCTTTTTTCGTTTAAATTCCACAGGCATCGAGTTTGAATTTCATTTTGATGTTTTATTAAGTAAATTGAGACCTAATTACAAATGAGAAAAGCAGTTCAAGTACTCCTAGTTTTCTTAATTCCTGGTCTTTTGGGCATCTGCTGCAGACCCAAAACCAGAACAAGCATCAAAATTTCGGACAGCTATCTGGTTAAAGACTTCGAACAAGACAAAGATTATCCTGCCGGAATGGAGGAGTTACAAATACCTTCGGGAGGAGTTAAGATATATGGCTTAGAGTATACTGCCAACGGACCTGGACCCCATCCCACCTTGATTTTCTTACATGGGAATCCGGGTAATGAACGAAACTTAGACTTAGCTCAAAGTATCAGAAAAGTAGGATACAATGTTGTTTATTTCGATTTTCGAGGTAGTTGGGGCAGTAAAGGTGAGTTTACATTTGAGAACAACATTGCCGATACCAAAGCGGTTATTGAGTACCTAACGAGTGAGGAACAGGCTACTAGATTACGCATCGACACCTCAAAAATTGCTCTTTTTGGGCACAATACCGGCGGTGCAATTGCCTTAATTACCGGATTAAACCATCCAAAAGTAAAAGGAATTGCAACACTTTCGCTGTTTAATCCGTACCGAATCATTAAGAACTCTCAGGGTCTGAGTAATTTAATCAGCATGAAAGAATACTTATCAACCTTAGGTATGCTAAACATTAATCCAGATAAATTTTTAGGACAGATGGCTGCGAATGTAGAAGATTATAATTTGGAGTTATTAATAGGAATGACTGCAAAACCGGTATTAATCATTGACGAGCACGAGGCCAACGACTATTTTAAAAAAATGAGTTCGAAGAAAAATGTTCAATACGAAATTTGGGATACCGATATAACTTTTAGTAATAAACGAACAGCACTAACCCGCCGATTAAGAGACTGGCTAGACACCAAAATCAATCCCCAAATAATCACAAACACCATAGAATAACATGCGATTTACGCATTATATAGGCGTTTTACTTCTGATAAGCGCTTGCCAAAGTACAACTATCCAGCAAAACGGTTCTGAAACCCAAAAAGACACTTCTATTGTTGCTGACGCAGCTACTATTCTGAAAAGAAAACAAATACCAATTTTATGTTATCACCAGATTAGGGCATGGAAATCTTCCGACTCTGAAGTAGCGAAAGTTTATATCGTTCCACCCGCAACATTTGAAGCACAACTTAAAATGCTGGCCGATAGCGGCTACCATACCATTTTGCCAGACCAACTGGTAGCCTATTTAACCAAAGGCAGTACACTGCCTTCCAAACCGATCATGCTTACCTTTGATGACACCTGCGAGGAACAATTTACCCTGGCTGCGCCTGAACTTAAAAAATACGGCTTCAAAGGTGTTTTCTTTATCATGACGGTGAGTATTGGCCGCCAACGCTACATGACGAGTGAGCAAATTAAGCAACTGAGCGATGAAGGACATGTAATTGCTTCACACACTTGGGACCATCACAATTTTAAAAAATACCAAGGCGAAGACTGGGCTACACAAATAGATAAACCGACCAAGAGACTAGAAGAAATTACCGGGAAGAAAATTGATTATTTTGCTTATCCCTTCGGTCTTTGGAATGAAGAGGGGATTCCCGAATTAAAGAAAAGAGGATTTAAGGCGGCATTTGCATTGGCAGAAAAACGCAGCGAGAGCAATCCGCTCTTTACCATACGCCGCATCATTGCTGCCGGAAGCGATAGTCCGAAAATGCTGCATAGTAAAATTGAGCGGAGTTTTTAAACCTAGCTTCGCATCCCGATAGGCAAACCTGATTAATTTGCCTACCTTTGCGCCTTATTTCAAACACATGATTACGGTATCCAACCTCTCCCTGCGTTACGGCAAACGCACCCTTTTTGAAGAAGTTAACCTCAAATTTACGCCCGGCAATTGCTACGGTGTAATTGGCGCCAATGGTGCCGGAAAATCTACTTTTTTAAAGATTTTATCTGGAGAAGTTGATCCTACAACGGGTTCGGTGAGTTTTACTCCCGGAGAACGCATGGCCGTTTTGAAGCAAAATCACTACGAATTTGATGAATTTACGGTGATTGAAACGGTAATGATGGGTCATAAAGAGCTGTATGCCGTGATGAAAGAGAAAGATGCCCTCTATGCCAAAGAAGATTTTACCGATAAAGATGGCGAGCGTGCCGGTGAACTGGAAACCATTTTTGCTGAGATGGATGGCTGGAATGCCGAAAGTAATGCCGCTACCCTGCTCAGCAACTTAGGCATCAGCGAAGACCTGCACTACAAACAAGTTAAAGAGCTGGAAGGTAACCAGAAAGTTCGCGTATTGTTAGCTCAAGCACTTTTCGGCAGTCCGGATATTTTATTACTCGATGAGCCCACCAACGATTTGGATATCAATACCATTGCCTGGTTAGAAGATTTTTTGGCCGGATATGAAGCCATCGTACTGGTAGTATCTCACGACCGTCACTTCCTGGATGCCGTTTGTACACACGTGGTAGATATTGATTTTGGTAAGATGACGATTTATACCGGAAACTATTCGTTCTGGTACGAATCGAGCCAATTGGCTGCCCGTCAGCGTTCAGACCAAAACAAAAAGATGGAAGACAAAGTGAAGGAATTACAAGAATTCATTCGCCGTTTCAGTGCCAACGCTTCCAAATCGAAGCAGGCAACCAGCCGTAAAAAAGCCTTAGATAAGATCAATATCGAAGAAATTAAACCCTCTAATCGAAAATATCCAGCTATTTTATTCAATAATCAGGGCCGCGAAGCCGGAGATCAGATCTTGCAGATCGAGAAATTGAGCAAAACTCAAAATGGCGAAGTGTTATTTAATGATATTTCGTTGATGGTGAAAAAGGGCGATAAGATTGCGATTTTATCTGAAAATAGTTTGGCTACAACTGCTTTCTACCAAATTTTAACCGGAAAAGATAAAGACTATACAGGAGATTTCAAGTGGGGCGTAACCATCAATGCAGCCGACATTCCGAATGACAATTCCACTTATTTTGAAGGAAAGGATGAGAATTTGATCGATTGGCTACGCGAATATTCTGAAGGCGAAAAAGACGAACAATTTATTCGGGGATTTTTAGGCAAAATGCTTTTTTCAGGAGATGAAGTAATGAAAAAGTGTTCGGTGCTTTCAGGAGGAGAGAAAATGCGTTGTATGTTCTCAAAAATGATGTTACAGCAAGCCAATGTACTTCTCTTTGATGAACCTACCAACCACCTCGATCTGGAATCGATCACCGCTTTGAATAATGGCATGGCCGATTTCAAGGGTACCATTCTCTTCACCTCTCGAGATCATGAATTGACCCAAACTGTGGCCAATAGAATTATTGAAATTACATCCAAAGGCATTATTGATAAATTGATGAGCTACGATGATTACATCAATTCTGAAGCCATTAAGCAACAACGGAAAGAACTATATAGCTAAACAAAAAAGCCCCGAATTTCGGGGCTTTTTGTTGCATCAATAACACTTATTAGTGACCGGCGTGGCCGTCAATACCGTGAGCATGACCATGAGCCAACTCGTCTGCGGTAGCCTCACGAACCTGAATAATTTTACCTGAAAAATGTAAATCCTGACCAGCCATAGGGTGGTTCAAATCCACACTAACTACTGTATCGGTAACTGCGGTAACTCGAGCTCTAAATTGATTCCCTTGATTATCCTGCAAAGGCAAAATGGTATCAACAGCTGGCTTTTCCATATCGCCAAACATTTCTAAAGGCAAATCAGTTAGCGCATTCGGATCTTTCTCACCATAAGCATCAGCAGCAGCCAATTCGAATGCGTAATCAGCACCGGCAGCCAGTCCGCTTAAATTCTCTTCGAACTTAGGCAACATCATGCCTACACCAAATAAAAACACCAAGGGGTTTTCTTCAGTAGCTTTTTCAACAAAGGTTTTTTCACCATTAGTAGTGGTGTGTAAATCGTAGGTAAGGGCAACTACGGTGTTTGGTTTAATTGTCATTTTGTAAAAATTAGGAGGCTAAGCCTCGAGTTTAATGTTGAATTTGTTTCATTGCTTCGGCAACAGCGGTTACCGGAAGCTGACAGGTTTTATTACGGCAAACAAAAATCCGAGTTTCATTGCCCCATTTATCCTGCAGCAAAGGTAAACTTCCTGCGCTTCCCCCCAATACAATTTTATTAGGAATATAGTTTTTCTCTAATTCTTGGCGCTTATGTTCAAAATCGGAGCCCGTAATGGCAATTTCATAAATTCCAAAAACCTCATTAAGAAGTAAGTTAGCCCAATTGGAATAGGCAGAACCGTAAGTTTTAATCTGCGGATGAACGTTGCGGAGCATTTGTTTGGCTTTACTCAAGTAAGTCTCATCTGCAAACCAATGTCCTAAACGGTACAGGTTATGAGCCATTACCGAATTGGAACCCGGGATAACATTATCCATGATCTCTTGTTTGCGGGCAATCAATAGCTCGGCCTGGTCGGAAGTGTAAAAGAACATTTCGGTTTCCGGATCGCTGAAATGCGTAATCGCATACTCACACAGCTGCTTCGCTTCCTGCAACCAATGTTCCTCAAAGGTCGCTTCATATAAAGAAGTTAGTCCATCGATAACAAAAGCATAATCATCCAAAAAAGCAGGAATGCTAGCTTTGCCATTTTTAAAATTGCGGTAAAGTCCACCGTCGGTAGTGCGCATTTGCTTCAGGAGGAATTCCGCATTTTTTTTGGCAGATTTCAAAAATCGTTCTTCACCAAAAACCCGATAGGCATCGGTAAAGCCACGGAGCATGAGGCCATTCCAAGTTGCTAAAACTTTATCATCCAAGCCTGGTTTAATCCGCTTATCGCGATAGCTAAATACCAAATCTTTAGCTTTTTGGAGTTTTGAAACCCAATCTTCTAGCTTCAACCCGTGTTTTGCTGCAAATTTTTCATCGCTCAATTTGCGCATCAATACATTCGTTTCTTCTTCAGTCCAATTTCCTGCATCGGTGATACCAAAATAGTCGGCAAAAATTTCAGCATCTGTACCTAAAATTTCATCGATTTCAGATTTATGGAAAGTATAAAACTTGCCCTCCACCCCTTCGCTATCGGCATCTTGTGCAGAATAAAAACCACCACTGACGTCTGTCATTTCACGAGTTACCCAATCCAGCGTTTCATAAACTACCTGTCGATACAGTTCTTGCGGTTCGTGTTGGTAGGCTTCTGAGTACAAACTCACCAGCTGGGCATTATCGTACAGCATTTTTTCGAAATGCGGCACATGCCAAAATTGATCGACGGAATAGCGGGCAAAACCCCCTCCTATATGATCGTAAATTCCACCAAAAGCCATTTTCTGCAAGGTGAAATGCGTAATTGCGTCAGCTTGTTCATCCTTCATCAGGTGCGCATAACGCAGTAAAAATTGCCAGTTATTGGGCAAAGGGAATTTGGGAGCACGGGTGTAACCGCCATCTGTCCAATCGAAATACTTCGACCAAGGTTCGTAGATAGCTTTGAGATCAGCATCGGCATAATCAGTTGTATGTTCGATGAATTGAATTTTTTCGCTTTCGCGGATGCCTTGAGTCAGTTTAGCAGCATAATCAATGGCTTCATCGGATTTATGCTCCCAAAAAGCCGCAAGGTTGAGCAGCAATTTTTTCCAATCTTCTTTACGGAAATAGGTGCCGCCGTAAATGGGTCGCTGATCGGGCAAACAAATGCAATTTAATGGCCAGCCACCACTACCGGTCATCAACTGAACGGCATACATGTAAATCTGATCGATATCTGGTCGTTCTTCTCGATCAACTTTAATACAGATGAAATGCTGATTCATGATTTCGGCCACAGCCTCATCTTCAAAACTTTCGTGCTCCATCACATGGCACCAGTGGCAGGCCGAATAACCGACACTAACCAAAATCAGCTTGTTTTCTGATTTAGCTTTAGCCAGCGCTTCCTCTCCCCAGGGATACCATTGCACCGGATTTTGCGCATGCTGCAACAAATAAGGTGAACTTTCGTGGATGAGGGCGTTGGGCATGGTTAGTTTGGGGTTGGGAGTCATCAGTTTGGAGTTGAACCATATCCAACTCCAAACTAAGAACTCAGAACTGAAGACTATTCACTCAGTTCGGCAAAATATTTATGGAACAAAGGAATGGTTTCAATGCCTTTGTAGTAATTGGCAATATCGTATTTCTCGTTTGGTGAGTGTAGGTTATCGCTATCCAAACCAAATCCCATTAAAACGGTCTTGATGCCCAATTCTTTTTCAAACAGCGCCACAATTGGAATACTACCACCGCCACGGGTTGGGATGGGTTCCTTGCCAAACGATTCGGCAATGGCTTTTTGAGCGGCACGGAAAGCCACACTATCAGTTGGCGTAACTACCGGCTCGCCGCCGTGGTGCGGGGTTACCTTTACCTTTACAGATTTAGGCGCTATTTTTTCAAAGTGAGCTTGGAACAATTTGGTAATCTTTTCAGAGTTTTGGTTAGGCACTAAGCGCATGGAAATTTTGGCTGAAGCTTTGGAAGGCAATACCGTTTTAGCACCTTCGCCAATATAACCACCCCAAATACCGTTCACCTCTAAAGTCGGGCGAGTTCCGGTACGTTCCAAACTAGTGTAGCCCTTTTCGCCCCAAACTTCCTCCACTCCTAGGTCTGTTTTATAATCTTCGATATCAAAAGGTGCTTTATTCAATGCTTCACGCTCTGCGGCACTTAGTTCTACCACATCATCGTAAAAACCAGGAATGGTGATGTGATTGTTCTCATCATGTAATGAGGCAATCATCTTCGCTAAAATTGTAGCCGGATTGGCCACCGCACCACCGTAAACACCAGAGTGCAAATCGCGGTTAGGGCCTGTAACTTCTACTTCTACATAAGACAAACCACGCAAACCGGTTTCTAATGAAGGATTTTCCATGCTGATCATGGCGGTGTCTGAAATCAGGACTACGTCTGATTTTAACCGTTCTTTATTGTTTTGAACAAAAATACCCAGGTTGCTCGATCCTACTTCCTCTTCACCCTCAATCATGAATTTAACATTACACGACAAGCTGTTTGTTTGCATCATCAATTCAAAGGCTTTAACGTGCATGTAGAATTGCCCTTTGTCATCACAAGCCCCACGTGCGTAAATTTTTTCATCACGAATAGTGGGTTCGAAAGGTGGAGTATGCCACAATTCCAAGGGGTCTGCGGGCTGTACATCGTAATGGCCATAAACCAAAACGGTTGGTTTTGATGGGTCTACGATTTTCTCTCCGTATACAATCGGGTATCCAGCCGTAGGGCAAACTTCCACCTTATCGGCACCGGCATCTCTAAGCTTTTGGGCCACAAAGTCGGCGGTTTTTAAAACATCGTTTTTATAGGCCGGATCGGCACTTACGGACGGGAAACGCAACAAATCAAATAATTCATCTAAAAAGCGTTGCTTATTCTCCGCTACATAATTCTTTATCTCTTGCATGATTTGATATTTCTACAAATATATCAAAAGCTAGACAAGGAAACTGTAACTGACTATAGCTATCGCAATAAAAAAGGGAGTGACAAGTGCACTCCCTTTTCACGAGTTCAACAAACATGCTCAGTCACCAGTACCAATGTCTTTTTTGTCGGCTACTAAAGATTTATTCGATTTTTCAGGTTGGATGCTCTCATCTTTTTTGCAAGAAATCATTCCAATCAAACCAAAAACAACAAGGGTAAAAATTAACTTTTTCATAGGTATATAAATTTATTTTAAAGATAGTTTTTTAATATTTTGTTATTTATATTGTGAATATAAATAGATTATTCTACTTTTTAAAAATATTTTTACATAATTATTTATAATTGATTGATTATAAGCGAAATAATTTTCTTAATAAAATAATTTAATGGATAATGGGGGCACAAAAAGATATGAGGTGTAGCTCATATTAATTATATATTATAATTTTATAATCTGTAATTAATTTTTAGCACTCTGCATGAAAAGATATGCTTTACTGGGACTTATACTTTTACTGAATAGTAGTATTGCTTATCCAGCTCCGTTTAACTCCATTGAGTTACAAAGAGACACCAACACCGTGATCGATTTAAACAAAAAAGGATTCGAAAACAGGCTGATTGATCCTAAAAGAGGATATACCTATGCCCGAAAAGCATTAGAAATTGCCAAAGAAATAGAATATAAAAATGGAGAAGCCGAAGCCTACCGCATCATGGGTATTTCAAAGTATTATACCAACGAAAGCAGCACTGCCGTTGCCTACTATTTGAACGCTTTGAGTATCTATAAACAAGAAAAAAACATTGTAGGGCAAGCCAAAGTGTACAATAATATTGGGAATTTATACATCTGGGCAGACTACGATAAGGCCTTGGAGTACTTTAACGAGTCACTTAAACTGAGTAAACGATTGAACAATATGGAATTATTAGCTAATCTGTATTTGAATATCGGAAACATTCACTTACGTAAGAAGAATTACCAGACTGCCTTGAGATTTTATGAAAATGGTGATAAACTCTACAAAAAAACAGACAATGTTATTGGCATGATGCACTGCCTCCAAAATAAAGGCAAAATATACCTGGAACTCAAAATGCTGGATAAAGCTGAATCGTGCTTAATTAATGCGCACAATAAAGCCAAATCTCTAAACTTGAACGGAGCTATTGCGAGTATTGATCTCAGCCTAAGTTCTGTTTACATCACCAAGGAGGAATATAAGCAAGCACAAAACACGATCAAAGAAGGCATTGAATACGCTAAAAAAGCAAATGATGATAAATTGATCTACGATTTTAACTACAGCTTTTATGAATTGGAATCGCAACGCAGGAATTTCCCCGAAGCGCTACGCTATCTCCAACTCGTTTACAAGCAAGACAGTGTACGGTATGCCAACAGCGAATCGGCTAAAATCAGCCTGCTGGAAGAACAATACCGCCAAAAAGAAATACAACGTAGAAACGAACTTATCATACTGCGTCAAAAACAAAATAAGATCATATTCATTTCTACACTAATCGTCACGTTTATGGCTATTGTAGTTATTGTAATGCTTGCCATAAACGTAAGAAGAAAGATGAGGACCAATCAATTATTGGAGCAGACTGTTAATGAAAGAACGAAGGATCTTCAACAAAAAAATCAAAAACTATCTGAATACTCTGCCCATCTCTCTCATGAAATTAGAGCACCGATAGCGACTTTAAAGGGCTTATTGATGTTGGAAGAAGAAAAAATGATAAGTCATGAAGACCTGATCGAAAAAATCAAAATATGCGCTGAAACTGTAGACGAAAAAATTCATCGAATCAACGATGCTTTGAACGATCCAGAAATTCCCAGACTCTGAAATTTAGCCTTACTAAACTTATAAACATCCAACTAAAGTGTACAGCTGGTTTCTTAATTTAGCAGGCTCAAGAAATTGTACGATTTTGGACTATTTAAACGGATTAAACCCATCTCAAAAGGCAGCGGTTGAACAAACTGAAGGGCCGGTAATGATTGTTGCCGGTGCAGGATCTGGAAAAACGAGAGTGATTACCTATCGTGTTGCACATTTGATTCAAAAAGGTGTTGATCCTTTCCAAATTTTAGTACTCACGTTCACAAACAAAGCCGCCAAAGCCATGCGTGAACGTATTTATGACGTTGTTGGCGCAGAAGCTAAAAATTGCTGGATGGGTACTTTCCACTCTGTTTTCGCAAAAATTTTACGCGTAGAAGCAGAAAAAATAGGCTATCCAAACAATTTTACCATTTACGATACCGACGATAGTAAAAGTTTAATCCGCTCGATACTGAAAGAAATGCAGCTGGATGATAAATTGTACAACGCAAATTTTGTCTACAATCGGATTTCCAGTGCAAAAAACAACCTAATCTCAGCCTCAGAATACCAACAAAGCGAACAAATTCAGGCCGAAGATCATTCTACCGGCCGTGGTAAAATTGGAGAGATTTACCAAACCTACACCCAGCGCTGTTTTAAAGCGGGTGCAATGGATTTTGACGATTTGCTGTTTAAAACAAATGTATTGCTGAAAGAACATCCGGATGTACTTTACAAATACCAAAACCGGTTTAAGTACATTATGGTGGATGAGTATCAGGATACCAATTTTTCTCAATACCTAATTGTTAAAAAACTGGCGGCTATTCACGAAAACATTTGTGTGGTTGGCGACGACGCCCAAAGTATTTATGCATTTAGAGGAGCCAACATCCAGAATATCCTCAACTTCGAGAAAGATTATCCGGATTTGAAGATCTTCAAACTGGAACAAAACTACCGCTCTACCCAAAATATTGTTGAAGTAGCCAATAGCATCATTGCCAACAACAAAAATCAGTTGGAGAAAACCGTATTCTCTGAAAATGAACCCGGCGATAAGATCAAGGTGGTGAGGGCATTTAGCGATAATGAAGAGGGGAAAATTGTTGCCGAAAAAATTGCCGAAGAACGCTCTTTAAGAGGTTTAAACTACCGTGATTTTGCCATTTTATACCGCACCAATGCCCAATCAAGGGCCATGGAAGAGGCACTTCGAAAACTCAATATTCCGTATAAAATTTATGGAGGTCTGTCCTTTTACCAACGCAAAGAGATTAAAGACCTGATTGCCTATTTCCGACTAACCTTTAACCCTAATGACGAGGAAGCCCTCAAAAGGGTGATCAATTATCCCAGAAGGGGAATTGGTGACACCTCGATAGAACGAATTATTGTTGCGGCCGATCAGCATCAACTCACCTTATGGGAAGTTATTTGCAAAGCCCAACAGTATCTAGATTCACGGAGTTCTGGACCGGTTGCCAATTTTGCATTACTTATTCAAAGTTTTCAGGCATTAGCTAAAAACACCAATGCCTACGATACAGCTTTGCACATTGCCCAGCATAGTGGCTTGTTAAAAGAGTTATACGATGATAAATCTGTAGAAGGACTGAGTCGATACGAGAACATTCAGGAACTTTTGAATGGAATTAAGGAATTCAGTGAGCGTGAAGATATTGAGGAAAAGGGCTTGGATATATTTATGCAAGACATTGCGCTGCTCACCAACGACGATAATGATAAAGATCCGGATGCCGATACCGTTTCATTGATGACCATTCACTCCGCAAAAGGATTGGAATTTAATCAGGTTTTTGTGGTTGGATTAGAAGAAAATCTATTTCCATCGCAGTTATCTTTAAGTTCAAGAGCAGATCTTGAAGAGGAAAGAAGACTTTTTTACGTAGCAATTACCAGGGCCGAAAAGAAATTGACGCTTTGCTATGCCACTTCTCGTTACCGCTGGGGTACGTTGACCAGCTGCGAACCCAGTCGCTTTATTGAGGAAATTGATCCGGCATACCTGGATATCGATTTCAAAGTACCTCAAAAATCAAGTAGTGGTAATTCATTCGACGAGGAAAGATCTAGTTGGCAACAAAGGGAAACGTATTCTAAGCCAAAACCTGCTTCTTTACCAAAGACAAAATCCATTTTACCCAAAGCTCACGTTCCATCAGCAGGCTTTGCACCTTCTGACACCTCTAATCTACAAGTAGGAATGGAAGTTGAGCATGAACGGTTTGGATTTGGCAAGGTATTGCAATTGGAAGGTACTAAACCCGATATAAAAGCAACCATCTTTTTTAAAGAGCTTGGCCAAAAGCAATTACTATTGAAGTTTGCAAAACTTAGAATTATAACTTAATTGTTTTGCCTTTCATACGCCTGAATGGCCAGATTGATATGCTCGTCAAAATTGGCCTTACCAAAAGGCTTTTTCAAAAAGCCAAAAATATGAGCTTGTTTAACCGATTTTTGAGCCTCTACATTTCCTAAACTTGCTGAAACCAATATTCTGATAGATCGAGGACAAATTTTTGCTACTTCTGATAGAAATTCTACTCCATTGCAAACCGGCATGTGAAAGTCTGAGTAAACGACCTGAAAATCATGGATTTTTAACCAAGACCTAGCCTCTTTAACCGAGGTGGTAATGTAAAATTCAAAAGGAGAATTCCGGGTAATCAACTCGACCGCTTTCAACAACAATAAATCGTCATCAAGAAACAAAATTTTGGGCTTGCCAGACATGGCTAAAATCTAAAATCATTGGTTTTGTAGGGCTTTTTACCCGTTCTGAAACGGTAATTCAACATGACTTCGTGTGTTCCCATTTGATGCTTCAAACTAATGTCTGTCATGAAATCATGTGCATAACCCAATTGCATCCTGTCGGTTAATTTAACCTGAAACATCGCCATTACTGCAGCATTAGAACGATACCCAAGTCCAACCCACAATCCTTTTTCTTCGAAGTATGCATTCATATTTACATCAAACTGCAATGGAACTCCAGCCGTATACTTAACAAGCAAGGCGGGTTTAAGTTTTAGATAACTATTCGCATTAAATCGGTAATTCGCCATTAGGAAATAGTCTGATCGTAATGGTTTGATAGAGGTAGTGCTGTTACTAGCCCCAACATCAAATTTTACTAAATACGGAACCGAAATGCCGGCCTCCCAACGATCATCGTAATACATCAAACCAAGACCCAGATTACTTCTCCAACTAGATTGGTTCACAAAAACCGGATCGGGAGGTAGATTTGGATCGGGCAAGGTGCCGTAATCTCCCAAATAGTAACCAATACCCGTACTGAATCCGGCAGCCAAATAGCCCTTAGAACTCAATTGCACCTTTTGAGCAAGGCTCAAGAACAAAGCCTGTTCGTTTTCCACCCCAACCTGGTCGTGAATGAGCATGGCTCCAACGGATGTTTTTTCATTGTTTAAGGTAAGATAAGAGCTCAAAGTTTGCGTTTGTGGAGCACCCTCAAAACCTACCCATTGATGCCGGGTCAGTGCCGTTATCCGAGCTTGTTCATCACATGCAGAATAGGCTGGATTAATTGCTAAAGGATTAAACTGATATTGCGAAAACATGGCTCTTTGGACCCTCAACTGGGCTTCAAGTTGCGAATGATACATGAGGCCCAGGATACTCATCAATATGTAATAGCGCTTTTTCACAGGGAATTCTATTTACGTTTAATCACAAAAAATCCGTTGTAGATATGTGTTTTCGCACCAGCCGGATCAAACACCTTTAAGATGTAATAATAGGTTCCATCGGGTACCTCTGCCCCATCAACAAGTATTCCGGTATTGGCTTTCCCCTTGAATGAGTTATCTATATTGTGATACCCATGAGTTTTGAAAATCAGGTTACCCCAACGGTTAAAAATTTGAATATCGTTTTCGGGATAAGCCTCTATGCCCTCAATATGTAAACTCTCATTACCCTGGCCGTCGTTGTTGGGCGACACATCTGGATACACCTTAATGTCTAAATCACCACCGCCCATCGCACTTAAAAATAGAGGTTGCAGAAAGCCTTGTGTCAGCATAGATTCTGGAAATAGAAACGTTTCAACAAGTGTCAACTCTCCCACATTGTAATCGAAAAGATAACCGCCTACTTGAGCATAATTTCCGGTGGTATTTAAAACTTGAGGTTGAATCGTCTGCGATCTAGCTCCGAGGCTGAATAAGAAACCTAGTATTAAAGCCAATATGTATTTCGATTTCATAGAATTAGCTATTGAATGACCCAATAATAGAATGCGGCATCTCTTTTATTGGCAGTTTTATTTCGATAATCGAGTGTAAAACCAGTTGGTGTACTGGTTACAAAGTATTCGCAATCTGCTGCAGTAGCATTAGCAGGAGTAACAAGCACTGCTGGCAAGGAACTATAAGGTGCATCAAGAGAATAAGTAACACTAATCCTTGTAAAATCGATTGTATTGTTTTCTCCAGACATTGCAACTTCTCCTTTTACATTTGTAAGTGGAACGATATTACCTGCACCTATGATGAAAGCATTTACTGTGCCAGATGGAATCAATATATCTAAACTTGGTGCTTTAGTTTGTTCAGAAATGAACACACCATTATTCAATCTAATGTTCCCATCTTTCACATCTAATTTTTGCTTAGGGGCTGTGGTCCCGATACCTATGTTTACAGCATAAGCATCAACACCACCCAAAACCATACTGTTACTACTCTTTACCTGAGCATTGTTTCCAATCGCAGCCGCATTAGTTAATCCGGGATCTGCTTCTGCATCATTACCTATTACCAAATAATTAACCGCAGAACCTGGATTTGTTAAGCCAGCCTTATTACCTATGAATACATTATCGGTTCCTGCTGTTAAATAATTTCCCGATTCATTACCGATAGCCGTATTTGCACTTCCACTACCGAGATTGAGCAAGGCTAGTTGACCAATAGCAGTATTCTGATTTGAAGAATTACCACTGATATTATAACCGGCGAGAGCCCCAATCAAGGTATTTCTGTTGTTGCCCGGGGTAAGACTCTCTCCTGCCCTTACTCCAATTAATGTATTTCTTATAGCACCTGTGGCTGCTATTCCAGCTCTATATCCAAGCGTAGTTTCTCCCCGCTGATCGTTAGATATTCTACCGGCCTTTTCATTGTTTATACGAAAATTCAAAGGTATATCATCTCTAGTACCCAAGTAATTCACACCATCTACTGTTCCCGAATTACCATGTAAAGCCCAGCCCAATCCATTGAAAGGCTGAAGAAATGGCTTCCCATTTAAATCAGTAGTATAAATTAAACCTGGAGGACCATCGGCCATTTTGTTGAGTGTAATCGCTCCATCACTTACCGTAACCACACCCCCATTGGTTATGGTGGCATCTCCACTCATGGCCACATCACCCGGAAAATTTTCTGAATTGCCTACAAAAATGTGTCCGTTGGTAAGCGAAGGGGTTGCATTAGCGGCTGCACAATCTAAGGTGTTGAAAAAACCATCCCCGTTAATATCTTCAGCAGGTTCATTTACCCCATCCATGTTAATATCCCAGCAGTTGATACCTTGAGGTCCTTTGGGACCCAAAACAATTCCTGCATCTAAAACTGTCCCGTCTGTAAGAGTGATTTGTAAATTACCGTTTTCTTCAATCAGTACCTGTTTAGTGCTAACACCAGGTATACCTTGAGGGCCATCAGGCCCAATTGGTCCAGGATCGCCTTTGGGCCCAACCAAACTTTGACCTAATGGCCATCCATTTGACATCTTGGGGCCAAACAAAGTCCTCGAATCTAAACTAATATAGAAATCCCCTTCCACTCCCAAAGCATCACTAGGCATACCGTTACCACTGTATATTTTGGTACCATTTTGTCCAGCAGGGCCTTCCGGTCCAATCGGTCCTTGAGAACCCGTAGTTCCAACAGCTTGACCAGCATCAAACACGGTTCCGTCAGTTAATGTGATTATCAAATGTCCATTTGCATCAATCTGTGTTTGCTGCACACTAATTCCATTTGTTCCGGGAATTCCCTGAGGTCCAGAATCACCTTTGGGCCCAACCAAACTTTGTCCTAATGGCCATCCATTTGACATTTTGGGACCAAAAAGAGTCCTTGAATCTAAACTAATGAAGAAATCTCCTTCCACTCCCAGTGCATCACTGGGGATTCCGAGCCCGCTATATATTTTAGTGCCATTTTGGCCTGCGATACCTTGAGGCCCAGCAGGACCAATAACCTGGCCAACATTAGTTGTTGTATTGTCGCTAAAGGAAAGAATAAGATTGCCAGCTGCGTCTAATTGTGTACCGATTACAGAACGTCCATCTGCTCCTGATACACCCTGTGGGCCTACAGGTCCAGCAGGACCTTGAGGTCCCTGCAACAATACGGTTCCAGATGGCCATGTTCCATCCGGATTTTGGGGACCATATAAGACATTGGTAGTGGTATTGAAATAATAATCTCCTGGCTTACCAATACCGCTCGCAGGATCGGTAGTGCCGCTTAAAATAGTACTTCCATCTGCCCCGGCTGGTCCAGGAGGGCCAACTGGCCCGTTCTCGGCATATTTGGCATATAAAGCATAAGGCACACTTAGCAATTGGGTTAAGCCTGCGGTCATGTAGTTATAGCCTCCATCTGGATCAACTTCAACTTTCAAAAACTTTGAGCTCATACCCCAGGGTATCGTGCTAAAATTACCCTTCGTATCTAAGGCACCGGGGCTACCAATAGCCACTGTGTACAAACCAACTGCATTGGTTTTAACCGATCTGACCTCATTGTAATGTACAATGCCATTCGCTCCTGGATCTTGAATAGAAAGCCGGAGTGTTATTTGTTGATTTACAATTGGATTACCCTTACTATCTCTTAATGCACCTTGGTAATTGATCTGTTGAGGAACTTGTGCAAAAAGTTGCTGTACTTGGCATATCGTAAAAACTAGCAGCAGTATTCTGAAAGGTTTATTTAATAATTTCATAGGTTGATGATTAGTAGGTTGACAATTAATTTTCTAATCTTTAATTTTAACCATAACACAAAAATCTTAATTATTGATTTGCAAACAGGGCATAATATGACCAAGTGCATAAATCAAGTGATGAATGGTAAATTTTAAAAGACAATTGGACTGGGAATTTTTTAGGAGAATCCAAAAAAATCAATCGATTAAACAAAAGTTTTATTTTTTAACTATAATTTAAATGTCGGAGCCTAAAAATTAGGTGAAATTTGATTTTAGCTTTTCAGACATCCGTTTTTTGCACTATATTTACCTTCGTTAGTATTAATAAAGAAATGGCGAAATACCTCTAAACTTCCTCTTCCCCAACTCAAACATTAGGTTCACGAAGTTTAATCGCCAATACCATAACTATGACATTTGACTATAACAGTACCCGGAATAAGCTGATTCTTTCTGAATATGGCCGCAATGTGCAAAACATGGTCAGTTACATTTGCGACCTACCCAGCAAAGAGGAAAGAAATAAATATGCACAAGTGGTGATTGATTTGATGGGTTTTCTGAACCCTCATTTGCGTGATGTAGCCGATTTTAAGCATAAATTGTGGGATCACTTGCACATTATTTCTGATTTTAAAATCGATGTAGATTCTCCTTACCCAAAGCCATCTCCTGATGCGATCCATTACAAACCAAAACCGTTGGAATATCCGCATCAACGCATTCGGTACAAGCATTATGGCAAAACGGTGGAGATTATGATTAACCGGGCGAAGGAGATTCAAGAGCCTGAGCGTAAACAACAAATGGTGGAGGCTATTGCCAATTTCATGAAGATGGCCTATGTAACTTGGAATAAGGATCATGTGCCTGATGAAACCATCATCAAAGATTTACGTGAACTCTCAAATGGAGAATTGGAACTAAGCGAAAATGTGAGTTTGCACAAAGTAGAATACCGTCCAAATATCCAGGCTAAATCAAAAAATCAACACAAAGGTCGCTCCGGAGGCAAAAACTCAGGTGGAAACCGACCAAAAAATAACGGAAAACGCTATTAATTACCAACAAACCTTAACACACCCATTCCTAAATCGATATGAACGCTTTTGAAATTATCGGCGGTAAAGCCTTAAAAGGTGAAATTATTCCACAAGGTGCAAAAAACGAAGCCCTACAAATCATATCAGCGGTTTTACTGACTGCAGAAAAAATGACTATCAGCAACATTCCTGATATCAAGGACGTGAATAAACTGATTGAGTTGCTAGGCGATTTGGGAGTAAAAATTGAACGCATCAATAAGGATACCTACACTTTCGAGGCCAAAAACATCGATTTGGATTTTTTCCAGTCTGCTACCTTCAAAGCTAAAGGTGGAAGCTTAAGAGGGTCCATTATGATTGTTGGTCCACTGTTAGCCCGCTTTGGAAAAGCAGCCATTCCTAAACCGGGAGGCGACAAAATTGGCCGCAGACGTTTAGATACACATTTCCTGGGCTTCGAAAAACTGGGTGCTAAATTTGTTTACGATGCTAAAACAAACTTCTTTACGGTAGATGCTACCAATTTAAAGGGTACCTACATCCTTTTAGATGAAGCCTCGGTAACTGGAACGGCAAACGTGGTGATGGCTGCTGTTTTAGCAAAAGGAACCACCACCATTTACAATGCCGCTTGCGAACCTTACCTGCAACAGCTTTGCAAAATGCTGAACCGCATGGGGGCTAAAATCTCCGGTATTGGCTCTAATTTATTGACCATTGAGGGCGTAAGTCGTCTGGGAGGAACAGAACACCGCATGCTACCCGACATGATTGAGATTGGTTCGTTCATTGGTTTAGCGGCCATGACCGGATCTGAAATCACGATCAAAGACGTTCAGTATAAAGAACTGGGTATCATCCCTGATATTTTCAGTCGTTTGGGTATCCAAATGGAATTGCGTGGCGATGATTTGTTCATCCCTGCTCAAAAACATTACGAAATAGACACATTTATCGATGGGTCAATCATGACGATTGCCGATGCGCCATGGCCAGGCTTTACTCCGGATTTATTGAGTATTGTGTTGGTAGTAGCTACACAAGCTAAAGGAACGGTTTTGATTCACCAGAAAATGTTCGAAAGCCGCTTGTTCTTTGTGGATAAACTGATTGACATGGGTGCTCAAATCATTTTGTGCGATCCGCACCGTGCAACTGTAATCGGTTTAGATCGTAAAGTAAAACTACGCGGCATCGAAATGACTTCACCGGATATTCGTGCGGGAGTTTCGCTCTTAATTGCAGCTTTATCTGCCGAGGGCAAATCGACCATTTACAATATTGAACAGATTGAGCGTGGTTACCAAAATATCGACGAACGCCTAAAAGCGTTAGGAGCTAATATTACTCGTGTTGACGGTAACGCACCGAGTCACTAGTATTTTGCTGCAGTTTTACTTCAGGTAATCCATTTCACGCAACCAATCGTCGTTGTACATTTTACCCAGGTAACGGGTTCCATGATCGTGGAAAATGATGACCACCACGTCGTCTTTTTTCAACTGATCTTTCATTTGCAACAAACCGGCTACAGCCGAGCCTGCAGAATTACCAGCAAAAATGCCTTCTTTACGGGCAATTTCCCGGGTCATTAGAGCGGCGTCTTTATCGCTTACTTTTTCGAAATGGTCGATAACTGAAAAATCTACGTTCTCGGGCAAGAAATCTTCACCAATGCCTTCGGTTACGTAAGGATAGATCTCGTTTTTATCAAAAATGCCGGTTTCCTTGTATTTTTTGAATACCGAACCGTAAGTATCGATACCCCAAACTTTAATGTTCGGATTTTTTTCTTTCAAGTATTTACCGGTTCCTGAAATAGTGCCTCCTGTGCCGACACCAACCACCAAATGCGTGATTTTACCTTCGGTTTGCTCCCAAATTTCAGGACCAGTTTGCTCGTAATGAGCCTGACTATTGGATAAATTGTCGTATTGATTGGGTTTCCAAGAATTGGGCACTTCTCGCTCCAATCGACTTGAAACCGAATAGTAAGAGCGTGGATCTTCTGGATCAACATTGGTTGGACAAACAATTACCTCGGCACCAAATGCACGCAAGGCATCTACTTTTTCTTTCGACTGCTTATCAGTAGTGGTAAAAATACATTTGTAGCCCTTTACTACTGCCGCAATGGCCAAACCCATACCAGTATTTCCAGAAGTTCCTTCAATAATGGTTCCTCCCGGCTTTAAAAGGCCCTTCTTTTCTGCATCTTCAATCATTTTCAAAGCCATTCGGTCCTTGATTGAATTACCAGGATTGGTGGTTTCAATCTTGGCCAATACCGTTGCAGGAATATCTTTAGTGATTTGATTGAGTTGTACCAGCGGTGTATTGCCAATGGTTTCCAGAATGTTTTTATACCACATAGTAATGTTAGAAGATGATTTAATGTTAGCGTCCCCCGGTGATCAAACTGTAAAATTTTGGACTCACTTTTTGAAGCTTTGCAGCTACAAAAATACCTAATAGGATGCTAAGTAATGGTGCAAAAATATAAACCACCAGCGAATTTAATTCTCCTTTACCCAAAAGAGTAAATAAAGCAGGCTTTAAAATTATTAATACGGGTTCATGGAAGGCATAGATAAAGAATGAAAAGGGAGCCCATTTTAAAATAACATCTCTTTTGGAGTAGATCAAGCTATCGTAAACACTCCAGATGGCTAGCATCCCCATCAGAATACCCGATTTATGCAAAATGGTCATGTAGATACTAGGAGGATGATTGAAATAAATCAATCCCATTTTAATCCAAATGAGGCAAAACCACATCAAAACCAATACGAAGGATTGTTTTGCTGACAGCTGTACTTGCAGCAGTTCTTGTTTAAAAATTGAAAGATAGGCTCCGAGCACAAAAAATAACAAAGCCTCATTGGCCACAATAAGCAGATTGAAATTGCTGATCCAAAAACCAGCTAAAAGCAGCAAAAGCAAAAATTTCAGATTGTTAGTCAACCAAAATAACAACGGAGATAGGAATACTAGAATAACCAAATCTCGGATAAACCATAGCTGATAAGCGATGGGATGTAGAAAAATGGTGGACAAGAGTTTTTCAGCAGAATAACTCGTTACCAGTTGATTGGCAAAGAAAATTCTTGGCGGTGGCAATTGTTGAAACAAAAAGCAAAGTAATAAGGACCAGAAAGACCAAAAAAAGAAAGGAATAACTAAAGTTTTTACCCTTTTGCGATACTTTTCTTTGAACTCTTCGAGCTTTCCGCTCGTATTTAAGAAAAAGAGAAAGCCTGAAATGGTAAAAAATAGTGGGACTGCCGTTCGGGCAATCCCTTGCGAGATAAATTCCTGAATAAAAAAATTATAACTCCGGTCTATTACAGCCGTTTGACCAGATTTTAGTCTGACTACTAGATTGAAACCGTGCAGAAAAACCACCAAAATCATGGCCATGAACGATACAACTTTCAATTTATCGCTCAGGTACTTATTCATGGTTTAGTTTTCTAGAATTTCAGGTGCTTAACCGTTAAACCGTTATTGATTAACTGTTTTAACGAATCGATACCGACTTTCAAATGCGATTCTACATAATGCGTAGTCACTTTCGAATCACTTTCGGCAGTTTTTACACCTTCCGGAATCATTGGCTGATCAGAAACTAGTAGTAGCGCACCAGTAGGAATCTCATTGGCAAAACCGGTGATAAAAATGGTTGCAGTTTCCATATCTACTGCCATGGCACGAATCACCTGCAGGTGTTTTTTGAATTCTTTGTCGTGCTCCCAAACACGGCGGTTGGTAGTGTAAACGGTACCGGTCCAATAATCTAAAGAATGATCACGGATGGTGGTAGAAATTGCTTTTTGCAAGGCAAAAGATGGCAAAGCCGGTACTTCGGCAGGAAAGTAATCGTTTGAGGTACCTTCACCCCTGATAGCCGCAATTGGCAAGATCAAATCACCGATCTGGTTTTTCTTCTTCAAACCTCCACACTTACCCAAGAACAATACCGCCTTCGGGTCTATAGCACTCAATAAATCCATCATGGTAGCTGCCATGGCACTACCCATACCAAAATTGATCAATGTAATCCCATCGGCAGATACACTTTGCATGGGTTTATCTTGGCCCAAAATGGGGGCATCATTATGCCATTTCGAGAATAATTCGAGGTATTTTGAGAAATTGGTTAATAGAATATAGCCACTAAAATCTTCCAAGGGGCGGCCTGTGTAACGAGGCAACCAGTTTTTAACAATCTCTTCCTTATTCTTTAAGCCTTTTTTTACTGGCGTATTGGTTTCGTTCTTTACTTTGGTTTCTTTCTTCATATGTCTTTATTTTACAAAAAACCCCGATAATTCGGGGTTTTTCTATGCAACTTTTAGTTTCTTTAGGTCTGATTTTTCAAATTTCTCCTGGGCATAATCCAGCGTGATGAACAAGTCTTTTGTAGGTTGTCCCGATGGCACTTCAAACATGGCATCCATCATGATGGCTTCGCATATGGATCGTAGTCCGCGGGCCCCTAATTTGAATTCCATCGCTTTATCCACCACAAAATCCAATACCTCTGGCGCAAAATCCAACTTTATTCCTTCGTACTCAAACAATTTTTGGTATTGTTTAATGAGCGAGTTTTTAGGCTCACTCAAAATGCTTCTCAAGGTCGCTCTGTCCAATGGATTGAGGTGCGTAATAATCGGCAAACGACCAATTAATTCCGGAATTAAACCGAATGACTTGAGGTCTTGTGGGGTAATGTATTTGTACAGGTTTTTCAGGTCGATTTCGATTTCGTCCTTATTTACCTTATAGCCCACAGTTTGCGTACGCAAACGATTGGCAATCTTTTTCTCAATACCGTCAAATGCTCCACCACAAATGAACAAGATATTTTGGGTGTTCACCGGAATCATTTTTTGATCTGGATGCTTACGACCTCCCTGTGGCGGAACGTTAACAATAGTACCCTCTAATATTTTTAACAAAGCCTGCTGCACACCTTCTCCAGAAACATCACGAGTGATGGATGGATTATCGCTTTTGCGAGCAATTTTATCTACCTCATCAATGTATACGATTCCCCGTTCTGCGGCTGTAACGTCGTAGTCAGCGGCTTGCAATAAGCGGGTTAAAATACTCTCTACGTCTTCACCCACATAGCCCGCTTCGGTTAAAACCGTAGCATCGCTGATACAGAACGGCACATTGAGCACTTTGGCAATGGTTTTGGCCAATAAGGTTTTTCCTGTACCGGTTTCTCCTACCATGATGATGTTTGATTTTTCAATCTCTACTTCATCTTTACCTACTTTTTGGTTAAGTCGTTTGTAGTGATTGTAAACCGCTACCGAAAGTACTTTTTTAGCTTGATCCTGACCAATAACGTATTGATCAAGGTGGTTCTTGATCTCGATAGGTTTAAGCAAATTCACCGCAGATTGCTCTGATTTACTCTTGCGTGAGTTCAGTTCTTCTGCCACAATCTGACCAGCTTGAGACACGCATTTATCGCAAATGTGTGCATCCAAGCCTGCAATCAGCATCAGGGTATCCTGCTTACCAGATCCGCAGAAAGAGCATTTAATATCTTTGGTGTTCTTACTCATTTTATTTGGCAGCTGTAGCGCCTAATACCTCATCAATCATTCCAAATTCCTTGGCTTCTTGCGCAATCATCCAGTAATCACGATCGGAAGCCGTATGTACTTTTTCGTACTCAGCACCTGAATGCTTAGCGATAATTTCGTACAATTCTTTTTTCAATTTCAAGATCTCACGAGCTGTAATTTCAATATCAGAAGCTTGACCTTGAACCCCGCCAAGTGGCTGGTGGATCATCACTCTGGAGTGTTGCAAAGCAGCACGCTTACCAGAAGCTCCTGCACAAAGCAATACTGCCGCCATTGATGCAGCCATACCGGTACAAATAGTAGCCACATCGGGGCTGATGTACTGCATGGTATCGTAAATGCCTAAGCCGGCATATACCGATCCGCCAGGAGAGTTGATGTAAATTTGAATATCGCGTTTGGCATCAGCAGACTGTAAAAACAGCAATTGCGCCTGAATAATATTCGCAATATTATCGTAAATGGCATCGCCTAAGAAAATAATGCGGTCCATCATTAAACGTGAAAATACGTCCATTTGGGCCACATTTAACTGACGCTCCTCAATGATGTAAGGAGTCATAGACATCGGGATAGCGCTCTGCTCTACCCGGGCAATGAAACCGTCTACGTGCTGACTACCGATGCGGTGGTGTTTAACGGCGTACTTGCGAAATTCGTTTTTATCGATGCTCATTTGCTGATAACTTAGGCTAATTCTAAAAATTTATTGTAGGCTATTTCCTTTGTATCTAAGGTAACCACTGATTTTAAATAATCAAATACTTTCAAGGCCTTTACTTCTTCGAAAATGCGGTTTGCATTCTCTTTATCCTGCAAGAACTGTACCGCATATTGCGATAACTGATCTTCAGGCAGTGGCTGTGGGCTGTACATACGGAACTGTGCATCTAAACGGTTTTTAGCCGCCTGAAACACCTCTTCGTATTTAATTTCAATCGCATTTTCTTTGATGATTTTATTTTCAATCAACGTCCATTTCAGGTTTTTAGCAAAGTTTTCGTAATCCTTGTCAATTTCTTGTTCTGAAAGATTTTCATTGGTTGCTTTCAACCAACGTTTTAGGAAAGCATCTGGCAAGTTGAACTTCACTTTGCTTAAACCGAAGTTGTACAGATCACCTTGCAAGCGCTGTTCTGCATTTTGCTGCATCATTGCCTCCAATTCTTCGGTAATTTTGGCTTCAAATTCTTTTTCTGTTTTAACCACACCTTGACCGAACAGTTTATCAAAAAATTCGGGGGTAAGATCGGCTTCTTCCAAACGGTTTACGTTTTTAACGGTAAACTGGAAAGAAGATTTTAATCCTTTAACATCTTCTTCCTCAATATTCAATAATTTGGCAATTACCGAAGCGTTACCATCAAAAGCTTTATCCAAATCCAATTTCACCACATCGTCTTTTTTCAATCCGATTAACGATTTCTGGATTTTTTTATCGCTTACAAGATCTAAACGTATTGAGGCCTTATCGTTGGCAAAACCACCTTCAAAAACAGTTCCATCATTTGCCAATTGCTTCAATTCACCAAACAACACATCATCTTCGGCAGAAACTTCAGGATTCGTCATTTTTCCATAACTTCTGCGTAAGTTTTTAATACGAGAAGCCAAAGTATCTTTATCAATCTTGATTTTGTAAGCAACCAATTTGTCTTTTGAACTGAAGCTAACTTCAAATTCTGGTGCCAAGCCTAATTCGTAATTGAATTCAAACTCATCCTGGAAATCCCAGTTGAATTCTTTGTTATCGCCCAATTTCGGAAGTGGCTGACCCAATACTTCAATCTTTTGCTCGGCGATGTAATTGTTTACGGTATCACTCAACAGGTTATTAATCTCATCAACTAAAATGCTTTTACCGTACATCTTCTTGATGTGTGCAGGAGGAACCATTCCCGGACGGAATCCTGGAATTTTTACTTTTTTAGCATGATCTTTAATGGCTTTTTCTACCCTAGCCTGATAATCTTCAGGTTTGATTTGCACCTTAATTACGGCATTCAGTTGATCGATTTTTTCCTGTGTGATGTTCATTTTTACAAGATTTTGTTTCTTTAAAAAAATTCCCCCCGTTTCAACGGGGGGAATACTGGTGCGGAAGAAGGGACTCGAACCCCCACGCCTTGCGGCGCCAGATCCTAAGTCTGGTGCGGCTACCAATTACGCCACTTCCGCATTTAGGATTTATTTGGACGGCAAAAATAAGATTTTATGCATTGATAAGCAAATCTAAATTGTCGAAAATAAAACCCAGTTATTGTGGGTGATAAATCCGTTTAGCCTGACTTAGTACTTCAAGCTTGTTTAGGCTCATTTTTTTGGTCTGCTGTTTTACAAAAAGATCCATCTGATCGGTATAATGCGGACTTTTAGGATCGGCAGAAGCTCCGTAACAATTGATACTTTCAATTTCAGGACCATCTTTAGTAAAACGCACCAAAGCGATGTAGGCATCTCCTTGCTTGGCCTTAATTTGTCCGTTTTTAAGTGGGTCAGCATGCATAGCAGCCAATACATCGGGCATTCCTGAAACAGCCACACTCTTTTCTCCTCGAATTAAACGCTGGTAATTACCTAAGGGAACGTTAACCGAGCTAAAATACGTATTGAAATAGTTCTTAGTTTCCAACAACGCGGGTCTGCACTCGGCGGTGGTTAAAATTCCGAAGGCCCTGCCCTCTTTTTTCAATTTAGCTTCTAAACTATAATACGTTTGCATGAAAATGCTGGCACCAATGCTGGTGGTGTCTGCTTTCCTATCCCATTCTTTTAAAATTCGGATAACATCTGCAATATCTGCGTTCTTTTTTTCATCCAGTAGGAATAAGCTATCGGCATTGGTGAAAAAAGAGAGTTTTTTAGGCAACTGCAAATCGAATTTGATACGTTTAAAATCGGCAAAACTTACTTTATCTAGCTCAGAAACCTGCTCCATAAAACGTACACTACGGTTATTGTTCCAGGTTTCGTAGCCCATGGTTTTATCGTAGTTCGCTTCCTTAATATTATCAGAGCTTGCCGTAGCATTAAATGGAGAGTGGTTTGTATTGAACACATATCCCGCAGCCGGATTCAGCACTTGAGGCAAATCACGCAAAGGGTGATAAGCCGTCCATAGCGTTTTAGAAGTATTTCCAGGTAGGGTACCCTTCCAATTGTAGGTAGAATCACGAAGGGGTAATTTTCCATTACTCAGGTAAAAAATGGTATCTCTCTTATCGGCATATACCAAATTATATCCCGAAATAGCGCCCATTTCTAGTGCGTTTTTAAATTCTGAGAAATTTTTAGCCTTATTCATGGTAAACCATTGCTCCAAAGCCCTGATTTCGTCTAAAGCTCCAGCTCTGATACTGAAAGTACCTTTCTTAGTCATTACCGTTGGACCATATTTACTCCAATAAGCTGCTTTTTTTACTTGAATGGGCAGTAAGCCACCAAGTTTGATTTTTAACGAAACTAATTTTTCCTCCAGATTGACCCAAGCTCCATCAAAACGGTATTGTTTTGGATTATTTGGATTGATTTCCAATTGAAAAATGTCCAATTTATCCGGATAATTAACGGTGTGAGCCCAACCCAAATTTTCGTTCACACCATGCAAAATACTGGGTGCACCTGGAAATAATGCGCCTAATATGTTCCATCCTTCTTCGCTATTGAGGTGCGCCTCATAAAACGCAACCGGACCCTCTAAAGGTTGGTGCGCATTAATATTTAAGTAAACACTTCCATCAGTTGTTTTAGCTGAATTAAACGCAAAGGCATTAGAACCACCGGGTTTAAGAAAATCTAAAGTGGCTACTTTATTGTCAAAAATAGATTTAAGCGCCTGATCTGCTCCCGAACTGATGGCTAGTTGTAAGACCGAAAACGTTAGCATGTCTTTAGGTGTTACCGGGAAAAGCTCGGGCACCAAGACTTGCTTTTTGTGAGTTTTTGCGTATTGATTGAAGCCCTGACAATATCCCGCTAGGACAGCTTTAAAGGCAGGAGAAATATCTTTTTCGTAGCGAGCTTCAACCAATTCTCGGCAACGAAGCAATTGCACGATATAATCAACCTGAGCACCTTCTTTACCTTTTAATAAGCCCAACATTGCTTTACCTGCCAGGTAGGACGTTTGTATGGTAGCAAAATCATCTTCAGCATGTGCCCAAGCCAAACCGTAGGCTACTTCAGCATCAGTTTTGGCAAAAATATGGGGTACGCCCCATTTATCGCGGGCAATTTGTATAGTTGCAGGATTAATGGTTTGTGCTGAACTGGAGAACGTAATCAGCAGCAAGAAACCAACAAAATAGTGTTTAAACATGTTATAGTGTTTTGATGTGGCAAGTTAGAGATTATTTTGATCCATCTAATAAAAAAGCCCTCAATAAACAATCGAGGGCTAGATTTACCAAAATAGACTAATTTATTAAACAATTTCTACAAATTCGGCTTTCGGACGACGAACTTTTTTGGCATTAACCAAGTAGTCGTTCGCTTCATCGCGATTACCAATGGCTAAAACAACCGCACTTTTCAAACCTTTTGCCGCTAAGCCCAAAGCATGGTCTAAGGCAGCCGGATCAAAGCCTTCCATTGGAGTTGTATCCACGCCTTCCATAGCAGCAGCAACTAAACCGAAACCTAAGGCAATATAGGCTTGTTTTGCAAACCAAATTTGCAATTGTTCCGGAGTTTTAACTTCGATGGATCCTAGAATCATTCCTTTGAAATCAGCTAATGCTTCTACCGGAACATTACGCTCGGCAGCAATCTGGTTGATGTAGGCATCTACTTCTTGTAAACCAGCATTCTCCCAAACTGCAAAAACCAAAACAGCAGAACCTTCTGTAATTTGAGGCTGGTTGTAAATGGCCGGAGCAATTTTGGCACGGGTAGCGGCATCTTTGATCACCAATAACTTAAAAGGCTGCAAACCCAATGATGTTGGTGCCAACTGGATTGCTTCCACAATTCGATTTAATTTATCTTCAGCAACTGGAGTATTGTTCATGCGCTTTGTTGCATAACGCCAGTTTAATTTTTCAATATAGTTTGACATGTTTTTACAAATTAGACTACAAATTTAAAATTAGATGTTTAAACATGTATAATACCAATGTCATCTTACAAATGATAACTGAGACAGTTTAAAACATTAATTTTCTTTGAAGTAAGTAGTTGGAGTAACCCCTTTTATTTTGCGAAAAGCCGTGTAAAACGCGTTTCTGGAATTGAAGCCCGCACTAAAAGCCATTCCCTCAACGGTATATGACCGCCATTCTGGATTGTTTTTGTAGTTTTCCTCGATGTAAGCTATGCGGTATTGATTGATGTATTCAGGAAAATTGATCCCAAACTTATACTTAATGGCTTTCGAAATTTTTAACTCTGAAGAATAAATCTGCGAAGAAATCATGGCAACATTTAAATCTTCCTTAAGGAAAGGTTGGTTAACCTGCATGTGTGTCTCTAACTTCCTGAGAATCTCTTCGTACTCCTGATTTTTCTTTGATTTTAGAGTTGAATGTTTAGCTACCAGCTCTTGTTTCTCGGGAACAACATCACTGAGTTTGATTCCATTTAATAAATCGGGTTTTAGGAGAAGGTAATACCAAATCAATACATAATACACATAGAAGACCATATCTGCCAGAGTAACTGTGAATGAACCAACATTTGCTAAAAATATTCTGTGGTATTGCACAACGAATATCATGATGGAGCCTGAAAGGTTCAAGAAAGTAACCCAGTCAATAATGGTCTGGTTACTCTTTTTGAAGGACTTGTTTTTGGTTTTATTGAAATTTATCAGCAATTGCCACTGCAACAAATTGTAAATGAGCATCTGAGTAAATTTCAACAGACTATGCCAATACGAAGTCAACAGGCCTTCATAAATACCGAATCGATCTCCTTGTTCGAACATCCCATTCAACATGGCCACCTTAATATCAGAAGAAGTAAAATAGAACGGCATTAATTCTGCCAAGTGAAGTAAGAAGGGTATAAAATGAAGAGAATCTGTTTTGTAGAAACGATTATCAGAACTTAATAAATTCCTAATGAATAAGTACGAAAGTGGGCCCCACAAATAATGAAATGGTGCTGCTGTACGGAAAAAGTGAGGATATTCTAGTATTAAACCACTTGCCAATAAAAAGGAGATCAGAAACCCCCAGGCAGTAATCAAGTTGTATACACCTAAATAGGTATACGCTAATGATTTTCGGTTTTTGAATACCAAAACTAAACCGATCATCGTCCCAATGGAAAATAAACTGTAGTAAAAAGCAGCTAAAAAGTAACTCATAAATAAAATTTATGGCATTTCTGCGTGGACAAAAAATCTAGTTTAAGATCTGGTTAACAGGAATAAAAGTAGGTATTATTAAGCTGCGATCTGCAAATTGATATTACTGTTTTTTATCAAGTTTGTACCAAAATTTATAAGGCTTATGGCTGATTGGAAAAGAAAAAGCCACCCTTTGTAAGGATGGCTTTTCAAGTTCGTACCCAGGGCCGGAGTCGAACCGGCACGGTTTCCCATCGGTGTTTGAGACCGACGCGTCTACCAATTCCGCCACCTGGGCATCGCGTTAGCGGGACGCAAATCTATTTAAACTCTCTCTAATTCGCAACAAATATTTTTGTCGATACCAGATATCTTTGATTTTCTGTAATATTTCTTGCTGAGCATCCGTATTTGCAGTATCAAATTTGCGGGTAACATCTTGCAGTTCAGCAAGTAAGGTCTGCTCCATTAAGGCAATCTTCTCAGTTATCTGATTTAATAACGGAGGATTATTTTCAAATTCCAAGTCCATCAAGGCCTCGTTGACCTCCATCATCTCCATCAAAAACTCTTGCGGTAACTGATATTGTCCATCTTCAGATAGTAAACCTTTGAGTTCTAAAATATATTCAATCCGTTTTTGCAGATCGGAAAGCACTTGGTAGGCCTTGTTCGTTAGGGTAGCTAGCTCAAGTACTTCTTGTTGTTTTTCGGGTGTTTCATTGATGTAAAAATCCGGATGGTAGCGTTTACTCAATTCGTAAAATTTACGTTTAAGCGACCCTTCATCCAGCTCAAATGAAACTGGCAATTCGTATAGCTCGAAATAATTCATGAAGAACTATTTGATAATATGCTTGAAAATATCGTTTCCAAAAACAAATACCATGAGCGCAATCAGGATAAAGAAACCCACCATTTGTGCCTTCTCCATAAACTTATCACTCAAGGGTTTGCCCTTGGCGATTTCAATAAGCAGAAATACTGCATGCCCTCCGTCTAAAGCTGGAATGGGCAACAAATTCATCAAAGCCAGTGCCATAGACAGCAATCCGACCAAACTCCAGAATTTAGCCCAATTAACCGTACTGCCAAACATGGTTGCAATACCAATAGGTCCGGTAAATGCTTTGTTGGCTTTAACTTGGCCGGTAACTACCTTGCCAATGCCTTTGGCGTTATCTGCAAAAGACCCCCAGGCTTTAGCTGCTCCAACCGGTAAAGATTGAATTAAATTATACGATTTCGTTTCTGTTGGAATACCCGTTATCGGGATCACTAAACCCAACGTTCCATCGTTGTTTACAAACGCATTTACTTTCAATGTGTCGGTTTCACGAACAATGCCTAAATCCACTTTTTTTGATTTAAATTGTTGCAACTCGGCCTGAAACTCATCGAAATAGTTCACTTTACGCGTATTGATACTAATGATCAAATCACCGGGCTGAACCCCAGCCTTTTTAGCCGGTCCTTGTGGATCAAGTTCCTTAACTTTTTCTAAGTGAATTCTGGGCTGCACAAATTGCGCAATTCCTTCATCAGCTACCTGATCTAAAATATTTCCCGGAACGGTAATTTTTCTTTCTTCTCCGTTTCTAAGCACACTCAATTCAGAATTTCCGAGTAAGACTTTCGAGCTGGTCAGCTCCTCAAATCGTTCTACCTGTTTACCGTTTACAGCAACAATCCGGTCTCCGGCTTCTAAACCAATACTTTGGCCAACAGTGCCGGGCGCAATGCCGTAAGGTAATTGGGCGTTCGGAATGTAGGTTTCTCCATATTTTAAGGTCAACATCCAAAAAATAAAAATACCCAACACAATATTAACCGTTACCCCGCCCAGCATCACAATTAAGCGTTGCCAAGCTGGTTTTGAGCGAAATTCCCAGTCTTGCGGAGGACCTGCCAGTTGCTCCGTATCCATCGATTCATCAATCATACCGGCAATTTTAACGTAGCCACCCAAAGGCAACCAACCAATTCCGTATTCGCAACCTCTGTAGTTAAAATGAAAAAGTTTAAATCCCCAAGCATCAAAAAAGAGGTAGAATTTCTCCACTTTGATACCAAATGCACGAGCAGCCAAAAAATGACCTAATTCGTGTAAAATAACCAATATTGATAATCCCAAGAGCAGCTGCGCTGCCATAATCAATCCGTCCATGTAGTTTATTTTTTGTGTTTAGATGCTATTCTTTAGTACTTGTTACGATCTGCTGAGCCAGTAAACGCGTTTCAAAATCCGTTTGCAGGTAATCTTCCAGATCGGGTTGAGCCACATACGGCACACGCTGCATACATTCCTCAATGACCTCACTCATCTGCAAGAAGCCTACTCGATCTTTCAAAAACTCTGCCACAACTACTTCATTAGCTGCGTTGATGATGCAAGGCATGTTTCCACCCCTTTTCAATGCCTCAAAGGCTAAATCCAGGTTACGGAAACTGTCACGATCGGGCTGCTCAAATGTCAGTTCCGGATAATCCAAAAAGTTAAATCGTGGAAACTGATTGGCTAGCCGTTCGGGATAAGCCAATGCATACTGAATAGGCAATTTCATATCTGGCAAACCCAATTGGGCTTTCATTGATCCATCTTGAAATTGCACCAGTGAGTGCACTATCGATTGTGGATGTACAATCACATCAATCTGATCTGCCGATAAGTCAAAAAGCCATTTTGCTTCGATAACCTCCAGGCCTTTGTTCATTAAACTAGCCGAATCGATGGTGATTTTAGCTCCCATTACCCAATTCGGGTGTTTAAGTGCTTGATCTTTGCTTACCTGTGCTAAAAACTCCCGGTCTTTGCCCCGAAAAGGACCGCCAGAAGCCGTTAAATAAATCTTTTCGATTGGGTTAGACTCCTCACCTACCAGGCATTGAAATATAGCGGAGTGTTCTGAATCGACGGGCAGAATGCGCACCCCATGCTTTTTAGCCATTCGCATAACCAAATCGCCGGCAACAACCAGGGTTTCTTTGTTTGCCAAGGCAATATCCTTACCTGCCTGAATGGCTGCTAGGGTTGGTTCCAAACCGGCAAAACCGACCAACGCAGTAAGCACAATTTCTACCTCGGGTAAACAAACTACTTCAGTTAGGGCGGCAGATCCGGTTGATACACTAATTCCAGTACCCTGCAAGAGGACACGTAATTTCTCCAGATGGGTTTCGTCGCCAATAACCACTTGCTTTGGCCTAAATTCCAAAGCTTGTGCGGCTAATAGATCCACATTGTTTTGGGCTGTTAATACGGAAACCTGAAACAGCTCCCGATTTTCACGGACAACTTCTAAGGCCTGCGTACCAATACTGCCGGTTGAACCCAATATGGCGATTCTTTTTGTTTTCAAGGTGTTAGTTGATGTAGGTTGATAAAGTATCTGCAATTTGACGATCGTTAGCTAAACGCGGCACTTTGTTTTGGCCACCTAATTTACCTTGAGATCGCATATAGTTGATGAAGCTATCTTTCTGCAGACTCCGAATCACCAAAGTTTGCAAAATTTTACCGGCTATCAAATCTCGATAGTACACATTCTTTCGCTGCAATGCTTCATCTACTTGTTGAGCAAATTGCTGCATGTCTTTTGGCTCTTTAGCAAATTCAATAAACCATTCGTGGTAGGGTAATTTGCCTTTCGGCGGATTGACCTGCGGAGCAACGGTAAACTCTGTAATTTCAACTTGCTGCTCTCGTGCAACCGAAAGCAGGGCCTCTTCCACCTCTTCACCTATCACATGTTCGCCAAAGGCAGAGATGTAATGCTTGATACGGCCGGTTACCACAATTCGATAAGGATCCTTAGACACAAATTTCACCGTATCTCCGATACTGTAGCCCCACAATCCGGCATTGGTGTTCAAAATAATGGCGTAATTCACATTTAACTCTACTTCTGCAAGCGACAAACGCTTGGGATGCTCATTAAAATAGTCACTTACCGGTATGAATTCGTAAAAAATGCCAGCATTAACAAGTAATAGTAATCCTTTTTCAGTTTGTGAATCCTGATAAGCAATAAATCCTTCTGAAGCCGGATAGGTTTCAATACTTGGAATCTTCTTACCGATACTCTCTTCCAATCGGGCACGATAAGGCTCAAAATTAACCCCACCATACACGAATAGACTAAAATTTTTAAAAATGTCTTTAATTTTTTGTCCTCCAGATTGCATGATTAACCGGTCGAAATACATTTGCACCCAAGGCGGTATTCCGGAAATGAGTCGCATATCCTCCCCGATGGTTTCATTCACAATAGCATCCACTTTTTCTTCCCAATCTTCAATGCAATTGGTAGCATACGATGGCATCCGATTTTTTTGCAAATAAGCGGGTACATGATGGGCAACAATTCCAGAAAGTCTGCCAGTTGGAATACCGGCATGCTCATCGAGAATTGGGCTTCCCTGGAGAAAAATTATTTTCCCATCCACAAATGAAGCATCTCCGGTTTCGTGGATGTAGGTAAGCAAGGCATTACGTGCCGCCTTGATATGTTCAGGCATCGACTCTTTGGAGATTGGGATATATTTGACACCCGATGTGGTTCCAGATGTTTTGGCGAAATAAGCAGGTTTGCCCGGCCATAACACATTTTCTTCTCCGGCAACCACCCGTTCAATATAAGGCCTCAATTGCTCGTAATCTCGAATGGGTACGTGTTGTTTGAACTCCTGATAAGTTTGAATATGCTTAAACTGATGATCCTGACCGAAAGTGGTGTGCTTCGCCGTATGGATCAGCTTTTTAAAAACATTATGCTGGGCTTTTAGTGCTTGTTTTTTCCAGCGACTTACCTGCCAAACCACCAATGCCGCAAAGGGCTTACTCAATGCAGCTTTTATTCCCATCGGTATTAAGCTTCGGAGTCTGTGATCAGAATCTCTTCTTGGTCGGTGTAGTTATTTACCATCTGCCGGTAGGCAATCATCAATACCAAACTTGAGAAAGGTATGGTGAATAATAAACCTACAAAGAACGCCAATGCGCCAAGAAAATTGATCCCTAGAATTACTAAAAACAAGGTAAATAAGGACCAAAAATGACCTCTGGTAATGGTCCAACTTTGAGAAATGGATTCGGTTGAACCGGATTCTTGATCAACTATAAAACACAATACGAAGAACAAACGTATAGACATGTAAAGTATCGGGATGGCAATTAATACCAGAATAGGCAACATTTTCCAACTCAAGGTTGGCATGCTGTCGATATCTGGAGTGTTGATGAAATACAGACCTGCTAACAAAGAGATGATCACGACTGCAATGGCACCCATGATGATTTTGACTAACAAAAAATTGAAGGCTTTGACCACATTTGGAACGAAATCGGGGAATTCGATGTCTGTTTCGTCATCAATCAATTTAAAAAACACCTGATACATGGCTACCGCGATGAAGGCATCAGCTAACTGGATCAGTCCATTTTGTAGCAATGCACCGGCAGGACTCTCTTCACCGAAAAACAGGGTCATCAAAGAAGTAAAAATAAACATGACCACAAACTGTACAGCGGTGAAACCCATCACCACCCAAATGTTCTTTTTGGCTACTTCCCAAGCGGTTGATACAATTTCGCTAATTGAAAATGGTCTATCCATTGTTTAATCTATTCTTGTTTTAAAATAAGTCGTTTCCAGAAATCTTGCATAAATCCCAGGCCGTAAGCCGTGAGCTGTACGAATACAGCAAGAATACTCAAAAATGCAACTTTTGCCGAGCTATTTACAGCCCACGAATGGAAAAATATCAACAAAATATACAAGGCCAATACAAAATTGCACCATCCGACTATTGGTGATTGAATCAGGTTAAACACTAAACTGAATAACAAAAACAAGGTGAATAAAGCCGGGAAAAAGTGAACTAATTTCAGTTCTGAGGGAAAATGTTTGTAAATATTGATGCGGGCACGTCCAAAAAAATGCAATTGTTTAAAGAATTGGCGGAAGTTGGTTCGACGTTTGTGAAAAACAACTGCATCCGGAATTAAGCCAATTTTGAATCCGAGGAACTGAATTCGGATGCTGAATTCAATGTCTTCTCCCAATCGGGTGAGGATAAAACCTTTGGATTTTTCCCAAACTTGGCGTGAGATCCCCATATTGAAACTGCGGGGATGAAACTGGCCAATGTGTTTTTTGTTGCCTCGGATTCCACCAGTTGTAAATACCGAAGTCATGGCATAACTGATTGCTTTTTGTACCGGAGTAAAAGATTCATGTGCGGCATCCGGGCCACCGTAAGCGTCCAATTGATGCTCTTCCAAGTATTTTTTGACGTTTTCCAGGTAATCAATCGGAATCAAACAATCCGAGTCAAACATGACAAAATAATCGCCTTTGGCATGCTTGAATGCGAAATTCCGGGTAAACCCTTGACCTTCATTTTCTTTAAAAAAGTAACGGATGTCTAATTTGTCTCGATAACTTTCTACGATTTCACGGGCATCCGATTGCGAACCATCTTCTACCACCAGCACTTCAAAATGTTTATAGACTTGCTGTGTTAGGGTATGCAAGAGCTCATCTATTTCCAGCGGACGGTTATAAAGCGGAATAATGATGGAAAAAAACATGATTGAAGCGAACTAGATTCGTTTGCCGATTTGATAGTGGTTACGTTCTGGCGAATTACGCGATACGAGCTCCGCAATAAATCCGGTCAAAAACAACTGAAAACCGACAATAATGGCTACCAAAGCAATGTAGAAAAGTGGCTGGTCGGTCACATTTCGGTAGGCTAAACCTCTGGAAATATCAATCAATTTATCGGCAATGAGCCAAACGGTAATTCCAAAACCCGCTAAAAAGCTGAGTACACCCAATGTGCCAAAAAAGTGCATGGGGCGTTTGCTAAACTTGCCTACAAAAAATATCGACAAAAGATCCAAAAAGCCGTTGATGAACCTGCTAAACCCGAACTTGGTTGTCCCGTATTTGCGGGCACGATGCTCTACTACTTGCTCCTCAATTCGCTTAAATCCGGCCCATTTGGCAATTACCGGAATGTAACGGTGCATTTCTCCATACACCTCAATGCTCTTCACTACTTCTTTGCGGTAAGCTTTTAAACCGCAGTTAAAATCGTGTAAGTTGTTGATACCCGACATTTTTCGGGTTACGGCATTGAATAATTTGGTTGGGATGGTTTTAGTAATCGGATCGTAGCGCTTCTTCTTCCAGCCAGATATCAAGTCTAGCTTTTCTTCTTGTATACGGCGGTAGAGCACCGGAATTTCATCTGGACTGTCTTGTAAATCGGCATCCATGGTAATAACCACTTCACCTTGTGCAGCTTCAAAACCGACATTCAAAGCTGCCGATTTGCCATAATTACGTCGGAACTGAATACCTGTAATAGCCGCGTTTTCTTTCTTTAAATCCTCAATCACCTCCCATGAGCCATCGTTACTTCCATCATCAACCAAAATGATTTCGTAACTGTAGGCATGATCGTCCATCACCCGTTTAATCCAGGTGCACAATTCAGGAAGCGATTCGGCTTCGTTGTATAAAGGGATGACCAGAGAAATGTTCATGCTGTAGCGATCAAAAAAACGTGCAAATTTTATCAAATAAACAATAAAATCTGCACGTTTTAAAGTATTTCGTTTTTACTCTTCAGTAGTGCCTCCAAAAATGGGCTCTTCTTTTTTGAAAATAGCGGCAAAAATAAGCGACATTATAAACTGCACGATAACTCCTATCCCAAGGGTTTTAAGCAAGTCCATAAAGCTAGGGTTAAACTGACTTTTCATACCCTCCATCACTTTTTCCAGGGTTTTATCAATCGTTTCTTCATCCATTCCTAGTTTTTCATAGGTAGTGTAAAGGCTCTCTGAAACAATCGTAGAAATCTTATCAAATGCTCCCGGCTCAATAAATTTATAAAACACAAAATTGGCAAGGGCAGCTAGCAAACCCGCAATAAATGCCATTAAAAAAATGCCATTCAGGGCTTCACGAAACGACCAAAATCCGCCCACTTTTTTTCTTAAATCAAGGGTGAAAAAGATGTAAAGACCAAGCGAAACGAGCATCATAGCGATTCCAAAAAACGTTGATCCCATTAAACCGGGTGAAACGTAATAAATTAAAATACCTAATACAAAAGAAATGCCGCCTACGATGAGGCCATTGTTGATTGCTTCCTGATTAGCGTGTGTTGGTGTTGATTCCATAATTATGAGTTATTAAAATTAATAAGTAATTGATAAATCGCTGAATCAAAATCAGCTGATGGTGCGTTGTTCATAACTTCTGCCTGCTCATCGTGAGTAGGTTTTGGATTTCGGAAGAAACACATCAAAGCATAAAATAGTTCTTTGATTTCTGAATCTTGCGGAATTTTTTGAGCAACCTTGGCCACTTCTTCCACCGAACTCTCCATCAAGATCTGATTGGCAATAACTTCTTCGTAGATGCGGTGTTCATCCTGGAATTCATCTTCATCAACCAATAAAAATTCTTTCAGAAAATCGCTCAACTCGGGCACAATATCCTCATCTTGGCATTCTTTAAGATACAGCAACACATTTAACAATTCCGTACCGCGATCCAAGGTTTGTTCTTCAATGGCTTCCCATTCCGGAGAATCCAGGTAGTCTTCTTCCAACTTATTGACGTCGTCGCTAAAGAAATTAATTAGCAACAAATCGAAAATAACTTCGCGAAGGGCTTCAAAAGCAGGGTAGTTATCAACCGCTTTATCCAGATCAGCTACCTTTTCCAGGTAAACCTTATCGGAAGAAAAAATGGCAAGCAAATCTTGGATCAAAGGTTTAGCATCTTTTTGAGCTAATTTGCCAAATTGTTGCAGTGAGGCTTCAAGTGCCGAAAGTACAGGTGTTTTCATTTTAAAAATTAGCTCTAAAACTTTGGCCTTTATTACAAGCCCAAACTACTTTTCCGGTTAGTTTTTGTCCCATCAACGGACTGTTAGCCGAGCGTGAACGATTGCTGCTTGAATCGAAAAGCCAGCTGGCTTTAGGATCAAACAGAACCAGGTTAGCCTGTTCTCCTGGAGCAATTTTCGGCAAATCTAGCCCTAAAATTTTTCTTGGGTTCACGACTAATTTATCAACCAGTTCAGCTGGTTTTAATCCTGCTTTGATAGCCAGCGGCAATAAGGTCTGTAAACCGATCATCCCGAAGGCTGCCAAGCCAAATTCTACATTTTTGAATTCAATTTCATGCGGAGTATGTTGCGAAACAATCGCATCAATGGTGCCGTCTTTCAAGCCGGCCAATAAAGCCTGACGGTCGTTTTCGGTACGCAAAGGTGGTTTTACTTTGTAATTGCTATCAAAATCTGCTAAAACTTCTTCGCTAAACACTAAATGGTGTGCAGCCACGTCGCAAGTTACTTGAAGGCCTTTGGCTTTGGCCTCACGAATCAACTGAACACTTTTTGCAGCAGAAATGGTACTGAAATGAATGGTTGTATCGTGGTAAGCCGCCAATTCAATATCTCGAGCAATCATTAATTCTTCGGCTAAAGCCGGATTGCCTTTTAAGCCCAATAACGTGCTCATTGGCCCTTCATTCACCGGCGCTTTACCGGCCAATCCCGGATCTTCAGCATAGGCGAATAGTTTGGCCTCAATTCCTTTAGCATACAACAAAGAGCGGCTCATTAAGCCGGTGTCTTTAACGGGATGATCACCATCTGAAAACGCTAAAGCACCTGCCAGTTTCATATCGTACAATTCAGCCATATGCTCCCCTTTGCGTTCTTCACTTATTGCGCCAATTGGATAAATGTTTACACCTTCATCCTTCGATTTTGTGAGAATATAACTGATTTCTGATTTCGAATGCAGAGCAGGCTCGGTATTTGGCATTAAGGCTAGCGCTGTTACGCCACCTGCAAGAGCAGCCGCACAACCGGTGGCAATACTTTCTTTCGTTTCTAAACCCGGTTCGCCAAAGTTTACGTTCAAATCACAAAATCCGACAGAAAGAAAACAGCCCTTGGCATTGATGATTTCAGTACCTGCAGGAATTTTTAAGGCAGATCCGATTTCAGCAATCCGACCATCAAGAATTAGAACATCCTGAGAATCTTTGATTTTAAAATCTGGATGTACAATAGTTGCCGACTGCAGAAATATTTTTTTCATGCTCGTTTGAATTCGGGAAAGACTAAACAGTAAAAAAATGAAAGAAAATAAATGAAACAGCTATCGGGAAAACCTGGAATCAGTTGAACAAACTGTAGCTGATTGAATTTCATTAAATCCAAAAGTAGAAAAAATAATGGAAATACACTGATTTACAGACGTAATTTTTACCCAATCTGCTAGCTATCACGCTGTAAAAAGAATATTTTTGCGGGGCATGATTCACGTAAAACTTAAAGCCGAAATCAGCGGACACCATAATCCGATATATACAGTAGCTAATTCGCAAAAACTGCACATTTTCTTTACGGCTGGCAACGATAAGGGCGTGGTGGAATGGAGTTTAAAAACACACGGTTTTGTAAAGGTGATGATGCCCGTAGAAAGTTCGGTGTATGCCTTGCACTGTCCGGAATCTGCACCACTAATGGCCGTTGGCGAACGCAGCGGCAAGGTGAGTTTATTCCATTTTGTTGAGCAAAAAGTGGTTTCTGAGCTCAAATGGCACCAGCAAGCTATTTTCGACATCCAATCGCTTAAAACAAAAAATGAACTTATTATCGCTTCCGAAGACGGTAGTATTTCGGTTTGGAACCTCGAAAATTACCAAAAACTGTATCAGTTTCAGGTTAGCCAAGCCATGGTGCGGTGCATTGCTGTAAGTCCGGATGAGGAATACCTGGCTTTAGGCTGCAAAGATCATCAAATCTACATTTACCGAACCGCCGATTTTAGCTTGGTTCAAACGCTTAGCAGTCACACCCTACCCATTACAGCCCTGCGATTTTCGCCCGATGGAAAGTTTCTATTATCTGGCTCTCGGGATGCACAGCTGAAATTATGGAATACGGCAGATTTCAGTTTGAAAGACAACATACCCGCACATTTATTTGCCATTTACGACATCCAGTATCATCCCGAGGGAAGCTATTTTGCTACATGTAGCCGAGATAAATCCATTAAAATTTGGGATGCACAGGAGTTCAGGCTCTTGAAAACGATTAGTCTAGAAAAAGGATATCCGGCACATAAATTATCGGTAAATAAATTGGCTTGGAACCGTTTCAACAATGAACTAATTTCGGTTGGCGACGATAAACTGATTTTGGTTTGGGAAATTAGTGAAGTAGATTAAATAAAGCGTTTGATAATTCGCAATTGATGCGAATGTTTGCCCAATTCTTCGCTGTAAATCCCTTGATTATCGATTGGATCAATTTTAACACGGCCCGATGCATGGATAATGCGATCAGTGCTCAATAAAATGCCCACGTGAATAATTTTACCATCTGCATTGTCAAAAAATGCCAAATCGCCGGGTTTTGCTGAAGCTAAAAAATCAACGGTTTCGCCTTGTGTAGCTTGCTGAGCGGCATCACGTAATATTTTAATCCCAAAATGCTTAAAAACCAATTGGGTCAAGCCCGAACAATCGATCCCCCAGGGGGTTCGTCCGCCCCATAAATACGGGGCATTCAAATAGAATTTACAAGCAGATTCAAGTTCGGAGCTAAATTTAGATTGGTCTGGGAAAATGGCTTCACCTACGAAATCATAGTGCTCTCCCCCAAATTCTAAGTGTTGATCTTTAAAATTTGGTAAGGTACAGCCCGGAACCAAAAATACTTCTTCGCCATTGGATTTAATCACTTTTGGTAATCGATCTAAACCCACAATCCATCGCTGATTGGGCCATTGCCGATATTCTAGTTCTGAGATGGGTGTCAATTGTTTGGGGTCTATCCAACCTTCGTAATTTTCATACAATGTTCGGATTCTTGCCCACTTTTCCTGGCGTTCCAAGATCTCAAAAGCATCGCCAAATAAAAGCTGGGTGAAAATTTCACTGCGATCTGAAGCCTCCGCTCGTATAGGAGCAATTGCAACACGACAAATTCCGTAAGGAGATTCCATAAATACAAAGTAAAGAGATTTACGAAAAAATCGACAACCGAATCAAAAATTAAACGTTGTTTAAATATGAGAAATAGCATCGCTTTGAAAAAAATATTGATTGCCATCGATGAAACCAGTTATTCTGAAAAAGCATTGAGTTACGGTTGCCACTTGGCAAAAAAACTACACGCCAAAGTAGCCTTGGTTCACGTAAGCGAATTACCCATGTTACCGGGTTACGTGGGGAACGCCGTAGTTGGCGAAGTACCCAGCGTGGTTCCTGAGTTGCTTTCTGCTGAACAAGAGGCCGCAAAAAAATTACTGGAACGAGCTTCTGAAGCCTGTGGAAATCAAATTGAACTACACACATTTAACCGAATGGGCTTAGTTAAAGATGAAATTCTGTCTGTAGCAGAGGAATGGAAAGCAGATTTACTCATTTTGGGTACCCATGGTCGTACGGGATTTGACCATTTTATGATGGGTAGTATTGCCGAAAGTGTTGTGAGAAAATCGCACTGTCCGGTACTGATTATACCCAATAAAGAGAACTAATCAAATCTTTTGTGTTTTCCGTAAAAATAACCAGTTTTTTCCCGGGTCTATTTCGTATAGTAGAAGAAAACTTCTCCTTGCACTCCATATTTGATATTTGGCCTCGACAAAGTCAGTTTTGTATCAGTTAATTCCACCACTTTGAAATCTTCACCAGTTTCAGCCTTATGCAAAGTAGTGGGATCTAGTAGTTGCCAATGGAATGTATTTGTCATTCCGTTTATTATTACAATCCATTCACCCGTTGCTAGAAACTCATCTGTTTCGCCTGATTGATTTGTGAATACTTGTTGTGAACCAGCTGGATACGCCTCTCCTTTTTGAATATAGTTCCACTTACGAAGTAATTTATTTTGTGCCTGTTGGGTGGGAGACGGACTATCTTTTTTACAGGCAACAAGGACACAAAAAAATAGTGCAGTGTAAGATAGTAGCTTTTTCATGGTTCTTTCTTTTTGATTACAATTTTTTGATTACAATGACTAATCAAAGCTAGAAACAAGCTAGCTCTGGAAGATGGAATCTCTGACAAAGCGTATTAATCAAGGCATGAAAGACATAAAAAAAGCCCCGAATGTAAATCCGGGGCTTTGCTATTTTGATGAAGGCTACTTAAGCTTCAAGATGAAGCCAGGCTTTCTTAGCCATTAATTCTTCTTCCGTTTCGCGAACATTTTCATCATCCACACAGCAATCTACCGGGCAAACTGCTGCACATTGGGGTTCATCATGAAAACCCACACACTCCGTACACTTATCCGATACGATATAATACACCTCATCAGATACCGCTGGCTGGGCAGCTTCCGAATCGATGGTTTGACCTCCAAAATCAATTAAACCACGTAATCCGGTACCATCAGAAAAACGCCAGTTGGTGCCGGCATCGTAAATAGCATTATTTGGGCACTCGGGCTCACAAGCTCCGCAGTTGATACATTCGTCGGTGATTTTTATAGCCATAGTATAGCTGAAATTCTAATTCTAAACTTAATTTTACGCCACAAATATAAGAGAATCTGAATATTTAATCAGGGATGAAAGAGAATTTGACACTCGAAAAACGTTTGGATGCTTTCGCCAAACTGGGAGCATGGATACTCGATGGCGATGCAGGTATGGAGACCTTGATTTTAGGTTCAGAAAATTACAATGGCTGGTTCACACCAGCCAACATCCGAAAAGCCCTAGAAGGCATTGGTGAGATGCTCCAGCCAAGTGCATTGAGCACCTGGAGCAAGCAATGGGAAGGTTTAATTTCTGATCAGGAACCTAAAAAAATTGGTTTGATTTTGGCTGGTAACATCCCATTGGTTGGTTTCCACGATGTGTTGGCAGTTTTGGTTGCCGGACATCAGGCTTTAATCAAGCTTTCTTCGCAAGATCCTAAGCTTTTGCCTTACCTGTTGACAAAACTGGTTGAACTGGAGCCCGGATTTGGGAATCGAATCAGTTATGTAGATCGATTAGAAAACTTTGATGCCGTAATTGCTACCGGAAGCAATAACAGCGCCCGCTATTTCGAGTATTATTTTGGCAAAGTTCCACACATTATTCGAAAAAACCGGAACAGCGTGGCGGTACTTACTGGCAAAGAAAGCGATAAGGAACTTGAAGCACTTGGTGCCGATATTTTCGATTATTTTGGCTTAGGATGCCGAAATGTTTCGAAGCTTTTTGTTCCTAAAGCTTATGCATTTGAGCGATTTTTTCAAGCCATTGAACCTTATAAGAGCATTGCACAGCATCACAAATACCTGAATAATTACGATTACAACAAGTCTATTTATCTGGTTAACGGTGATCAGCATTTGGACAATGGTTTTCTACTACTGAAAGCCGATGAAAAACTAGCTTCTCCCTTAGCAGTGGTCTATTACGAAGAATACGAAGATTTGGAAGAACTAAAAGCCAAGTTGCTGCAGGATTCCGATTCTATTCAATGTGTTGCCAGTATGGAACTACTCGACATTGCTAATCACGTTGTTCAACTGGGGTGTACCCAAAAGCCTCAACTTTGGGACTATGCAGACGGTGTAGATCTGATGCAATTCTTGCTCTTAAAACTGGGCACAATTCAAGGAAAATGATAACTTTGAAACGATGTATTTGATCAAAGTAAAAGGCGTAGCAAAAATTCCAGATTACGTACAGTTGAGAGACGAACAGTTCACGCTACTGGCCTATTTCCGTGTCGATCGTCCGGATAAATCATTGGAAAAAATCGGATTAGCCGAGCACAGCGAATACATCCTAAAAAAAATAGAAGAACTCCCCTTTGGCCAAGTATACAAACTAGAATTATAAGCAGATGAGCAATTCCGTAATTCAATTAACTAACGTTGATGTTTTTCAGCAAAATCAATTGGTTTTATCGCAGGTAAACCTGCATGTAGACCGAGGAGAATTTGTTTACCTGATTGGGCAAACGGGTTCTGGAAAAAGTAGTTTACTGAAAGTAATTTACGGCGATTTGCACATCAAAACCGGTCAAGGAAATGTTGCTGGCTACGATCTAAAAAAGCTGAGCGATGAAGAAATTCCTTTTTTAAGACGCAAATTGGGAATCGTTTTTCAAGATTTCCAATTGCTAACCGATAGAACTGTTGAGAAAAATCTGGAGTTCGTATTGCAGGCAACCGGCTGGACCAATCTGCCTGAAATTGCGGGCCGTATCCGTGAAGTGTTGGATCAGGTGGGCTTGCGTTCCAAAATCCAAAAAATGCCTCACGAACTATCTGGCGGCGAACAGCAACGTATAGTGATTGCCAGAGCCCTTCTTAATCATCCGGAAGTTATTCTAGCCGATGAACCTACTGGGCATTTGGATCCGGAAACATCTGAAGAAATCACCATGCTTTTACGCCAAATTAGCCAATCTGGAACGGCGGTTGTATTGGCTACGCACGATTACCACATTATCCGAACTTTTCCATCTCGAATCATCAAATGTGAAAACGGGTTGGTGGTTGAAAATGCCAGTATTTAACTTGATTTTTCATTTTACGCCACTTTGTTAGTTATTTGTAAACATGAACTGACAGCTTGTCGCAAAACCGGTATTGGCAACAATTTTGACCATATCGGACAAAGAATTTTTTGAAACATGTCGAAAACGAAAAAAACTACCAAAGCAGAAACAAGCAGCAAAGCAGAGAAAAAGGCTGGTAAACCAGGTCCTGATGTAGCATTGCAAAAAGTACAGGCCGAATTGGCTGAAGCCAACGATAAATACCTGCGTTTGTATGCTGAATTTGATAATTTCAAACGTAGAACCAGTAAAGAGCGGATAGAATTATTGCAAACAGCCGGAAAAGAAGTCATTGTATCTTTACTTCCTGTTTTAGACGATTTTGAAAGAGCGCAAAAAGCAATGGAAAATGCAACTGAAATTTCAGCGGTAAAAGAAGGGGTAGCGCTTATCCATCATAAAATCAAAAATATTTTAACACAGCAGGGATTAAAAGAAATGGACGCGAAAGGTTCTGCATTTGATGCCGATTTACACGAAGCCATTACCAATATACCGGCACCAAATGAAGATTTGAAAGGGAAAAATATCGACGAACTAGAGAAAGGATATTACCTGAATGATAAGGTAATTCGTTTCGCTAAAGTAGTTGTAGGACAATAATCATGGCAAAGAGAGATTATTACGACGTACTCGGAGTGGCAAAAAATGCCAGTGCGGAAGAAATTAAAAAGGCTTACCGTAAACTGGCTATCAAATACCACCCCGATAAAAATCCGGATGACAAAGCCGCTGAAGAAAAGTTCAAAGAAGCTGCTGAAGCTTACGAGGTTTTAAGCAATCCGGAGAAAAAACAACGTTACGACCAATTTGGACATGCAGGCAATGCCGCAGGTGCAGGTGGATTTGGTGGCGGCGGCATGAACATGGAAGATATTTTCAGTCAGTTTGGCGATATCTTCGGTGGTGGCGGAAGTCCTTTCGACAGTTTTTTTGGAGGTGGACAATCTAGCAGAGGTGGCCGCAGAGTAAGTCGTGGTACTAATCTTCGAATTAAAGTAAAACTGAGCCTAGAAGAAATTGCCAAAGGCACAGAGAAGAAGATAAAGGTTAATAAACAGGTAAGCTGCTCCAGTTGTGATGGCAGTGGCGCTAAAGATAAATCCTCGTTTCATACCTGCCGAACTTGCGGGGGTAGCGGAGCGGTTCGCCGGGTAACCAATACCATTTTGGGCCAGATGCAAACCACCAGCACCTGCCCTAGCTGTAATGGTGAAGGAACTGAAATTACCGCCAAATGCGGCACTTGCCATGGCGAGGGCTTAATGCGTGGCGAAGAAACCATCAGCATTCAAATTCCGGCGGGTGTGAGCGAAGGCATGCAACTCTCCATGAGTGGTAAAGGAAATGCCGCAACTCGTGGTGGAGTTCCGGGCGATCTAATCATTTTAATTGAAGAAATTCCGCACGAGACCTTAAAACGCGACGGCAATAATATTGTGTACGATTTGCACATCAGCTTTGCCGATGCTGCTTTAGGCTCTAGTGTGGAGGTGCCCACCATTGACGGAAAAGCCAAAATTAAAATCGAGCCTGGAACCCAAGGAGGCAAAATTCTGCGGTTGAAAGGCAAAGGTATACCGGAGGTGAATTCGTACCACCGTGGCGACCAGCTCATTTACGTAAACATCTGGACACCGAAAGCCTTGTCAAAAGAAGAACGGGAAACTTTGGAAAAACTACAAAACTCCCCAAATTTTAAACCCCAACCGGGCAAGAGCGAAAAATCCTTCTTCGAACGAATGAAGGAATATTTTGGATAAAGAAAAAGCCTCCGAAAAATCGGGGGCTTTTTGTTTAGTCTTTTACACAACGGACGGAAAGTCCGCCTTTTTTGGGATATTCAACTTCATAAACCTTTGGATCAGATACATTCAGATCTCTTTCACAAGCTTTATCAGTATCTTTTTCAAGAATGGTCCAAAAAGAAGCCAATTTACCAGGATTAGCAAATCCACCATTCAGAATATTTCTTATACCGGCTGGAAATGCTGTAAAACCACTTGAATTAGTCGCCCCTGTATTTGGTGACTCCCAATGTGTAGTTCCCGCCTCCCTTAATTTATCAGAAGCTTTCTCTATTCCTCCGAGAAAATCAGTTAAAATAGTCCAATCCTCATCAGTAGCCACATGCCAACCTTCAGGTGCTAAACCTCTAGCATCAGTTACAGCATACCAATTGTATAGATGCCCGTAAGTTTTTGCAAAATCAACTATATTGGGATTATCACAATAAGCTCCTTCAACTGCATTGCTCCAGTCTGTGTTGGTTGTAAAATTCTTTATCAATTCACCTGTAGTACGGTAATGTGTTGTTTTTAAGTTTTCTGCCATCCACCATTGGTCGCCAATTTTAACAGTTTTATATACATTTCCATCCACATCGGTAACCGTTCCAAATTGTGGACCGGATGGTTTGTCTTTTTTACAAGCAGTTAAAACCAAAGCCAGTAGGGCTATAAAACTGGAATATTTCAAGAGTATTTTCATGGTCGGTATTTTTAATCCTAATCAATTTTAAGAGATACGAATCAAAAGCTTAAAAATTCTCCGACGAGTGGTAGATTTTGCTGGATGGATGTCGTTTTGAACCTGTCGAAATGAAGATCTATAATTTTTGTAACGATTAGTCCACACTTTTGTCTAAATTCAAAAGCATCAATCAGCATTATGCTCAGTATCAGAAACATTGTAAAACAATACGCCGAACACCGTGCCCTCGATGGCGTAAGCCTGGAAGTTGAAAAAGGCAGTATTTTCGGATTATTAGGCCCCAATGGAGCCGGAAAA
>Ga0078894_10000098_pt1 | contig 51111 bp, 48 predicted proteins | sample LauGreSu1BDMLBSD_2_FD_67506 | JGI IMG/M metagenome (GOLD analysis project Ga0078894, IMG submission 67506) | Freshwater lake microbial communities from Lake Michigan, USA - Su13.BD.MLB.SD (version 4) (version 4) | ecosystem: Environmental > Aquatic > Freshwater > Lake | place: Lake Michigan...
GACACAAGCCGCGCCACGTAAAGAAACCCGAAAGCCTGGCTCACCCCCCACCCCGCTGCATGTACAGATCAAAGCGCTTCATGAAGCGATGCCGCTCATCATCCGACATGCCATCAAACTCGAAACACACCCACAACCGTGGAATGCGCACCAGGGCGATGGAACGAGGCTCGGCGACCCGCCACGAGATGCGTAACCGCCCTGTCGACACAACCGCGGTCACGCAAGCCGCATCACGTTGCCATGCCACCGGACCCATCGCAGCGGGGAGCCACCCAAGCCACTCTTGCTCGGTGCATCCCATGTCCCGCTCAAAACGGGCGGGATAAGTCGACTGCATGAATTCACCCGCCCGCAATGGGAGGCCAGATGGCCAGCACATCGTCGTGCACGAGTGCATGGGTGGCTCGAGCTTCAGGCGGAATGTAGCGACCATTGACCAGCACCAGATGCACCAGTTTGTCTGGCAGGCCGTAAGGCGCGTAGGCCTGGGCCACGGTCGTGCCCTCGGCCAGCGTCAGTTCGACACGGTTGTCGCGACGGGCCGCGTCGGGCAGGTAGTCGGTCAGCGTGGCGAAAAGTTTGAGCGTGATCTGCATGCGCCGAGGATAAGGGCTTTCAGCGACGCCGCGTGTCAGCCGCCCCGCTCCACTGGCCCTGCCCCTGCGCACAGGCCAGGTAGGCTTCCACCAGCAGGGTCGGATCTTGCAGCAAGCGGTCTTTCCAGTCGCCCAGACGGATCTGGCCTTCCACCAGGCCGCGCATCACGCCAACGTGATCGGTCCAGCCCACGCTATTGCAGCCGACCATCAAGTCGCCGTCAAACTGCAGGCTCAAGTGACGGCCATGCCCACGGGCGTCCTGGTCGGTCAGCTCAACGTGTTGACCACCGGGTACGCCTTGCCACTGGCCAAAGCTTGTCGAGATCAGGCCCAGGGTGTCCAGCACGTTGATCTGCGTGACGCCTTTGAGTGCCGTGGTCTGCCCCAGCATGTTGAGCGCGGCCACGCGCGCCTGTTCAGCGGCGTTGGGCTGAATGGCGCTCACGATGGTGCGGCCACTCACCTTGTCGAAGGCTTCGGCGCAATCACCCGCCGCGTAGATACCCGGCACAGACGATTGCAAGTGCTCGTCTGTCAGCACCCCTTGCAGGCAACGAATGCCCGAGCCCTCCAGAAACTGGATGGCGGGCTTCACCCCCGTGGCGCTGATGACCAGATCAGCCTCGATCTTCTCGCCGGTGGACAATCGCACCGAGAGGGGTTGTCCGGCTTCACCCGGCACGATGGCTTCCACGCGAGCCCCGGTGCGCACATGCACACCCTTGTGCTCACACCAGTCGCGGATCATGCCGCCGGCCACCGGCCCCATCATGCGCGGCACCATGCGGTCGCCCATTTCCACCACCGTGAGGTCGACACCACGCGCAGCCAACGACTCCATGATGATGCAGCCGATAAAGCCCGCGCCCATTTGCAGCACGCGTGCACCGGGGCGTGCGAGTTGCTGGATGGCACGAGCATCGTCAAGTGTCCAGCAGGTGTGCACGCCTACGCTATCAATGCCGGGAATCGGCAGTTGCACGGGCTTGGAGCCCGTCGCAATCAGCAGCCGATCAAAGGTCAGTGTCTGACCGTTGTCCAGCACCACGCGACGTTCGTTGGCCTGCACCGAGGTGGCATACGCCTGAACCTGGTCGATGCCCAGTTGTTTGAAATGCTCAGCGCCCTTGCGCAAATAGGTACCCGGCTCGTCGATGTTGCCGATCAACAGGTAAGGAATCGCCATGCGCGAGTAAGGCGGCTCGGGCTCGTCTCCCACCAGGGTGATACGGTCGTGGGGCGACTGGCGGCGCAGGGTTTCGGCCGCAATCACGCCGGCAGGCCCTGCCCCCAGGATGACATGGTGCAACATGGCGACGTCCGATCAGAGACCCAGACGCTTCTTGGTGGCGGCGGTGGGACGGCCTTCGCTGTCCCAGCCACGCACCTCGTAGTACTTGGGCAACATATGCGGCAGCATGCTGACCTTGCCCTTGGCCGGGCCGGTTTTGGCTGGCTCGGTCAGCAGGCGCTTGGGCAGCGAGTCGTCCTTGGCGGTGAAGCCAGCGGCGTTGTTGAACTCGCGCTCCATGTTCCAGATGCGTTCGCCAATTTTTTCCAGCTCTTCGGTGGTGTAGGCCTGGTCGCACGCGGCTTGCAACTGCGGTGCCAAATCAGCCAGACCCCAGGCAAACGTGGTGAAGATACACAGGCCGGATGAGTCAAAGGCGGCGGTGGCGTCCTGGAAGGCTTTGACCAACTCAGGCTTGCCTTCGTGCTCCAGCGGATCGGTCTTGACCGGAATGCCCAGCACCTCAGAGGCGATGGTATAGCCGCGCAGGTGGCAGGCGCCCCGGTTGGAGGTGGCGTACGCCAGGCCAATGCCTTGCACACCACGACCGTCGTAAGCGGGGAATTCCTGGCCCTTGACGCTCATGCTCAGATCCGGGTGGCCGTACTTGGCGGTCAGGCGCTTGGAGCCCTGCCCCACTTCCTTGCCAAAGCCACGACCGTTGACCGTTTCTTCGGCGAGGAAGGCCAGCGCAGCCGCAGAACCAAACGGGGCCTCGATACCGATCTGCTCCTTGGTGAGGACACCCATTTCGTACAGCTCCATCACGGCTCCCACGGTGGCACCGAAGCTGATGGGGTCGATGCCCTCTTCGTTGCACAGCAGGTTGGCGTATTGCAGCGCCTCCAGGTCGTTCACACCGTTGGCCGCACCCAGCGCCCAGGCGGCTTCATATTCCAGCCCCCCCGAGGCGCCCCAGTATTGCGGCTTGTTCTGGATGGTGAAGTGGTTCTGGTCCATCTTGCTGATGCGACCGCAAGCGATGGTGCAACCAAAGCAGGCCTGGTTGGTCACCAGGTGCTTTTTGCCATCGGTCTCGCGCGGCGTGGCCATGGCTTCGGCAGAGATGTCCTTGGCACCTTCGAACTGCACGTCCTGGTGGTTGCGTGTGGGCAAGGCGCCCACTTCGTTGATCACATTCATCAGCACCTGGGTGCCGTAGGTGGGGAGGCCTTGTCCGGTGACCGCGTTGTCGGCGAGGATCTTTTTCTTCTCGGCCACGGCTTGCATGAACGCCTTGGGGTCGCGCACATTGCCCACACCGATCGTGCCTCGCACGGCAATGGCCTTGAGGTTCTTGCTGCCCATCACCGCGCCCACGCCGGAGCGGCCAGCCGCGCGGTGCATGTCGTTCACCACCGAGGCATACAGCACATGGTTTTCACCGGCCTTGCCAATACATGACACACGCACCAGCGGGTCTTGCAGCGATTTCTTGATGGCCTCTTCGGTGTGCCAGACGCTCTGGCCCCACAGGTGTGAGGCGTCACGCAGTTCAGCCACATCGTTCTGGATGCAAAGGTAGACAGGTTTGGGGGACTTGCCCTCGAAAATCACCATGTCCCAGCCAGCCATCTTGAGCTCGGCGCCCCAGTAACCACCCGAGTTGGAACACGCAATGGCCCCAGTCAGCGGACCTTTGGTGATGACGGTGTAACGTCCCCCGGTGGACGCCATGGTCCCCGTGAGCGGGCCAGTGGCCCAGATGATCTTGTTGTCCGGCGACAGGGGATCGACCTTGGGATCGATCTCGTTGATCAGGTATTTGGAACCCAGCCCGCGTGAACCCACAAAGTCGCGCGCCCATTCGCGGTTGAGCGGTTCGGTGGTGACGGTGCCCTTGCTGAGGTTGACGCGAAGGATTTTTCCAGCCCATGCCATAGTTGTTTCTCCTGTGGGGTTCGGTCTCAGGCGGCAGCGGGCGTGTTGCCCAGCTTGTCGGCCCATTGCTTCATGCGATCCAGACCCGTCCAGTTCGCGTCGATGTAGGTGATGGCGCCCGTGGGGCAAGCCGTGGCACAAGCCGGATCACCGCCACACAGGTCGCACTTCTGCACCTTGCCGGTTTCCTGCACATAGTTCACCGTGCCGAAAGGACAGGCAATGGTGCAGACCTTGCAGCCCACACAGGTGCTTTCACTCACCACCTTGGCGCCGGTGGCTTTGTCCACTGTGATGGCCTCGACCGGGCAGGCATGCAGACACCAGGCTTCATCACACTGGGTACAGGTGTAAGGCACCTTCTTGCCCGTGTCATGGAAATCAAACACCTTGATGCGGGACTTAGCGGTGGCAAAGACGCCATAGTTCTCGAAAGAACAGGCCATCTCGCACTGCAAGCACCCCGTGCACTTGTCGGCGTTGATGTGTAGAACTTTTTGCATCATGCACTCCTGTGTGGGCTCCCGGATGAAACCCTCTATGAAAGACATTGCATAGCATTCTCTGCAGGGCCTTCCGGTGGAGGCTTAGGTATTTACCCTTGCTGGCGATGGGCAGGTTTCATGGTTTTGACGTCATGGGAACCACCCCCTTGAAAACACACCCAGATGTTGGGCACAACAAGGAGCGCAGAACCGGAAGGCCCCGCTTAAAAAGTCGTCTAGCGACCCACCAAGCGACGCGCCGCCTGCACGGTGGCATCCACACTGATGCGCGCCTGGGCCTCCAGCACCGGTGCATAGCCGACAGGAATACGCGGCGCGCCCAGGCGACGCACGGGAATCCCCAGTTCCTCGGCCACGGTGGCCGCAATTTCGGCGCCGAAGCCGGCCACCCGGATGGCCTCGTGCGCCACCAGCAAATGACCCGTGTGTGCGCACGACGCGAGCACCGCCTGGCGATCCCACGGCCACAGGGTACGCAGGTCGATCAGGTCCACTTCGATCCCCTCTTGGGCCAACACCTCACAGGCCTGGCGGCACACCTGCACCTGGCGACTCCAACTCACCATCGTCAGGTGCTGACCTTCACGCAGATGGGCCGCCTGACCCAACGGCACTTGTAACGACGTGTCAACCTCCTCCTCGACCCCCCAGAGCGTCTTGTGTTCCATGTAGACCACCGGATCGCCGCAATGCAGAGAAGCGCGCAAGAGGCTGTAGTTGTCTTGTGGCGATGAGGGGCACACCACCACCAATCCCGGCAGGTGCGCGAACCAGGCTTCGAGGGATTGGGAGTGTTGCGCGGCGGACGCGTCCCAAATGCCAATCGGCATGCGCGCCACCAAGGGCACACGTCCCTGTCCGCCAAACATATAGCGGTTTTTGGCCGCCTGGTTGACGATTTCATCCAACCCGCACAGCGCAAAGTCGACCACGCGCATTTCCACCACGGGTTTCATGCCGGCCAGCGCCATGCCCACGCCGCTGCCCATGATGGCCGCTTCGCTGATGGGGGTGTCAATGACCCGCGCAGCCCCAAATTGATCTTGCAACCCCTTGTACTGCCCGAAGATACCGCCACGACCGACGTCCTCGCCCACCACCACCACCCGGGGGTCAGCGGCCATCTCGGCCTGCAGCGCTGCCACCGCAGCCTGGCTGTAACTCATGCGTTGGCGGCTCAAAACCATTGTCCTTCTCCGGTGGTCTGAATGTCGGTGTAAGCAGTCGCCGGATCAGGCCAGGGCGCGGCGTCGGCATCTCGCATGGACTGGGCGACTTCGGCGTCGGCCTCAGCCTCGATGCGGTCCAACTGGGCAGAGTCACCCCCCGCGGTCACAAAAGCCTCGCGAGCGCGTCGCATCGGATCGGTCTTCAGCGCAGCGTCGAGTTCGGCCGGGTCGCGGTAGGCGGCCAGATCCACCGACACATGCCCTTTCACCCGGTAGGTGTGGGCGTGTAGCAGACGAGGTCCGCCGCCTTCACGAATGTGAGTCACCAATTCGCCCGCTTGCTGGTATACCGCCATCACATCGTTGCCATCGACCTGCACGGCCTGGAGGCCCAAACTGGCGGCGCGTGCAGCAGCACCGGGGCCCGCCACCATGGGGCCACTGGCCGTGGTGGCACTCCAGCGGTTGTCCTCGCAGACAAACAGCACCGGCAGTTGATGCACACAGGCCCAATTCAGCGATTCGAGAAATGGACCACGGTTGATGGCACCATCACCAAAGAAGCACACGGTGATGGCGCGTCGACCTTGCAGCTTTTGCGCATGCGCAGCGCCCACCGCAATGGGCAAGCCTGCTGCCACCACACCATTGGCGCCCAGCATGCCCACAGAAAAATCGGCGATGTGCATGGAACCGCCCTTGCCACCATTGAAGCCGGTGGCCTTGCCGTACAGCTCGCTCATCATGCGGCCGAGGTCAGCGCCTTTGGCCAGTGTGTGGCCATGGCCGCGGTGTGTGGAGGTGAGGTAATCCGACGGGGTCAGGTGCGCGCATACGCCCGCGGGCACCGCCTCCTGCCCGGTGGACAAATGCAAGGGGCCGCGCACTTTGGCAGACCCGTCAGCGGTCTTGTTGTAGGCACTGACGCCGCCCTGGCTCAGAATTTCAGCGGCGTTTTCAAAGGCTCGGATACGGGCCATGCAGCGGTAGAGCGCGGGCAGGTGTTCAAGGCTTGGCGTTACAGTGGCAGTGGCAGTCAAATCGGGTCTCCGGTTTGACATCGATTATTCCGCAAACGCGGCACAGTCCTTGCACCATGAGCGACTCCTCCTCTTTGTTTGCTGACGCCATTGCCCATGCCCAATCGCATGAGGTGAACTGGACCCGTGACCCCCATGCCGAACCTCAGCGTTGGGGCGTGCACCATGAGGACCCACCGCCATGGAACCGGTTGTTCGGACCAGTCCGCGCCCGAGGCGGAGTGAGCGGCGTGATCACCCGACGCGGTGAGGTACTGGCGCAATGGGGTGAACCCACCCGCGCCGATCTGACCTTCAGCGTCGCCAAAACCTATCTCGCCTTGATCGCTGGTGTGGCACAGCAGCAAGGTCTGCTCCCCGATGCCGACGAGCCCGTGGTGGCTCGCCTGCCCGGCATCGGATTTGACAGCCCGCACAACCGACCCATCACCTGGATGCACTTGCTCACCCAGGTGAGCGAATGGGAGGGCAACTGCCTGGGTCTGGAAGACTTGGTGGACCGCTATCGTCAAGTTGCGCACGATCCCAAACCCGTCACGGGGGTGAAGGGGTCGGCGCGGCCCTTGCAAACACCCGGTACTTACTGGGAATACAACGACGTGCGGATCAACCAACTGTCCTTGGCCTTGTTGCACTTGTTTGGTCGCCCACTGCCCCAGGTGTTCCGTGAACACTTGCTGGACCCGCTGGGTTGCTCGCCGGACATTGACTGGGTAGGCTACGACCAGTCCTGGGTGGATCTGCCTGCGCGGGACGGCCCAGCGGCCCAGCGCGTGCAATCAGTGCCCGGGGGATCGCATTGGGGGGGCGGTGTGGCCATCTCGTCTCTTGACCAGGCTCGCCTGGGCCAGTTGATGCTCGACCGTGGCGCCGTGCGACGTAACGGATCGTTGCAGCAACTCATCCCGTCGAGTTGGATTGATCGGATGGGGCAACCGGGTGTGCTGGCACCTTTTTACGGCATGCTCACCTGGCTCAACCCGGGCTGTGCGCATTTCCCGGGTGCATCCGAGCGAAGCGTGTTCATGGTGGGTGCTGGGGGCAACTACGTCTGGGTGGAACCCGAGCACGACGCCATCATCGTGATACGCTGGATCGACTCGGCGCATTTGCCTGGGTTTTTGCGGCGCGTCACACAGGGTTTGCAAGCCGTCTCGGGTTAAATGGTTTGGGGCTGGGGCTCGCATCCCGCGGCGCCGGTCAGGTTTCTCACACCACCTCATCACGACCTTGATGCACTTTTCTCTCCTCGCTGACGCATGAACCTGGACCACCAGCACGACTTGTTGATTGTGGGCGGCACAGTCATTGACGGCACCCGCGCTCCACGCCGACAGGCCGATGTGGCAGTACGCCATGGCCGCATCAGCGCCATCGGACACCTGGCCAACCATCAGGCCACACGCACGATTGATGCAACCGGCTGTATCGTGGCGCCCGGTTTCATTGACGCCCACACCCATGACGACCAGGCGCTTCGGCAGCGGCCAGACATGGATTTCAAGGTGTCGCAAGGCGTCACCACCGTGATCACCGGCAATTGCGGGGTCAGTGCGGCACCCCTGCCCCCGCGTGGCCCCTTGCCCATGCCGCTGGATTTGATCGAAGTCCCCGAAGGACAACGCGCCACCCGCTTTGCTGACTACCTGCAATCCTTGCGCGCGCAACCCGCAGCGGTCAACATGGCGGCCCTGGTGGGCCACACCAGTTTGCGCGCCTGTGTCATGTCATCGCTGGACCGCGCGGCCACGTCGGATGAAATCACCCGCATGCAGCACTTGCTGGAAGAGGCCCTGCAGGCGGGTGCGATTGGCATGTCCAGCGGCACGTTCTACCCGCCGGCCCGCCATGCGACCATGGCCGAGCTCATTGAAGTGGGGCGCCCCTTGTCGGCTCGACAGGCGCTCTACACCACCCACATGCGTGACGAGGGCGACGACATCCTCTCTTCGTTGCACGAAACCTTTGAGATCGGCCGCACGCTGGATGTCCCGGTGGTGGTCTCGCACCACAAGATTCGCGGTCAACACAACCAGGGTCGATCCCGTGCGACCTTGCCCTTGATCCGCGATCACATGCGCCACCAGTGCGTCGGTCTGGACTGCTACCCCTACGACGCCAGCTCGACCATGATCCACGCCGACCCGGCCATGCTGGGCGGGCGGGTGCTGATTGCGTCGAGCGAACCGCATCCCGAGTGCGCCGGTCGGTTTCTGCACGACATTGCGACCGACTGGCAACTGCCGTTGGTCGATGCCGCTCGCCGCCTGCAGCCGGGCAGCGCCATCTACTTTCTGATGGCTGAAGAGGACGTGCAGCGCATCCTGGCGTTTGACGAGACCATGGTGGGGTCGGACGGCATTCCCCTGGGAGACCATCCCCATCCGCGCTTGTGGGGCACCTTCCCCCGCGTGCTGGGACATTACAGCCGCGACCTGGGTTTGTTCCCGCTGGAAACTGCGGTCTGGAAGATGACCGGCCTGACGGCGCGCACCTTTGGCCTGGCCGACCGCGGGCAACTCGCCGAAGGCTATGCCGCAGACGTGGTGGTCTTCAACGCCACCCAGGTGGCCGATCGCGCCACCTATGACGCGCCCCAGCAAGCCGCCGCTGGAATCGAATGGGTGGTGGTCAATGGCGAAGTCACCTGGCAACAGGGTGTCCACTGCGCAACACGCGCGGGACAGGTGTTGCGTCGATCCCCCTGACAATAGTGTGGTGCCCGCCCGGCACACAGTTGGCCCTGTCGTGCCGACGGTTGGAGAAAAACAGCATGCATGATCTCGTCATCCGTGGCGCCGAAGTCCATGACGGACTGGGTGGCGCCCCCCGCATCGCCGATGTGGCCGTCGACCAGGGCCGCATCACCACCATTGGTCAGGTCGCAGCGGGGGCCCGCCAGGAAGTGGATGCCCGAGGACTGACCCTGATGCCGGGCATTGTTGATTTGCACACCCACTTTGACGCCCAGGTCACCTGGGACCGCACGCTCTCGCCCTCCCCCGCGCTGGGCGTCACCACGGCCGTGCTGGGCAACTGCGGATTTGGCATCGCGCCCTGCCCCGCCCCGTTGCGCGACACCATGATCAAAAACCTGTCGGTGGTGGAAGGCATGGACCTGAATTCTTTGCGCACCGGTATTCAATGGGACTTCGAGAGTTTCTCGGAGTACCTGCAGCAATTGCGCCGCACCGGCCCCTACCTCAACACGGCAGTGTTTGCGGGTCACTCGGTGCTGCGCACGGCGGTGATGGGTGACGCGGGCTCTGAGCAGGTCGAGCCCACCGATGAGCAACTGGACACCATGTGTCGCTTGCTGCGTGAATCGATGCAGGACGGCGCCATCGGGCTGGCCTCCTCCTTCTCGCCCAACCACAGCGGCTATGGTGGACGGCCCATGCCCTCCACCATCGCCACCGAGCGCGAGCTCAAAGCCCTGACCGGTGTGCTGGGCGAAGTGGGTAAAGGAGTGTTCATGATGGCCACAGGCCCGCGCGGTACACCCGACATGATGGAGTCGATCGTCGAGGCCAATGGCCGCCCGGCCTACATCTCCACCGTGCTGACCATGTACAACGAGGCCAACCCGGGCCTCGGCCTGACCTACTACGACCGCTGCGCACAGGCGCTGGACCGAGGCCATGAGCTGTACATCCTCACCAGCTGCCAGCCCCTGTCGTTCGACTTCACACTCACCGATCCCTACGTGCTGCTGAGCCACTCGGCCTTTGACATCGTCAAGAAAACCCCCGCCGAGGCATTGGCCCCCCTCTACGCCGACCCCGCCTTTCGCCAAGCCTTCCGTGACAATCTGCGCCAGCCGCGCACGGGCATTTTGTTCCTGGGCAACTGGAACCACATCGAGGTGGGCCCCACGGCCTTGCCCGAACACCACGAGCTCGAAGGCCTGAGCATGGTGGCGCTGGGACAGCGCTGGGGCAAGGACCCGCTGGATGCCTTCTTCGACCTGGCCCTGGCGGAAAACCTGCAAACCCACTTCGTCGGCAAGTTTTTCCAGAACGTCGATGACGGCGTGGCCCCCTTGCTCAAGCACCGCGCAGGCGTGGTCACGCTCTCCGATGCAGGCGCCCACCTGAGCTACATGTGCGATGCCGGGTTTGGATTGCATTTCCTGGCTCACTGGGTGCGTGACACCGGCCACTTCAGCTTGACCGAGGGCATCCGCAAACTCACCAGCGAGCCCGCTCAGCGTTTTCGTATTCCCGAGCGGGGTCGACTGGTGGAAGGCGCTCCGGCCGATTTGCTGTTGTTCGCCCCTGCCACGGTGGGCATTTCGAAACCTATCCCAAGGCAAGACCTGCCTGGCGGGGGAACACGCATGGTGCGTGAGTCACGCGGCGTGCACGGCGTGTGGGTCAATGGTGTGCTGGTCCATGATGGCCACGACTATGTCACACTCGACCATGGCCCTGGCCAGGTGCTCGACCGATTTGACGCCTGAGTTGAAATCAGGCACTGAGCTGGCTGGGTTAAGCCTTGATCTTGCGGCGGGGGATCGGTGGCTGACTCTGGAGCCCACATTCAAAACCTATGGCCACGCTGGAGTAAGGCAGTGAAAGATTCTGGCGCTCGCGCCGATTGAGATCGCTCAGCGGGTCACATAGCCCAGGGCATGGGGTAGCCACAGCACGATCTGGGGAAACACCGTCATCGCCAGCAGCAAGGCCACCAGCATAACGAGGAACATCCAGCCCTCGCGCATCATCTCACCGATGGGGATACCGGTGAGGGCCTTGGTCACAAACAGCAGCATGCCAAACGGCGGGTGAATCAGACCGATCATCATGTTGAGCACCACCAACACACCAAAGTGCACCAGGTCGATGCCCAACGCCCGTACCGAGGGCAACAGCATGGGCACAAACACCAGCAACAGCACCGAGACATCCAGAAAGCAGCCCAGCACCAGGAACAGCAGGTTGGTCATCAAGAGAAACGCCACTGGCTGCAAATGCAGGCTGTCCACCCACTGAGCCACCGCCTGGGGCACCCCTTCCGCGGTGAAGGCATAGTTGAGCAGCAAGGAACCCGCCAGGATGATAGTGATGACCGCGCTGGCCCGGGTGGACTCGAGCACCACCGCCCACAAGCGAGGCCAGGACAGCGCCCGGTACACCACGCCAGCCAGCAACAGGGCGTGCAACGCCGCCACGGCGGCGGCTTCGGTCGGGGTGAAAGCACCGCTGTAGATGCCCCCCAGCAGCACCACGGGCAACGTCAGAGGCAACACACCCCGCCACAGAATGGCCGGCCATTCGCGCCAGGGGACAGCGGCTTCACGCGGCATGTTCCGCTTCACTGCGATGTACTGCACCACCGCCATCATGCACAACGCCATCAACACCCCCGGTAACAAGCCGCCGATGAACAAGGCGCCGACAGACGCGCCTGAGACCAGCGCATAGATGATCATGGGGATGGAGGGGGGAATCACTGGACCGAGCGTGGCACTGGCCACCACCACCGCACCGGCGAACCCGCGGGTGTAGCCGGGCTGGTGCATCATCTGCTTGAGCGTGACCAAGCCGGGGCCGGCCGCATCCGCGATGGCACTGCCACTCATGCCTGAAAAAATCACACTCACCAGAATGTCCACCTGAGCCAACCCACCCCGCAAGCGGCCCACCAGCACTCGGCAAAAATCGAACAGGCGTTCACTGACGGTGCCCGCGTTCATCAACTGAGCCGCGAACACAAAGAGCGGGACCGCCAGCAACACATAGCTCTGGTAGAGGCCATTGCCAATTTGCTCGGCTGCCAGGCCCAGGTCCTGCCCCGACAAACCCAGATAAGCGATGCCCGCGGCGATCATGGCAAAGCCAATCGGCAACCGCAGCAACAAGCCGGCGAGCAACACACCCGCCATCCCCCACAGAGCCTGACTCATGCCTGAGCCTCTGGTGCGTGGCCGTCATGCAAGCCCAGCCAGGCCTGGTGCAGCCCCCAGGCAGAGCGGATGACCAGCGAAACCAACAGCAGCACAAACGGCAAAAACACCAGACTGAAAGGAATACCCAGCACCGGCGTGGCCTCGCGCGACATGAAGGACACGTAATCCCAGCAAGCCGGCAAGGCCCAGAGCGATAGGCCCCCCAGCATCAGATGCCCCACCATGGCCATGCCTCGACGTGTGCGATGGGAGGCCGCGTGCCACACCAGGTCAAACATCACATGCTCACGGGTGGGCACCATCGTGGCACAGGCCCACAGGATGATCCAGACATAGAGCACCACCGCCAACTCATCGGTCCAAGGCAAGGGGCGGTCAAAGGCAAATCGCGACACCACCTGCAGCACAAACACCCCGAAGAGCATCACGAACAACGCACCGCCCAGCCCATGGGCGATACAGCTCGTGCGTTGGACCACTCGTCGCCACATGGTCATGTCTCAGCGCAGGGCGTTGATTCGCTCAAGCAGGCCCGACGGCCACACACGCGCGTACTCCGATTGCAAATAGGCCTGCTGGACCGCGGCACGAAAAGCCCCCACATCAGGCGTCTGGATCTGCAGGCCCTGCTGGCGAAAATAGTCCACCAACTGCGACTCTTCTTTCAGACGGTTTTCGTTGTTGTACCGGGCGGCTGCTTGAGCGGCTTGTCGCATGCGCTGCTGCTGCGCGGGTGTCAACGACTTCCACACCTTGTTGGACACGGCCAGGAACAAACCGTCGACCAAGTGTCCGGTCAGCACCAGTTGTTGGGTCACCTCATGAAATTTGGCGGCTCGCACCGTGGGCAACGGATTGTCCTGCGCATCGATGGTGCCAGTCTTGAGTCCCAGATACACCTCGCCGAAAGCCAGCGGTGTGGCCGTCGCCCCCAGGGCTTGCCCCAAAAACAACCATTCCTTGGTACCGGGCATGCGTAGCTTGACACCTTTGAGGTCCGTCGGGGTGCGGACTTGGCGCGGTTCGCGCAAGTTGAGTTGGCGCGTGCCCAGGTACAAGGTGGCAAGTACCGTGATATCCATCTTGTCCGAGACTTTCTGGAACATCTCGGCACCCATGGGGCCCTCGAATATCTTTTGCTGATGCGCCGGATCACGCACCACATATCCCGCAGTGAAGATGGAAAATTCGGGCACCACTTTGGCGATATCAAAGGCGGAGACCGTGGCCAAGTCCAGATTGCCGCGAGCCATCGCAGCAGGTTCCGTGCCCTGCTTGAACAGCGAGGCATTGAGATGGATTTGTACCTGCAGATCGCCGGCCGCGCCCGCTTCGAGCGCTTCCTTGAACACTGTCCACATGCGCGCGTGCCAGTCGTCGGGGACCGCGGGTGATGAAGCGCGCAACTGAGTGGCGGCATGGGCGGCGGGCACGCCCCCCAGCATACTTGCAATGGCCGCTAGCCACGGCCAGGTGCGGGCCAGCCAGGCCCGACGGGAAGTCAAGGAATTCAAGCGTTTCTCCTGCCGCTGCCGTCAGGCATCGGGCAACACAATGTCAGAGGTGCCGGGCCGCACCCAGCGAGACATTTCGCGGGTGGAGTCTATGCAACCCCCTTGAGCATACACGCCCGCAGGATCTCGCAGGCGCCGCATGCGCTCCAGCACCTGCCGGGTTTTCAGCGGGCTTAAGCGGGTGTTGTCCACATGCGACTGGACTAGCGTTTCGTCCATGGCCAGTTTGCCCTGTGCATCGCGGGTGACCCCATCGCGCCAATGAAATATCTCCAGACATTTGGCCGGTATGTCATAGGGCTGATCGTGCTGCCAGAAGTTGGTGAAAAGACCGCCTCCCAGGTACACCACCCAGGAGCCCTCGTATCCATACACATCGGAGGAGGCATCGTCGGGGTTACGGAACCACACCCGGTCGCCCGGGACATACCAGTCCATGGGCAAGGGTTGGTCCTGCGAGCCGAGTTCACGCAGCAGGGTCTCCTGGAAGTAGCCTGACATGAGGGCGCGGGTCTGCCACTGGCGCTGTAGGCGCGCAAATAGATCAGGGTTGTGGTCGTGCGCCTCCTGGGCCATGGCCAGCAGCATGACGTACTCGGTGGCGCGATAGCAGGAAAAAGCATACAGACAACCGGACTTCGAAGGCTGTGTCGCCAAGGTCAAGGCTTCGATCAGGCACTTGCCAGGCTTGAGGGTGAAGCCCGTGTCGGGATGGTAGTTCCAGTGTTCGGGGGGACGATCGACCTCATCGGTCTTGAAGTCCATGGAAGTGTGTTGTGCCGCGCGCACCAGGTGAAAGCGAATGCGCGTGGCGCTTTCAAACTCGTCAAACGAAGGAAAGTCCTGAACGATGGGGCTGGCCAGGAGTGTCCACAGAATTTCACGCTTCAGGTCGCGGTCGCGGGTAGCGCTCTCCCACGCTTGCGAGACCGCCAGACCCAGGGTGTCAAATCCGGGAGCCTGGCTGGCCAGGGCATCCGGGCTGAGGAAAAAGTGGGTCCCCTGCTCCCCGAGGTCAGCGTGGCAGCACAACTGAGGGTCGAGCTCCAGGTGCTCAATGTACTGCTGCATCCGCTGGCAAACCCCAGCCTGCGACGAAAGGCCAGAGGGACGGATGCGCAGACCGAATGACATGCCAGCAAGAAAGTATGTGTGATGGCAGGGAAAAGTCACCAACCATTCGACACCGGTTCAATACTAACCACGCAATTCAGTGCCGCCAAGCCTTCCGGGTCAGGGTTTCCACCGTATGGTAAAAAATCACAGACCAGCCCACGCACACGCCCCAAGTCACGAGCAGCCACACCACGCCCCAGGCGGTGGACTGCCCGTCCCAGGAGATCCACAGTGCATTCGCCACCACCAGGGGTATGAAATGGGTCACAAACAGCGAATACGACGCATCGCTCTGGCGCTGTAGCCAACGCGATAGCGCCGCCGGGGGATGCCATCGATAAACCCCCCACCACAGCAGGCCGCAAACTGCCACCGAAATCAGCAGGCGCGGCCGCGGGTAGATGAATCCAGCCACCACGGCACTGCACATGCATAGCAGCAGCACCCCACGCGCCGGGACGTTGCCTCGCGGGTCGTGCATCGTGTGGGCCAGCACAGCCCCTAAACCGTACGACTCAAAGAAATACAAGGCCCATACGTCGCCATCAGGGTTGCGGTTGAACACCCACTGGGACGCCAGACACAACACCGCCAGCGCCATCAGGACGCTGCCTTGTTTGAGGCCCAACCTCAAAAGACCCCAGACCAGGACATTGAGAACCACAAACAACTGAAAATCAATGGCCACATACCAGGCCCCCACGGTCATCGCCGGTTGGTCTATCAGGCTCTGAATCAGCAAGGCATGCGAGAGCCACTGCTGAAGGGTGGGCGGCTCCGTCAACCAGTCCTGGTTGATCCAGGGTCGCAGGCATGTCACGACCAAGGCCACCATCAGAATGGCCAACAGATACGCAGGCATCAGACGTGCATAGCGCTTACCGATGTTGCGAACGACCGTAGGCGGCTGAGGCCCCAGCAGTGCCAGCGCCGACAGATAACCGGCCATGACCAAGAACACCTGGGTCGCATAACGCCCGTGGTCGTGGAGCAGTTGAAACAAGCCGGGCCAGAGGGGTTGCAAGGTCTGACCCAAGGGTCCATTCGTCACCAGGTGATGCAGCACGATCAGATGCGCGGCCAGGACGCGCAGCCCATCCATCAGATGGGAGCGCTCAGTCATGACTTCCAGCTGGGCGTTCTTTTGTCGAGAAAAGCCTGAAAGCCCTCCTGCGCATCGCCATCCATCATGTTGCAGGCCATGGTCTGCCCCGCGAGTTGGTAGGCCGCAGCGATACCCATCTCGAGTTGTTGATAAAACAAGGCCTTGCCCAGCCGAACCGCCACCGCAGGCTTTTCAGTGATTTTTCGGCACAACTCCAGCACCTTGGCCTCGAGTTGATCAGCCGGCACCGCGTGGTTGAGCAAACCCTCCTGCACGGCGGTGGCCGCGTCGACAAAGTCTCCCGTGAGCAGCATCTCCATGGCACGCTTGCGGGCCACGTTGCGCGACAAGCCCACGCTGGGTGTGGAGCAGAACAAGCCGTAGTGAATGCCGGACACCGCAAAGCGGGCTGAGTCTGCCGCTACCGCCAGGTCACACATACTCACCAACTGACACCCCGCTGCCGTGGCAATACCCTGAACCTGGGCGATCACCGGTTGCGGCAGTTGCTGGAGTTGCAGCATCATGCGCGAACATTGGGCAAACAGGTCCTGGTAAAAAGACAACTCCGGGTGGCTTCGCATCTCACGCAAGTCGTGACCGGCGCTGAACGCACGTCCGCTGGCAGCCAGCACCACCACGCGGCACTCAGGGTCATCCGCCACCTGCTTCAAAGCGTCGGAGAGGGCGGCCATCATCTCGGACGACAGCGCATTGAAGCTGTCCGGTCGATTCAGGGTCAGGCGCACCACTTCTGTGGTGGGGCGATCGATCAATACCCAGGCGTTGGTATCAGGGGTCATGCTGTTGCTCTCGTTCCAGTCGGCTCATAATTATCCACCTGAGATGACCCCTGCCCCGATACCCGCCCTGCCCTGGCTGGATGATGAAGATCCGCTGCCACCTCCCCTGAACGCCTGGGGTGAGGACACGCCTGCGCCGGGCTTGCTGGCTGCGGGTGGCAGCTTGACGGTCCAACGACTCAAGCAGGCCTACGCCCAGGGCACCTTTCCCTGGTTCAGCCAAGGTCAGCCGATATTGTGGTGGTGTACCCAGCCACGCATGGTGTTGGCCACCGACGCATTTCGTCTGCACCGCTCATTGCGCAAGACCTTGCAACACTTTCGAGCCGATGCCCACTGCGAGATTCGGATGGACACCCAGTTTGACCAGGTGATCGAGGCTTGCGCCAGCATACCCAGACCGGGTCAGGGCGGGACCTGGATCGTGCCCGAGGTGGTGCGCGCCTATCAGGACCTACACCGCGACGGGCACGCCCACAGCGTGGAGACCTGGATCGAGGGGAAACTGGTCGGAGGCTTGTACCTGGTCAACCTGGGGCAAGCCGTCTTTGGCGAATCGATGTTTACACACCGAACCGATGCCTCCAAGATTGCCCTGGCCGCTCTGGTCGCCTGGGCTCGGCACCATGGGATCGGCTGGATTGACTGCCAGCAGCAAACGCAGCACCTGGCACGGTTGGGGGCTCGCCCGACGCCCGTCACGGAATTTTTGTCGCAGGTACAGTCGGCCCGTGAACGGCCCGCGCCTGCCTGGCGGTTTGACCCCGTATACTGGAACGCGTTGCTGTCTTCGCCTTCATTCTCTTGCCCTGCTGCCTGACGTGACGCACCTCAAAGACCTGCCGCTGCAAACCCTGCAGTTCTATGCCACTGCTCCCTACCCCTGCAGCTACCTGGCAGACCGGCAGGCTCGATCGCAAGTGGCCACGCCGAGTCACCTGATTCAACACGACACCTACTCGGACCTGGTGGCCAAGGGCTTTCGCCGCAGCGGTATGTTCACCTACCGTCCCTACTGCGACGGCTGCCGCGCCTGTGTTCCCTTGCGCGTTCTGGCTGCAGAGCATCGCCCCAACCGAAGCCAACGTCGCGCCGTGCTCAAGCATGGCGAACTACAGGCACGCGTCACCCGCCTGAACTTCTCACCAGAACATTACCAGTTGTACCTGCGCTACCAGACCGGCCGGCATGCCGGCGGCGGGATGGACCATGACAGCATTGACCAATACACCCAGTTTTTGCTGCAAAGCCGGGTCAACTCGCGCTTGGTGGAGTTCCGCACCCCCGACAGCGGTGACCAGCCCGGTGCACTCAAAATGGTATCGATTCTGGATGTGTTGAACGATGGCCTGTCGGCGGTCTACACCCTCTATGACCCTGAGCCCGGTGCCAGCTACGGCACCTACGCCGTCATGTGGCAAATCGAGCAAGCCCGCCAACTGGGCCTGCCGCATGTCTACCTGGGATACTGGATAGAAGCCAGTGACAAAATGAATTACAAGTCCAGCTTCGTGCCTCACGAAATCCTGCAGGACGGAATTTGGATGGCGCCAGTCGATTTCACAAAGTAAAATCCTGGCATGCGCAGCAAAGAGTCCACCAAGTCCGCCACTCCCTCCATCCAGGTGATCGAGCGGATGTTCACCTTGATTGATGTGCTGGCCTCTCGCGAGGAGGCGGTGAGCCTCAAGGAAATCAGCGAGAAAACCGGACTGCATCCGTCCACCGCGCACCGCATCCTCAACGATCTGACGCTGGGTCGTTTCATTGACCGACCCCAGGCCGGCAGTTACCGGTTGGGCATGCGTTTGCTGGAACTGGGCAACCTGGTGAAAGCCCGTCTGAACGTCCGCGATGCGGCCCTGGACCCTATGCGCGACCTGCACAAACTGATTCAGCAACCAGTCAACCTCAGCGTGCGGCAGGGCGATGAAATCATTTATATCGAGAGGGCTTACAGCGAGCGCTCGGGCATGCAGGTGGTGCGGGCCATCGGCGGCCGGGCTCCACTACACCTCACCTCAGTGGGCAAGCTGTTCCTCGCCGCTGAAGATACGCCACGCTTGCGTGCCTATGCCACCCGCACCGGTCTGGCGGGGCACACGCGCAACAGCATCACGCAGTTGCCCGTGCTGGAGCGTGAGCTCTCCAAAGCCCGTCAATACGGCGTGGCGCGTGACAACGAGGAACTGGAGTTGGGCGTGCGCTGCATGGCCGCAGGCATTTATGACGACCAGAGCCGGCTGGTGGCAGGCCTGTCGATATCCGCCCCTGCCGATCGCCTGGATGAAGAATGGTTGCCCAAGCTGCAGGACACAGCCCGCAAGATTTCAACCGCGCTGGGCTACCGGGACGCCTGAATCAGGTGTGGGGCACGCCGCCACGGCCAGCGTGGTGCACTTCTACCCAGCGACGCACGCGCTCGGCGTCGGCAATACGGCCTACCTTGCCCGCTGAATCCAGGAACACCATGATGAGTTTGCGGCCCGCCACCCGGGTCTGCATGACCAGGCATCGGCCAGCTTCGGAGATGTAGCCCGTCTTTTGCAGGCCAATATCCCAGTTGGGGTTTTTGATCAGGCGGTTGGTGGTGTTATAGCGCAGGGATTGACGCCCCACTTCGACCACATGAGTGACCGAGGTGGAGAGATCACGCAACAACGAGTCCTGGTAGGCTGCGGCCACCAGGGTGGCGAGGTCTTTGGCACTGGATTGGTTTTTGCTGGATAAGCCGGTGGGTTCCACATAGCGCGTGTCACGCATGCCCAGTTGAACCGCCTTGGCATTCATCAAGTTGACAAACGCAGACAAGCCACCGGGATAGGTGCGACCCAGCGCATGCGCGGCACGGTTTTCACTGGCCATCAGAGACAGGTGCATCAACTCACCTCGGGTGAGCACGGTGCCCACCTTCAGGCGAGAACTGCTGCCCTTCTCGGTGTCGACATCGTCCTGGGTGATGGTGATGTGTTCGTCCAGATCCAGGTTGGCTTCACTGACCAGCAGACCGGTCATGAGCTTGGTGATGGACGCAATGGGGAGCACGACGTCATCGTTCTTGCTGACCAGCACCTCGTTGGTGTCTTGGTCAATGACGTAGGCCACGCTGGAATTCAGGGCCAGTGCATCGGTTGAACTGCGCAAACCGGCCAATTGGCCGTAGCTGGGGCGCTGAGGGATGGATTTGGCGGCGGCCTTGCGGGCCTGGCTGGCTTTGGCGGCTTGCGTGGTCTTGGCGCGTGACTTCGAGGGTTTGCTGTCGGCAGCGGCCCAGGTGGCTCCCTGCACCAGCAGCAGCGACAGACCCAAGGTGACAATCAATGAACGCATTGGCGCGAATTCCTCAGTGAAAAAAACCAGCCCATGCCCCTGATGTAGCACCGGCCACGCCAGTGTACCTGAAAAAAAAATTCACGCAAGATCAAAGACTTGCGTGAACTTCTTAAGGGTTTTACCGGGTCTGAAGGCCCGCGTCAGTGACCGGCTCAGCCCTGCGCGGCCACACGGTCGGATTTGCTTTTCAGCTTGTTCAAGGCGCTCAGATATGCCTTCGCCGAAGCCACCACGATGTCGGGGTCCGAACCTACCCCGTTGACCACCCGGCCGCTGTTTTGCAAGCGTACCGTCACCTCGCCTTGGCTCTCGGTGGAGCCGCTGATGGCGTTGACCGAATACAGCACCATTTCTGCGCCGCTTTTGACATGGTGTTCAATGGCTTTGAGCGATGCATCCACAGGCCCGTTGCCATCAGATTCGGCGTGGACTTCCTTGCCGCTGTCAAGAATGACGATAGAGGCATGGGGACGCTCACCGGTTTCGCTGTGCTGGGCCAGTGAGACGAAGCTGTACTGATCACCCTCTTCGGCCACCGAGTCCTGACTCACCAGTGCCAGAATGTCTTCGTCAAAAATTTCGCTCTTGCGGTCGGCCAGTTCTTTGAAGCGCGTGAACGCAGCGTTGATGTCCGATTCGCTCTCGAGTTGAACGCCCAGGTCCTGCAAGCGCTGCTTGAAAGCATTGCGTCCGCTCAATTTACCCAGCACGATCTTGTTGGCGGTCCAACCCACATCTTCGGCCCGCATGATCTCGTACGTGTCGCGAGCCTTGAGCACACCGTCCTGGTGAATGCCAGAGGCATGGGCGAATGCATTGGCCCCCACCACCGCCTTGTTGGGCTGCACCACAAAGCCCGTGGTCTGGCTGACCATGCGACTCGCCGCCACGATGTGGTGGGTGTCGATGTTCAGATCCAGGCCGAAGTAATCCTTGCGCGTCTTGACCGCCATGACGATTTCTTCCAGCGAGCAGTTGCCTGCGCGCTCACCCAACCCGTTGATGGTGCACTCGACCTGCCGCGCCCCACCGATCTTCACGCCGGCTAGCGAATTGGCCACCGCCATGCCAAGGTCGTTGTGGCAATGCACCGACCAGATCGCCTTGTCACTGTTGGGAATGCGCTCACGCAAGGTGCGGATGAATTCGCCATATAGCTCAGGTACCGCGTAACCCACCGTGTCGGGGACGTTGATGGTAGTGGCGCCTTCCTTGATGACTGCTTCGAGGATGCGGCACAGAAAATCCATCTCACTGCGGTAACCGTCTTCGGGACTGAATTCGATGTCGCCCACCAGGTTGCGGGCATAGCGCACCGCCTGCACCGCCTGCTCCAGCACCTGATCGGGAGTCATGCGCAGTTTTTTCTCCATGTGCAGGGGGGAGGTGGCGATGAAGGTGTGAATGCGTGCGCTGTTGGCACCTTTTAACGCTTCGGCAGCGCGGGCAATGTCACGGTCGTTGGCGCGGGAGAGCGAACAGACCGTGGAATCCTTGATGGCGTGCGCAATCGATTTCACCGCTTCGAAATCTCCGTTGGAGCTCGCCGCAAAACCTGCCTCGATGACATCCACCTTCAATCGCTCGAGTTGGCGCGCAATGCGCAGTTTCTCGTCGCGGGTCATGGATGCACCCGGCGACTGCTCGCCATCGCGCAAGGTGGTATCGAAAATGATCAGTTTGTCGGTCATGTTTCACTCCTGTGGTTCAAGATCGGGGCCCTTGCCCTTCCCTTGACGCCTGCTGCATAAAGCAAAAGGCCCGCTGCGGGTGGGCAAACGGGCCTGTTGGGAAAGATCGCGTGCGCTACCGTACCCGCCCGTGTGAGCGTAGAAGCAGTAGTGCCAGTAGCGACTTCATGAATAGCAATGTAGCACACTTTTCAGCCAGTATCAGCTCACTTGTGCAAGCCCTGCTCGTCGGGCTCATCGGTCGAGGTGCTGATCACGCTGGCCTGCAAGCCCTTGGCACGACGCCAGGCATAGACCATATACCCGCTCAGACCGTAGATCACAAAAAGTGAGAACAGCACGGTGGGTGGATGGATATTGATGACGGCAATGATGAGCGCCAACAGCACAATGGCTGCAAACGGCACGCTTTTTTTCATCTGCACGTCCTTGAAGCTGTAGAACGGCACATTGGTCACCATGGTGAGGCCACTGAACAGGCACATGGCGAACATCGGCCAGGCCATGGTCTCGGGGGGCACTTCGGTCTCGGTCATCAACCACAGAAAGCCGGCCACCAGTGCCGCCGCCGCAGGTGAGGGCAAACCCTGGAAATACCGTTTGTCCACGACTGCGGTGTTGACATTGAAACGCGCCAGTCTGAGCGCCGCACAGGCGCAGTAGACAAAAGCCGCGATCCAGCCCCAGCGCCCCAGCCCTTTCAACGACCACTCGTAGGCAATGAGCGCTGGCGCGGCGCCAAAAGACACCATGTCAGCCAGGGAGTCCATTTGCTCGCCAAAGGCGCTTTGGGTATTGGTCATGCGGGCCACACGGCCATCCAGGCTGTCGAGCACCATGGCGCAAAACACCCCGATGGCCGCCTGATCAAACCGGCTGTTCATGGCCATCACAATGGCATAAAACCCCCCGAACAGCGCAGCCAGGGTGAAGAGGTTGGGCAGCACGTAAATGCCCTTGCGCAGCCGGGTGGCCACCTCGTCGGCGTGGGGGCGAAGATCATCGGTCATGAAAGAGCAGCCCTTGAAATCGAGAAAGGGTGTCGCATCACAGGGTGGCCAGTATGGTGGACGTGGCCGACACCTTCTCACCAGGCACCACACGCGGCGTTGCGGTCAAGGGCAGGTACACATCCACACGCGAACCGAAACGGATAAACCCATAGCGCTGGCCTTTGTGCAGGGTGTCGCCGGGTTGCACGTAGCAAAGAATACGGCGGGCAATCAGGCCGGCTACTTGCACCAGGGTGACGGTGTGGGCAACGCCCGCCACGGTGGCGTCGATGACCACGGCATTGCGCTCGTTCTCCGTTGAAGCTTTATCAAGATCCGCATTGACGAAAAGCCCGGGAAAGTACTGCACGCCACGCACCTGCCCCTCCACGCCACTGCGGTTGCTGTGCACATTGAACACGTTCATGAAGACACTGATGAGCAAGGCCTCGCGGTTGGCGTAGGGGTCATGCGCCTTCTCGATCTTGACGATGCGCCCATCGGCCGGTGACAAGATGGCGTGAGGATCTGCAGGAACAGCCCGCGGTGGATCGCGGAAAAACTGAATCACGAACACAGACACCACATACAGCGGCAATGCCGCCCAGCCACCCCACAGGCCGTGAGCGCCCAGGGCCAGCAGCACGCTGATGAAAATGAAGGGCCAGCCTTCGCGGGCCAGCAAGGGGTGCGGATAGTTCATGGTGTCAAGTGTAAGCGCGGACAGCATCCCCGAAGCCCTGGGCTTATCAGGGGATGCCCCAAATCAAGAGGGCTGCACCCTCCCCCGAAGAGAAGTTGCAGCCCTGCGGCACAACCGAACCGGACAGGATCAGTTGCGGGTCTGGTCCACCAGTTTGTTCTTGGCAATCCAGGGCATCATGGCACGCAGTTGGGCACCCACCACTTCGATGGAGCTCTCGGCGTTCAGACGGCGACGAGCGGTCATGCTGGGGTAGCCGGTGCGGCCTTCCAGAATGAACATCTTGGCGTAGTCGCCGTTCTGGATGCGCTTGAGCGCGTTGCGCATGGCTTTGCGTGACTCTTCGTTGATCACCTCGGGGCCGGTCACATACTCACCGTACTCGGCGTTGTTGGAAATCGAGTAGTTCATGTTGGCGATACCACCTTCATAGATCAGGTCAACGATCAACTTCAACTCGTGCAGGCACTCAAAGTAAGCCATCTCAGGCGCGTAACCCGCTTCGACCAGGGTCTCGTAGCCCATCTTGATGAGTTCGACCGCGCCACCGCACAGCACGGTCTGCTCGCCGAACAGGTCGGTCTCGGTCTCTTCCTTGAAGTTGGTCTCGATGATGCCGGCCTTGCCGCCACCATTGGCCATGGCGTAGCTCAGGGCCAGTTCGCGAGCCCTGCCGCTCTTGTCCTGGTGCACCGCCACCAGGTGGGGCACGCCGCCGCCCTGGGTGTAGGTGGAACGCACGGTGTGGCCAGGGGCCTTGGGCGCCACCATCCACACGTCCAGATCGGCGCGGGGCACGACCTGGTTGTAATGCACATTGAAGCCGTGGGCGAACGCCAAAGAAGCACCCTTCTTGATATGGGGCTCGATGCCGCGGTACACATCAGAGATCTGCTCGTCGGGCAACAGAATCATGACCACGTCAGCGGCCTTGACGGCGTCGTTGACTTCCATCACGTTCAGGCCGGCCTTGCCGACTTTGTCCCAGGAGGCTCCCCCCTTGCGCAGACCCACCACCACCTTCACGCCACTGTCGTTCAAGTTTTGGGCGTGGGCATGGCCTTGCGATCCGTAGCCGATGATGGCAACGGTCTTGCCTTTGATGACGCTCAGGTCACAGTCTTTGTCGTAATAGACCTTCATGGTTTCTCCTTGGTTGGGGTCTGGGGTGTGAATCAAACGCGCAGGATGCGTTCCCCGCGGCCAATGCCGCAGGCGCCCGTGCGCACGGTTTCTAGAATGGCACTGCGATCGATAGCGACCAGAAAAGCGTCGTTTTTGGACAAATCGCCGGTGAGCTCAATCGTGAAGCTCTTCTCGGTCACGTCGATGATGCGACCGCGGAAGATATCGGCCATGCGTTTCATCTCCTCGCGCTCCTTGCCCACCGCGCGCACCTTCACCAGCATCAGCTCGCGCTCGGTGTAAGCACCTTCGGTGAGGTCCACCACCTTCACCACCTCGATCAGGCGGTTGAGGTGCTTGGTGATTTGCTCGATCACGTCGTCCGACCCGGTGGTCTGGATGGTCATGCGCGAGAGGCTGGCATCTTCGGTCGGGGCCACCGACAAGGATTCGATGTTGTAGCCACGGGCGGAAAACAAACCGACCACGCGAGAGAGTGCGCCGGGTTCGTTTTCCAGCAAAACGGAAATGATGTGTTTCATGAGATTCCTCTTTTCGCTGCCCTCCCCCGTCGGCGGTAACCGGCGGGCTTGGCAAGCAATAGATTCGTCGGGGGTTGATCGGAGAAGGGGCTTAGAGATCCTCGCTGCCCAAGAGCATCTCGGTGATGCCTTTGCCAGCCTGAACCATCGGGAAGACGTTTTCAGTCGGGTCGGTGCGGAAATCGATGAAGACCGTGCGGTCCTTGAGCTTGCGGGCTTCCAACAAGGCACCTTCGACGTCCTGCGGACGCTCGACCAACAGGCCCACATGGCCATAGGCCTCGGCCAGCTTCACGAAATTGGGAAGCGCATCCATGTAGCTGTGGCTGTATCGACCGGAGTATTCGATTTCCTGCCACTGGCGCACCATCCCCAGGTAGCGGTTGTTGAGCGACAGCACCTTGATGGGGGTGTTGTATTGCAAACAGGTGGAGAGTTCTTGAATGCACATCTGCACCGAGCCTTCGCCCGTCACACAAAACACTTCGCTGTTCGGACGCGCCATTTTGATGCCCATGGCATAGGGGATGCCCACACCCATGGTACCCAAGCCCCCCGAGTTGATCCAGCGGCGCGGCTCGTCAAAGCCGTAGTACTGTGCCGCCCACATTTGATGCTGGCCCACATCGGAGGTGACATACACGTCCTGGCCACGTGTCATCTTGGACAGGGTTTCGATCACATACTGGGGTTTGATGACGTCCTGGTTGTTGCGGTCGTAGGCCAGGCAATCGCGCGAGCGCCAGCCCTCGATGGTCTCCCACCAGCCGGCCAGCGCCTTGGCGTCCGGCTTGGTACCTGCTTCGCGGATCATGCCAATCATTTCGGTCAGCACGTCTTTCACATCGCCCACAATGGGGATGTCCACCTTCACCCGCTTGGAAATGCTGGAGGGGTCGATGTCAATGTGGATGATCTTTCGTTCGTTTTGGGCGAAGTGCTTGGGGTTACCGATCACGCGGTCGTCAAAGCGAGCCCCAACAGCCAACAGCACATCGCAGTTTTGCATGGCATTGTTGGCTTCGATGGTGCCGTGCATGCCCAGCATGCCCAGGAATTTTCGATCGGAGGCCGGATACGCGCCCAAGCCCATCAAGGTGTTGGTGCAAGGATAGCCCAACATGTCCACCAAGGTACGCAGTTCGGTCGAGGCGTTGCTCAGCAACACACCGCCACCGGTGTAGATATAGGGACGCTTGGCATTCAACAGCAACTGCATGGCCTTGCGGATCTGACCGCCGTGGCCTTTGCGCACCGGGTTGTACGAGCGCATCGTCACCTGCTCGGGGTAGCCGGTGTAGGGAATCTTCTTGAAAGAGACGTCCTTGGGAACGTCCACCACCACCGGGCCGGGACGACCACTGCGGGCAATGTGGAAGGCCTTTTTGAGGGTGACCGCGAGCTCCCGGACATCCTTGACCAGGAAGTTGTGCTTGACGATGGGACGCGTGATACCCACGGTATCGCACTCCTGGAAAGCATCCAGGCCGATGGCCGCTGTGGGCACCTGGCCGGCGATGATCACCATGGGAATGCTGTCCATGTAGGCGGTGGCAATGCCCGTGACCGCGTTGGTCAGGCCGGGGCCCGAGGTGACCAGGGCCACACCCACATCGCCGGTGGCGCGGGCGTATCCATCGGCCGCATGCACGGCAGCTTGCTCGTGACGCACCAGGATATGCTGGATGCTTTCCTGTTTGTACAGCGCATCGTAGATGTAGAGTACGGCTCCGCCGGGGTAACCCCAGACGTATTCGACCTTCTCGGCCTGCATGGCGCGAACCAAAATTTCAGCGCCGTTGAGCTCTTCGGAATGGGTGGGATGGGCTTGCGCAGCAGCAGCAGACTGCATTTCCGCCTTGGAAATTTCCATGATGAACCTTAGTGATTTTCGGACACGAAAAACCTGGGGTGCCCCTTGGCGCCTTCTCGTGGACGCGCCGCGGGACTTAGGATATGGAGCCATGGACGACACGCATCCGACCTCAATCCGTTTGCCTGGTATGAAGAGGTGGGATTATGTCACCATTTTGCGGCCCACCCGCGTTATTGAAGGGGATGCAGGGGCAATGACATAATTCGACCGCTAGACGATCTGCCCGTCCACCTCTCTAATCCGGCAACCTTGGCCTCCGACTCCGAACTCACTGACTTCCTCAAAAGCGTGGAAAAGCGTGCCTTCAAGCGTTCGCTCTACCACGTGCGGGATGAAGATGCCGCGCTGGACATCGTGCAAGACAGCATGATGAAGCTGGCCGAGCATTACAGTGACAAGCCGGCCAACGAGTTGCCGATGCTGTTCCAACGCATCCTGTCCAACACCACCCTGGACTGGTTTCGGCGGCAAAAGACCAAAAATGCGCTTTTCACCAATTTCAGTCAATTTGAAGCCGATGATAGTACCGAAGACTTCAATTTGCTGGATGCTCACCGCATCAGCGAAGGTAACGAGCAGGTTGAAAGCGCTCAACGGACCGTGGAGCGGCATCAATCCATCCAGGAAATCGAAACTGAGATCCAGAAACTGCCAGCGCGTCAACGGGAAGCCTTCCTGTTGCGTTATTGGGAGGAACTGGATGTCGCCGAAACCGCTGCCGTGATGGGCTGCTCGGAAGGCAGTGTGAAAACCCACTGCTCACGAGCCGTTCAGGCGTTGGACAAAGCACTGAAAGCCAAGGGACTCACCTCATGAACACCAACGACTACCTCTCAGACGCCCAAGCCGACCTCCTGGCCCGACAGGTGGCAGCCCAGCTCGACCAGAGTTTGCGTGACCTCCCGCATGACATCAGCGAGCGTCTGCGGGCTGCGCGCACCCGTGCGGTGGCCGCCCGTCGACAGCAAGTCCCGGTGTTGGCCACCGGCCTTCGGCTGCAAAAAGGCACCCTGGTGCTCGAAGGCGGTCCAGACAAAATGCGCTTTTGGGGCTGGATGGGCAGTGTCATCCCGTTAATCGCCCTGGTACTGGGTCTGTTTGTCATCCATTCCCTGCAAAACGACTGGCGTGCCGATGAGCTGGCCAGTGTCGACACCGCCCTCCTTACCGACGAACTGCCACCCACGGCCTACACCGATCCAGGTTTTTTGCGATTCATCCGAGCGGGCTCAACCGAAGCGGCTCCGACCAGCGCCACCGCTGACTGACCTTGCGCACAAGGACCCCCTTGGTGACGTCTGCATCGCCAGCCGACCACTGAGCACCTGCCCATGAATTGCATCCAGGCTCTCCCCCTTCTGCGCTCAGGCGTCCTGTTGCCTTGCTTGGTGGCGGGATTGTGGCTGGCGCACTCACCGGTACAGGCCCAAGGCACCAGCAGCGCCCCCCCCGTTGCTGGACCCGCCACCGCGGTGGCAACCACTTCAGAGGCGACGGCCAGCGCGCCTGCCAGCCCCATGGCATCCCCGATCGCCGCGCCAGTCCCGCCAGCGGACTCACCTGCCGCTGCCAGCGCCACCGCTGCTGACAAGCCCCAATCGCCTGGCACCAAGGCCAAGGCGCCACGCAACACACGACCGACTTGGGCTGAGCTGACCCGCAGCCAGCAGGAGGCGCTGCGTCCCCTGGCCCAAGATTGGCCAGGCCTGAGCGAGTTGCATAAGCGTAAGTGGCTGGTACTGTCGCAAAATTACGACGAGTTCAGCCCTCAGGAACAACACAAACTCCAGCAACGCATGAGTGACTGGGCCAGCCTCACCGCTCGCGAACGGGCCCAGGCGCGTTTGCACTTTGCCGAAGTGCAGCAGTTGCCCGAGGACAAACGCCGTGAGAAGTGGGAAGCCTACCAGGCTCTCAGCGATGAGCAACGGCGCAAGCTGGCAGACGACATCTTGCTGCAACCGCCGCGTGGCGCCGCTGTGGCCAGTCGTCCTGTGGCATCCAGCAAGCTCACCCAGCCCCCCGCCGCCAAACCGGATCAGGTCTTGCAACCCCGTATTGACACGGATCAGGTCCAACCCAAAACCTTGCTGCCTCACTTTCTGCAAGGCACCTCGACTCGATGACCCCCAGTCTTTCACGGCGTATGGCTTGCTGGCTTTACGAAGGCTTGCTGCTGTTTGGCGTGGTCTTCATCAGCGGTTACCTCTTCAGCACCCTCAGCCAGACCCGCAACGCACTGGACAACCGACACGGTCTGCAAGCGTTCATCTTCCTGGTGTTTGGCATCTATTTCACCTGGTTCTGGCACAAAGGCCAGACCCTGGCCATGAAAACCTGGCACATCCGCGTCGTAGACCGTGAAGGTCAGCCGCTCACGCAGGCGCGCGCCCTGTGGCGGTATGTGCTCAGCTGGGTGTGGTTTGTCCCTCCCCTGGCTGTTCTCTACCCCTTGCATCTGCCTGCCGGCGAATCCTCCGTACTGGTCTTGGGTTGGGTGCTGGTCTGGGCACTCCTCAGCCGCTTTCAGCGAGACCGTCAGTTCTGGCACGATATCTGGGCTGGCACCCGGCTGGTTCACCTTCCCCCGCAATCCTGAGTGTCTCTTTGGGTCGCACGCCTGGGTTCAGGGTGTTGTCATCCAAGCCAGCGACAATGCCTGTATGGACTCTCACCACGTCAACCCTCAAAAGCAACGTCGCGGTCTCAACCGCATCCTGCACGCCGCCGGCTACTCGGTGCAAGGTCTGCGTGCGGCCTGGCATGAAACGGCCTTCCGGCAGGAATTTATGCTTTCGCTGGTCTTGCTGCCCATCGGGCTCTGGCTGGCGAATAACTGGGTTGAGGCCGCATTGCTGCTGGGCTCGTTGATGCTGGTGCTGATCGTGGAGTTGCTCAACACCGGTATTGAATCCGCGATCGACCGCATCGGCCCCGAATGGCACGATTTGTCCAAACGCGCCAAAGACATGGGCAGTGCCGCCGTGCTGTTGAGCTTGCTGCTGTGCGTGGGTATCTGGGGCAATGCCGTGTGGCACAAGTTCCTTGCATGACGCCCAATTTTTCCTTGTGCGTGTACTGCGGCTCACGCCCAGGGGTTGATCCGCACTACGCGCAAGCGGCTCGCGACGTGGGTGCCTGGATCGGTCGACATGGCGGCCAACTGGTGTACGGCGGCGGACAGAACGGGCTCATGGGCATCGTCGCCGACGCCACCACCGCGGCGGGTGGATCGGTGGTGGGCATCATCCCGAAGTTCATGGTGGAACGTGAATGGGCGCGACCGAGTTGCGATGAGTTGCACATCGTGAGCACCATGCACGAGCGCAAACAAATGATGGTGGACCGGGCCGATGCGTTTGTGGCCCTGCCCGGTGGCATCGGCACCTTTGAAGAATTTTTTGAAGCCTGGACCTGGCGTCAACTGGGCTACCACAACAAGCCGGTGGGGCTGCTGAACCTGGGGGGCTACTACAACGACTTGCTGAAGTTCTTACAGAGCAGCGTGTCACAGGGCTTCATGCAGCAGAACCACCTGCAACTGATCACCCACCACACGTCGGTGTCACCGCTGCTCTCCACCTTGATTGAATCGGCCGGGTTTTCCACCGCAGCCTTTTCGCGCGAGTTGTAACTGGCTGGATCGCCGAAACAGCCTTAAATGGCGGTGTCGTCCAACTCACCGGTGCGGATGCGAACCACCCGCTCGACCGGGGTGACGAAGATTTTTCCGTCACCGATCTTGCCCGTGCGGGCGGCACGCACGATGGCGTCCACGCAGTGGTCCACATCGGCCGATTTCACCACCACCTCGACCTTCACCTTGGGCAAAAAGTCCACCACATATTCGGCACCACGGTACAACTCGGTATGGCCCTTTTGACGGCCAAAACCCTTGACCTCGGTCACCGTCAGGCCCGTCACGCCACATTCGGCCAGGGCCTCTCGCACTTCCTCGAGTTTGAAGGGTTTGACGATCGCGGTGATTTGTTTCATGGGTGTTCCTGGAAAAGGCCCGACCTCAGGCCCTGTATTTGCTGGTAATAGGATAACGCCAATCCTTGCCAAAACTGCGGTGGGTCACGCGAATGCCCACTGGGGCCTGGCGGCGTTTGTATTCGTTCAAGCGGATCAAGCGCGTCACCTTGTCCACATCTTCCTGCCGATAGCCTGCGGCCACAATCTCGGCAGCACTCTGGTCGTCTTCCATGTAGCGCGAGAGGATGGCGTCGAGCACCTCGTAGGGCGGCAGACTGTCCTGGTCTTTCTGGTCCGGCCGCAACTCGGCGCTGGGCGGACGGGTGATGATGCGCTCGGGAATGGGTTCGACGCCCGTGCCATAAGGGTCGTGGCGGTTTCGCCAGGCCGCGAGCCGATACACCACCGTCTTGGCCACATCCTTGATCACGGCAAAGCCACCGGCCATGTCGCCATACAGGGTGCAGTAGCCAGTGGCCATTTCGCTCTTGTTGCCAGTGGTCAGAACCAGCGAGCCGAATTTGTTGGACAAGGCCATCAGCAGCGTGCCACGAATGCGGGCCTGGATGTTCTCTTCGGTGGCGTCCAGGGGCTTGCCCTTGAAGTCCTCGGCCAGGGAGGTCAGGAAGGCCTCGAACTCGGGCACGATGGAAATCTCGTCGTACCGCACCTTCAGGCGCTCGGCCATCTCGCGCGCATCGATCCAGCTGATATCGGCGGTGTAGGGGGACGGCATCATCACGGTGCGCACACGGTCTGGCCCCAGGGCATCGACAGCGATGGCCAGCACCAGCGCCGAATCGATGCCCCCGGACAAGCCGATGAGGGCGCCCGGAAATCCGTTCTTGCCAATGTAGTCGCGCACACCGAGCACCAGGGCGTGCCACAAATCGCCCTCTTCGCTGCCCTCGGGTTCAATGGCTGCTTGCAGCTGCAAGCCCTGCGGCCCAGGCAGCAGCATCACATCAAACGAGGATTCCTGGAACGACGGTGCACGTCCTGCCAGGGTGGCATCCGACTGCAGTGCAAACGAGCGGCCCTCAAAGACCACCTCATCCTGCCCTCCCACCAAATGCGCGTAGACCAGGGGCAAACCACAGTCACGCACACGCTCGGCCATGGTGTGTTCTCTCTCCCCACCTTTGCCAATATGAAATGGCGACGCGTTGATCACAGCGAGCAATTCAGCACCGGCAGCTCGCGTCTCACGGGCAGGTTGTTCAAACCACGCGTCCTCGCACACCAGCAGGCCCACCTTCACGCCTAGAACCTCGAACACACACGGTTGATCGCCTGGCGTGAAATAGCGTCGCTCGTCGAAGACCTGGTAATTGGGCAGTTCACGCTTGGCATAGCGGGCCACCACCTGGCCTTCACACAACACGCTGGCCAAGTTGTAGCGGCGAGGGACCGACACCGAGCGACTGCGCTCATCGCTGCCCGAGGGATGCCCCACCACAACGTGCAGGTCTTTCAGACCGGCCAGCGCCGTGGCGATCGAATTCAGGGCATGATCACAGGCTGTGATGAAGGAAGGCCGCAGGAACAAGTCCTCGGCGGCGTAGCCACACAGCGAGAGTTCGGGGGTGAGCACCAGGCGCACACCCCGGGCGTACGCAGACTTGGCGGCATCGATGATGCGCTGGGCATTGCCCGCCATGTCACCGACGACAAAGTCCAGTTGAGCCACGCAAAGTTGAAGAGTCATAACAGGCATGCAGGAAAACGTGAGCGATTATGTCATCCGCACCGGGTTGCAACCGTGCGATGTCAGCCCGTCCGAGTGGGACGCGTTGCTGGCCGAACAGGATCAACCGACCCCCTTCATGCGGCATGCCTACCTGCAAGCGCTGCACGACAGTGGCAGCGCCTGTGCCGACACGGGCTGGCAACCTGCTTTTGTTGGACTGTGGCGGGACAACGCTCTGGTGGCCGCCTGTCCGTTGTATCTCAAGGACCATTCTTACGGCGAATATGTGTTTGACTGGGCCTGGGCCGATGCCTACCAGCGCCACGGCCTGCGCTACTACCCCAAGGCCTTGATCGCGGTGCCGTTCACGCCGGTACCGGGCAGTCGGCTGCTGGCCCGGGACGCTGAATCACGCCGACGGCTGTGTCAGGCGGTACTGGCGTGGTGCGAACAGTCTGAACTGTCCTCGCTGCACCTGCTCTTTGCCAGCGAAGCGGATCTGCAGGCCACGCAAACCCTGGGGTGGATGCAGCGCCACACCGTGCAATTTCATTGGCAACGCCAGGGACTGCGCGATTTTGACGACTACCTGGCCAGTCTGACGCAGGAAAAACGCAAAAAAATCCGCCAGGAGCGTCGGCGGGTGCAGGAGGCCGGCGTCAGCTTTCGCCATGCGCGCGGCACCGATATTTCAGCGCAGGATTGGGCCTTCTTCTACCAATGTTACGAACGCACCTACCTGGAGCACGGCAACCGCCCTTACCTCCAGCCTGGGTTCTTCGCCGACATGGCCCGTCACCTGCCCGACCACTGGCTGCTGTTCACGGCGCAACGTGACGGCCGGGACATCGCCTGCAGCCTGATTGGATTGCACGATGAACCCGGTCAGCCACGGGTTGCGTATGGACGTTACTGGGGCGCCCTGGAACGGGTGGATTGTTTGCACTTCGAAGCCTGTTACTACCAACCCCTCAACTGGTGTCTGACCCAGGGGTTTGACCGGTTTGAAGGCGGCGCACAAGGCGAGCACAAAATGGCCAGAGCGCTGTTACCGGTGAGCACACACAGCGCACACTGGCTGGCACACCCGGGTTTTGCCCAGGCGGTCGAGAATTTTTTAGAGCGTGAGGAAACTGGGGTCTCGCGCTACCTGGAGCATTTGCACGAGCGCTCACCGCTGCGGCGCGGCTGAACGCGCAAGGACATACAAAGTGTGGGCATGGCCCGCACCGCGTCGCCTCCTTCAATGCAGTCAGGCTTCTTTGATCGAGGCGGCGTAGTTCTCCATGCCCTCTCGCACTTCCTGCTTGGCGGCCTCGGGGCCGTCCCAACCCAGCACCTTGACCCACTTGTTGGGTTCCAGGTCTTTGTAGTGCTCGAAGAAATGGGCGATGGTCTTCAGACGCAAGGGGTTCAGGTCTTCGGGCTTTTGCCACTGGGTGTAGATGGCCAGAATTTTGTCGATGGGCACGGCCAGCACCTTGCCGTCCATGCCAGCCTCGTCTTCCATGCGCAGGATGCCCAGGGGGCGACAGGGCACCACCACCCCCGGAATGAGCGGCACCGGGGTGATGACCAGCACGTCCACCGGATCGCCGTCACCGCTGATGGTTTGGGGCACATACCCGTAGTTGGTCGGGTAATGCATGGAGGTGCTCATGAAGCGGTCCACGAAGATGGCGCCGGTTTCCTTGTCCACTTCGTATTTGACCGGGTCGGCATTCATCGGAATTTCGATGATGACATTGAAGGTGTCGGGAGCGTTCTTGCCAGGCGTGACGTTGTACAGAGCCATGATGAGTCAGTGAGGATGTGTAAAAAGGATTGCGATCTGTCAGGATTAACCCTTATTTTACTTTCACAAGCCTTGCGGGAGACGGTGAACAGCCTCCGATTGACGTACATTTCGCCCGTTGGCCAATCTGCCTACGGCATCGCCCGGGTTAGAGGAAGCAACGCAGCGGTGGTGCCATTCAACCCGTTGACGTTGCACCACCCGATGAGAAACCACTCAAGGAGATGCTATGTCAGGGAATTCGGCGCTCATGTTTGCGCTAGCGTGCGGGGTCATCGCCGTCATTTACGGCTTTTGGGCTCGCTCTTCCATCCTGTCTCTCAGCGCCGGCAACGCCCGCATGCAGGAGATCGCAGGAGCCATCCAACAAGGTGCTGCGGCCTATCTGGCCCGCCAGTACCGAACCATTGCCGTGGTGGGCGTGATCCTCGCGGTGCTGATCGGCGTATTTCTCGGCACCACCACCGCCATCGGCTTTGTGGTGGGCGCCGTGTTGTCGGGTGCTTGTGGCTTCATCGGCATGAACGTGTCGGTGCGTGCCAACGTGCGAACCGCCCAGGCGGCCACGCAGGGCATTGGCCCGGCGCTGGATGTCGCTTTCAAGGGCGGCGCCATCACTGGCATGCTGGTCGTGGGCCTGGGTCTGCTGGGGGTGGGACTGTTCCTGATATGGATAGGTGGTGTTGCCAAACCCGACACCGCCACCCTGAAACCGCTGCTGGGCCTGGCCTTTGGCTCTTCGCTCATTTCCATCTTCGCCCGTCTGGGCGGTGGCATCTTCACCAAGGGCGCTGACGTCGGCGCCGACCTGGTGGGCAAGGTCGAAGCCGGCATCCCCGAGGACGATCCGCGCAACCCGGCTGTCATTGCCGACAACGTGGGTGACAACGTCGGCGATTGCGCTGGCATGGCCGCCGACCTGTTCGAAACCTATGCGGTGACGCTCATTGCCACCATGGCGCTGGGCACCCTGATGGTGGTGGGCGGTGGCGCCAATGCCGTCATCTACCCATTGCTGCTGGGTGGCGTTTCCATCATCGCCTCCATCATTGGTTGCGGTTTTGTGAAAGCCAGCCCGGGCATGAAGAACGTCATGCCCGCCCTCTACAAGGGGCTGGTGGTGGCCGGTGTGCTCTCGCTGATCGCCTTTTACTTTGTGACCACCCTGATGTTCCCCAACGGGGTGGAGCTCGCGGGCGGTGCCAAGGCCTCGGCGATGGCGCTGTTTGGTTCCTGCGTGGTGGGCCTGGTGCTGACCGCGGCCATGGTGTGGATCACCGAGTACTACACCGGTACCGATTACGCGCCGGTCAAGCACGTGGCGCAGTCATGCACCACGGGTCACGCCACCAACATCATCGCCGGCATCGGCGTGTCGATGAAGTCCACCGCCTGGCCGGTGATCTTCGTGTGCCTCTCCATCCTGGCTTCGTACAGCCTGGCGGGCCTGTATGGCATCGCCATCGCTGCCACGGCCATGTTGAGCATGGCCGGCATCATCGTGGCCCTGGACGCCTACGGCCCCATCACTGACAACGCCGGTGGCATTGCCGAAATGGCCGAACTGCCCGACAGCGTGCGCGATGTGACCGATCCGCTGGACGCGGTGGGCAACACCACCAAGGCCGTGACCAAAGGCTACGCCATCGGCTCCGCCGGTCTGGCCGCCCTGGTGCTGTTTGCCGATTACACGCACTCGCTGCAAGAGCGCGGCATCACCGCTTCGTTCGACCTGAGCAACCCCAAGGTCATCATTGGCCTCTTCATCGGCGGTTTGATCCCTTACCTCTTTGGCGCCATGGCGATGGAAGCGGTGGGCCGCGCCGCTGGTTCGGTGGTGGAAGAAGTGCGTCGCCAGTTCCGCGAGATCAAGGGCATCATGGAAGGCACGAGCAAGCCCGAGTACGGCCGTGCCGTGGACATGCTGACCACCGCGGCCATCAAGGAGATGATGATTCCCTCGCTGCTGCCGGTCATCGTACCGATCGTGGTGGGCCTGGTGCTGGGCGCTGAAGCCCTGGGCGGTCTGCTCATGGGCACGATCGTGACGGGTCTCTTTGTGGCCATTTCCATGTGTACCGGTGGCGGTGCCTGGGACAACGCCAAGAAGTACATCGAAGATGGCCATCACGGCGGCAAAGGCAGCGAAGCCCACAAGGCCGCTGTGACCGGTGACACCGTGGGTGACCCCTACAAGGACACGGCCGGTCCTGCCGTGAACCCGCTGATCAAGATCATCAACATCGTGGCGCTGCTGATCGTGCCTCTGCTGCCCGCGGGCACGTCCACCAAAGCGGCCACAGCCCACGGGGCCACCCCGCCTGCCGTGGTGGCTCCGGCGGCGGCTGATGCGGCTCCCGCAACCCCGGCTGCACCGGCAGCCTCGCAAGCCGCTGCCGCGCCGGCTGCGGCCCCTGCTCCGGCCAAGTAATCCAGCGATGGCTGGTCAAAAGCCCGCTTCGGCGGGCTTTTTTGATGGTCAATGGAGTGTTTGATGAATGGGGGGCTCTCCTTGAGCCAGCGCTGCGAGGGGGCTAAGCCCCCATCGCTCACCACCCCCAGCGACCCAGGCAGAATAGAGGGCATGTCCGAGCGCATCATCCCGCTTCTCGACCAGCGCCACCAGAGCCTGGCCATGAAGATTCCGACCACCCCCCTACCTGGGGAGGGTTTGCTGCGCGACCAACTGCATCGCCCCCTGCGTGACTTGCGCATCAGCGTCACGGATCGCTGCAACTTCCGCTGCAACTACTGCATGCCCAAGGAAGTCTTTGATTCGCAATACACCTACTTGCCCCACGGCGACTTGCTGAGCTTTGAGGAAATCACCCGGGTGGCTCGTGTGTTTGTGGGACTGGGTGTGCGCAAGCTGCGACTGACCGGGGGCGAGCCCTTGTTGCGCAAAAACCTGGAAGTCCTGATTGAACAACTCGCCGCCCTCAGAACACCCGATGGTCAGCCCCTGGACCTCACCCTGACCACTAACGGGTCGCTGTTGAAACGCAAGGCCCAGGACCTGCGCCGCGCTGGCTTGCAGCGTGTGACCGTGAGTCTGGACGGGATCGATGATGCGGTGTTCCGCGCCATGAACGATGTGGATTTTCCGGTGTCCGATGTGCTTGAAGGCATCGCGGCGGCACGCGATGCCGGCTTGGGGCTGGATGCCCACGGGCGCTTCAGCCATTTGAAAATCAACATGGTGGTCAAACGCACCACCAACCTGGACCAGATTCTGCCCATGGCGCGGCATTTTCATGGCTCGGGCATGACGCTTCGCTTCATCGAGTACATGGACGTGGGCACCACCAACGGCTGGCGCATGGACGATGTTCTGCCCTCCGCCGAGGTGATCCGTCTGTTGCAAACCGAATTTCCACTGGTGGCATTGGAGCCCTCTGCACCTGGTGAAACGGCTCAACGCTGGGGCTACGCCAATGCGCTCGGACGGCACGACCCGGCGCTGGGCGAAGTGGGCGTGATCAGCAGCGTGACGCAGGCGTTTTGTCACGATTGCAACCGCGCCCGCCTCTCCACCGAGGGCAAGCTGTATTTGTGCCTCTTCGCAGGACAGGGGCACGATCTGCGTGACCTGCTGCGCAACCAGGCCACCGACGAACAGTTGAAGGCCGCCATCGGCCAGGTCTGGCAACAGCGCGACGATCGGTATTCCGAGTTGCGTGGTCGGCACACCCCGGGCCCAGCGGCGCCGCGACGCGTGGAAATGAGCTACATCGGCGGCTGAGGGCGCATGAACACACCCGCACTGGATCAACACAACATCACCGGTGTGATTCTGGCGGGTGGACGTGGCACCCGCATGGGCGGTGTCGACAAGGGCCTACAGGAATTCTCTGGCCAGCCTTTGGTGTGGCATGCCTTGCAGCGACTTCAACCCCAGGTGGGATCGGTGATCATCAATGCCAACCGGCATCTGACGCGCTATCAGCAATGCGGCGTGGAGGTGCATCCCGATCCGCTGGAGGACTTCCAGGGGCCCTTGGCCGGATTTCTGATCGGCCTGCAAGCCGCCCGCACCTCGCACGTGCTGACCGTGCCCTGTGATTCGCCGCGTTTTCCGCTCGACCTGGCCCTGCGCCTGCTGACCGCCATGCATCAAGCGTCGGCTGACATTGCGATGGTCAGTGCCCCGGAGGTCGATCGACATGGCAGGCGGGTGTTACGGCCCCAGCCCGTGTTTTGTCTACTGTCGGTTCAGTTGCAGCACTCCCTGCAAACCTTTCTGGCTGCGGGCGAGCGCAAAATCGACCGCTGGACGGCACAACACCGCACCGTGCTGGTACCCTTTGATGCCCCGCAGGATGACCCTGCAGCCTTTGCCAACATCAACACCCTGGCTGAACTCAACGCCCTCCCCGCTGCCTCGTGACCCCCATGAAGTCTCTGGACGAAATCGCCGCTGCCTTGCAAGGCTATGACCCGCAAGCTCTGAGCGTGCCCCATGTGCTGGCGTTTCTGGATCAGCTCATCACGCCCCTCTCTTCCCAAGACGATCAGGAGTTGCCGATTCCACAGGCGCTGGGACGAGTCTTGGCCTGTGATGCCATCTCCCCGGTGGATGTGCCGCCTCATGACAACTCGGCCATGGATGGGTTCGCCTTTGAGGGTGCCGCGCTGGCGTCTTCCCACGAATTGCGGTTGCGGGTTGTTGGTACTGCCCTGGCCGGCGCGGCATGGCCTGGCACGGTCGGTGCAGGCGAGTGCGTGCGCATCATGACCGGGGCCATCATGCCCCAGGGACTCGACACGGTGGCACCGCAGGAACTGGTGCAGATCGAAGGCGACACCATCACCGTGCCCCCCGGTCGATTGCGTGCTGGCGACAACCGTCGTCTGCGCGGCGAAGACATTCGTGCGGCCTGCGCCGCCTTGACAGCCGGTCAACGCCTCTCACCGGCTGCGCTGGGGCTGGTCGCCAGCCTGGGACTTCCCACCGTGCGTGTCAAACGCCGGTTGCGTGTGGCGTATTTCTCCACCGGCAACGAAATTTTGAGTCTGGGCCAGCCACCCCGTGAAGGCGCCGTGTATGACAGCAATCGCTACACGGTGATGGGACTCCTTGATCGGATGGGTTGCGAGATGATCGATCTGGGCGTGGTGCCTGATGACCCTGCCCTCCTGCGCAACGCCTTCACCCAAGCCGCGAATGAGGCCGACGCCGTCATCACCAGCGGCGGTGTGAGCGTGGGCGAAGCCGACTACACCAAGGCCATGATGCGCGAACTCGGCGATGTGGCGTTCTGGAAAATTGCCATGCGCCCCGGCCGTCCCATGGCCGTGGGGCGAATTGGCTCATCGGTCCTGTTCGGCCTGCCTGGCAACCCGGTGGCGGTGATGGTGACATTCCTGGCCTTTGTGCGGCCAGCGCTGCTGAAAATGATGGGCTGTGTGAACCCAACGCCCCCCCTCTTGCAAGCCGCCTGCACCGAGGCCTTGCGCAAGAAAGCCGGCCGCACCGAATACCAGCGTGGTCTGGTCACGCGCAATGCGCAAGGTGTGTTGCAGGTCTGCACCACGGGCAACCAGGGCTCAGGGGTGCTGAGCTCGATGGTGCAGGGCAACGGTCTGATTGTGTTGCACCACGAACAAGGCGATGTCCGCCCCGGAGACACCGTCGACGTGATGATGTTCGACGGTGTGATCTAGGCCTACACGGCCAGACACTCAGGTTTTCATGTGTACCGGTTCATGCACCTCGGTGTGTGGGCTGAGTTGCTGGTCTTCCACCACCGTCTTGATCGCACCCGGCGTGCTCTTGCGCGCAAACAGGGTGTACATGGTGGGCACCACGAAGATGGTCAGCAAGGTACCCAGCGACATCCCGCCCACAATGACCCAGCCAATTTGACGACGGCTCTCGGCGCCTGCACCGGTGGCCAGTGCCAGCGGTATCGCCCCCAGCACCATGGCACCGGTGGTCATCAGGATGGGGCGAAGACGCAACGTGGCAGCTTCCTGCACCGCCTCGAGCATGTCCATGCCCTCCTGGCGCAACTGGTTGGCAAATTCGACGATCAAAATACCGTGCTTGGTGATCAACCCCACCAAGGTGATCAAGCCAATCTGACTGAACACATTCAAGGTACCTCCCGACACACGCAAGGCCCACAAGGCCCCCACCATGGAGAGAGGCACCGACAGCATGATCACCATCGGATCGATGAAGCTCTCGAACTGCGCGGCCAGCACCAAAAAGATGAAAAACAGCGCCAGCACAAACACGATGGCCAGTGACCCCGAGGACTTGGTGAACTCACGCGAAGTGCCATTCAGGTCGGTGTAATAACCAGGCTTGAGCACCTTGCTGGAGGCCTGCTTCATGAAAGCCAGCGCCTCGCCCAAAGAATAGTCTGGAGCAATATTGGCCGTGATGGAGGCACTGCGCCGTTGGCTGAAGTGGTTGAGTTCGCGCGGCACCACCACCTCACGGATCTTGACCAGCGCAGACAGCGGAATCATGGCGTCATTGCGGCCACGCACGAATATTTTCTCAATGTCGTCCGGTGTATCACGATCACTGGGCTTGGTCTGCACCAACACATCAAACTGTTCCCCCTCCCGCTTGTAGCGGGTGACCTGGCGTCCACCCATCATGGTTTCGACTGCGCGGGCAATGGCATCCACGGGCACGCCCATGTCCGCCGCGCGCTCGCGATCGACTTCCAGGCTGATCTCGGGTTTGTTCAACCGCAGATCGGTATCCACGCTCACGATACCCGGGTTCTTGGCGATTTCTTCCTGCAGAGCACGCACCACACCGGCCAGGTTCTGGTAACTGTCGTTGGTGAGTATCACGAAGTTGAGCGGACGCTCACGAAAACCCTGTCCCAACGAAGGGGGCGTGATCGGGAAGGCTGTCACGCCCGGCAGAGTCGAGATCATCGGGGTAATCTCACGGGCGATTTCCAGCGTGGAGCGCTTGCGCTCCTCCCAGGGCAGCGCGCGGTAAAACACATTGCCCTGTGCCACGGTGGGGTTGCCCACCACGGTGAACAACCGATCAAACTCGGGAAAGCGCGAACCCATCCGCTCGATGGCCTGGGCGTAGCGCGTGGTGTAGTCCATGGTGGCGCCATCCGGTCCGTTGATGACGGTCAGGATCACGCCACGGTCTTCCAGCGGCGCGAGTTCACTCTTGGCCGACTTGAACAAAGTCCAGGTACCGCCTGCAGCGGCCAGCATCACCGCCACCACCAGCCACCGACGCGAGAACTTCAAGCGGCCCATCTGCGCCGTGGTCAGGGTCCAGCGCAGGACGCTGCCGTAGCCGTTGGTGATGCCCACCAGCACCTTTTCCATGGTGCGATCGAACCAGCCCGGATTGTCGACGTGCTTGAGCAATTTGGAGCACATCATGGGTGAAAGCGTCAGCGCCACAAAGCCCGAGACAATCACCGAACCAGCCAGCGCCAGGGCAAATTCAGCGAACAGCCGGCCGGTGCGACCCGGGGTGAACGCCAACGGGGCAAACACCGCTGCCAGGGTGAGGGTCATGGCCACCACCGCAAAACCAATTTCCTTGGCCCCGCGGATGGCAGCCTGAAAGGGTTGCATGCCGTCCTCGATATGGCGATAAATATTTTCAAGCACCACGATGGCGTCATCCACCACCAGACCAATTGCCAGCACCAGCGCCAGCATGGTGAGTGAATTGATGGTGAAGCCAAAGAGCGCCATCAGCGCAAAGGTGCCAATCAGCGACACCGGGATCGTGACCAGCGGAATGATGGACGCTCGCAGCGTGCGCAGGAACAGGAAGATCACCAGCGCCACCAGCACCACCGCCTCGAGGATGGTCTCGTAGACGGCCTTGATGGAGCGGTCAATGAAGATCGAGTTGTCATTGGCGATATCGATCTGTATGCCTGGGGGCATGCCCTCCTTGATACGCGGAATCATGGCACGCACCGCCGCACTCAGGTCAAGTGGGTTGGCGGTGGCGTTGCGGATCACACCCAGCGTGATGGCTTCGCGACCATTCAGACGTGTGGCCGTGCGCTCGGACAAGGGTCCTTGCTCGACGCGCGCCACGTCGTTGATACGCACGGGCATGCCGTTGACCAACTTGATCACGATCTGCCTGAACTCGGCCGGTTTTTGCAGGTCGGTGGAGGCCGTCACATTGAACTCGCGCAATTGGCTTTCAATGCGGCCGGCGGGCACCTCGAGGTTGGAGCGTCGCAAGGCGTCCTCCACGTCCTGCGTGGTGAGCTTGAAGGCGGCGAGTCGATCAGGGTCGAGCCAGATACGCATGGAATATTTGCGTTCGCCGAAGATGCGCACATCCGACGCCCCCGGCGCCGTCTGCAACATGGGCTTGGCAATGCGGTTGGCCAGGTCAGAAATTTCCAGGGCGCTGAGCGACTCGGAACTGAAGGAGAGCCAGATGACCGGAAAGGCATCGGCCTCAACCTTGGATATCACCGGCTCGTCAATGCCTTGCGGCAAACGCTGTCGAACCCTGGACACTTTGTCCCGCACATCGGCAGCGGCGGAATCCGGGTCGCGACTGAGCACGAAGTTGACCGTGATCTGGCTTTGCTCCTGGCGGCTGATCGAGGTGATCACGTCCACGCCTTCGATCCCCGAGAGCGAATCCTCCAGGACTTTGGTGACCTGAGACTCAATGACCGTGCTGGAGGCGCCGAGGTACTTGGTTTCAACCGTCACCACCGGGTTGTCGATCTTGGGGTACTCGCGCACATTCAAGCGCGTGAAGGAAACCCAGCCGACCAGCAAAATCAGCAAGGAGAGCACCGTCGCAAAGACGGGGCGCCGGATCGATATTTCAGGCAATTGCATGGAAACTCCGATCGAACGGGATCAGCGCGCGGGTGACGGTGTGGGAGCGCTTGACGCGTTGGGCGCCGCACTGGGGGCTGCACGTGGGCCAGCACTGGCGGCAGCAGGTGGGGGACCTCCTGCGCCAGCGGGGGGTGCAGCACCGCCAGGGGCACCACCTGGAGCACCACCCGGAGCACCACCCGGAGCACCCCCTGGTGCGCCACCACCAGGGCCGCCTCGGCTCATCTCAACGATGCGCAGAGGCGTTCCATCTTTTTGCAGGCGTTGTTGCCCGGCAATCACCACGGTATCCCCCTCGGACAATCCCTCAAGAATCTCGACCCGTCCCGGACGGCGAATGCCCAGCTTGACCTCCACCCGCTGCGAGACTTGTTGAACATCGGGCGGCAACGCAGCTGCGCTGGCCACCTGCGACGGACTGACGGCACGGATCACGAACTGACGGCCACCCTGAGGCACGATGGCCTCCTCGGGAATGGACAAAGCATCCGGTCGCACCTCAAACACGGCGGTCACACGGGCAAACATCCCGGGGCGCAGAGGTCCGCTGCCTGGCCCCTTGGCGGGTGCCACGATAGCCCTGGGTTCCGGACATCCAGGAACTGAGGCGCTCGGCTTGATATCACCCTGAGCCGCAGGCGTAGCCGGAGCAGGTGCGGGAATGGGGGGGCGTTTTGCAGAGGCGGCGGCGGAGTTTGGCGCAGCGTTGGGGCCACCGCCCGGGCGAACCGGTTCGCCCGACTGGTTGGGCAGGACAGCACGTACACCGATGGACCGGCCGTTGGCATCGATCAGAGGATCGATGGCCTCTACTTGGGCCTTGAACATTCGATTGGGCAAGGCATCGAGTTGCATCTCCACGGTCTGACGCGGCGTGATCTTGCCCTGGTAACGCTCGGGCAGGCGGAAGTCGACATACAGGACGCTGATGTCTTCCAGGTTGATCAGGTCGGCCCCGTCTTTGACATAGTCACCGATGTTGACGTTGCGGATACCTACCAGACCCGAAAATGGCGCCACGATGCGCATTCGGTCCAGTCGCGCACAGGACAGCGCCAGTTGCGCCTGCGCCACTTGCAAGCTGGCTGCGCTCTCGTCCAGCACTCGCTGGGCCACGAAATTTTGCGCCACCAATTCCTGGTTACGCTTGTGATTGGCCTGCGCAATGGAGACCTGGGCCAGCGACTGTTGGACTTCGGCGCGCTGTAGGGTGTCGTCCAGTTGCACCAGGGTTTGCCCCGCCTGCACGGACGTCCCGTCACGGAAACCCAAGGTCATGATGCGTCCCGCCACTTCGGGACGAAGCATGACGTTTTGGCGCGAGCGCAGGGTCCCCACCGCCTGAGCATCGTCACGCAAGGTGAGTTTCTCGACACGGGCCACCTCAGCCCCCACGGCGCGCGGCGCACCGGGTGCACCGGGTGCACCTCCAGCACCGGGCGCACCGCCAGCGGCCACGGGAGGTGAGGCAGGCCGCTTGTTTTGGTACCACCAGGCCGCCGTGGAAGCGGCCCCGATGCCCAAAACAGCCACGACGGAATAGACAATCTTTTTAGCCATATCGGAGAAAACTTCGCGTAATTTGGGAGTGCAACTGCGCAATGTAACAGTTGCAGGCCCATTTGCGATCGATTCCGGCCCTGGCGAGGGTCTTGAAACTGGAGATTTACACAACCGACATGTGCTCTGCCGCGCCCCGGTTGGCCAGGGCGTCAGCCCGCTCGTTACCCGGGTCTCCGGCGTGGCCCTTGACCCAGTGCCACCGAATCTGATGCCCGTGCCCCTGAACCAAGTCGTCGAGTGTTTGCCACAGTTCGACGTTTTTGACGGGCTGCTTGCTCGAGGTACGCCAGCCCTGCACCTTCCACTTGTGGATCCACTCGGTGATGCCCTGACGCACATACTGACTGTCCAGGTACAGCTCGATGCGACACGGTCGCTTGAGAGCGCGCAAGGCCTCGATCACGGCCAGGAGTTCCATGCGGTTGTTGGTGGTGTGGGGCTCGCCGCCCCACAGTTCTTTTTCGTGGGTGCCAGCCTGCAGTAAAGCGCCCCAGCCACCCGGCCCCGGGTTGCCCTTGCAGGCACCATCGGTGTAGATCACCACTGTGTTGAGTTCGTTCATTCGTCCGATGCTACACGCCCCGAGCCTACGCTGGTCACGGCTGGCACGCTGGAAGAACGTGCAGCCCGCCAACCCGGTTGGATGAGGCGCATGCCATGCACGCGCTTGGTGGCCACCAGCAAATAGACTGCACCAAAAATGGGCCACCAGCGGTCGCCGGCCGCGTCCATCCAGGCAAAGCGCTCCAACCAGCGGCCTGACTCCACCGCTGGACGGTAGCACCCAAACCGCCCACCCTGGATTTGCATGTCCAGCAAGTTCATCCAGTCGCGCAAGCGCCAATAGCCAATGAACTCGCCCGCCTGGGGCAAGAACCCACTGTTGAAACCCAAACGCTGTCCCCAGTGATCGCGGCGTTGCCGCAATCCCCACAGACTCGCGGGATTGAAGCCGCATACGACCAGCTTGCCCTCAGGGACCAGCACCCGATGAACCTCACGCAAGGTGGCGTGCGGATCCTGGCTCAATTCCAGCGTGTGTGGCAGAACCACAAGATCCAGCGATTGCTCGGGGAACGGCAACGCCGTGGGGTCCAGCACGAGGTCGGTATGACCTGGCACGACTTCCTCAGACCCCACCCAACGGTGCGGCATGCGGTTGGCGCGCAGACTCTCCAGCAACGGCATGCCCATTTGCAGGGCATGAAACCCGAACAAATCGGCGACCACCCGGTCGAGTTGCTCCTGCTCCCAAGCCAGCACGTATTGGCCAGGAGGGGTATTCAACCAGGCATCCAGGCTTTCGATTTCTATAATCCGAGAATCCATGAAACTTTTACCAGTCCCTGCCTTCTCTGACAACTACTTGTGGTTGTGGCAATCCGGCACGGATGCCGTCGTGGTGGATCCAGGCGACGCCGAGCCGGTGCTCAAGGCCTTGTCTCAGCAGAAAGCCACTCTGCGCGCGATTCTAGTCACACACCACCATGCTGACCATGTCGGTGGCGTACAAGACCTGCAGGCCGCCACGGGTGCTCGCGTGCTGGCTCCTGCCGCGGAAGGATTGAGCTTTCCCCACGAGTCGCTGAGCGGCGGCGACACCCTCGAACTGTTGGGTTTAAAGCTACAGGTGATCGATGTGCCCGGCCATACGGCGGGCCACATTGCCTACTGGATTCCTGCCTCGCCCCTGGGTCCCGTGCTCTTTTGCGGCGACACCTTGTTCTCGGGTGGGTGTGGGCGCATTTTCGAAGGTACGCCGGCCCAGATGCTGCAATCGATGGACACCCTGGCCGCGCTGCCCGCCGACACCTTGGTGTGTTGCGCGCACGAGTACACCCTGTCCAACCTGGCATTCGCCAAAGCCGTCGAACCAGACAATGCCGCCTTGCTGCAATACGACACAGCCTGTCAGGCCATGCGTCAGGCGGGCCGCCCCACCCTGCCATCCAGCATCGGGCTGGAACGCCTGGTGAACCCATTTTTGCGCTCGCGCGAACACAGCGTTGTCGAGGCGGTACAACGCCACGATCCCGCCGCCCATGACGACGTGTCGGTATTTGCTGCCTTGCGCAGCTGGAAGAACAACTTCAAATGAACAACAGGATCTGGTGGGTCTGCCTGGCGCTGTGTCTGAGCGGTTGCGCGTCGCTGGCCCCCAACACCCCTGTTGCCCCTTCAGCAGTTGTGCCTGACCCAGCACCCGCCGCCAACACAGCACCGGCGCCCAGCCAACTGCTCCCCCTGTCCCCTGAGCAACCCCACCAGACAGCGGTGACACCGCTGACGCTGCCACGGGATTTGTGGGAACGCATACGAAGTGGCTTTGCCATGCCGGACTTGCAAACCGACCTGGTGGACGACCGTGTGCAGTGGTATGCCGCCCGCCCCGATTACATCGCTCGCATGACCGAGCGTTCGAGCAAATACCTCTACCACATTGTTGAAGAGCTCGAACGGCGGCAAATGCCCTCCGAACTCGCCTTGCTCCCCTTCATTGAAAGTGCCTTCAACCCGCAGGCCGTCTCCAGCGCCAAGGCCACCGGCATGTGGCAATTCATGCCTCGCACGGGCAAAGACTTTGACCTCAAGCAAAACGTGTTTCGAGACGACCGACGCGATGTGATGGCGTCCACGCGCGCCGCACTGGACTACTTGCAGAAGCTTTATGGCATGTTTGGCGACTGGCATCTGGCCCTGGCCGCTTACAACTGGGGCGAGGGCAATGTGGGCAAGGCGATTGCGCGCAACCAACGCAATGGACTGGGTGGTGGTTACACCGATTTGTCCATGCCGATGGAAACCCGGTTCTATGTGCCCAAGCTGCAGGCCATCAAAAATCTCGTGGCCCGACCAGGCCAGTACAACCTGAGCTTGCCCAACATCCCCAACCACCCCTATTTTCAGAGCGTACCCTTGCCACGCGACATGGACGTCGCGGTGGCTGCCAAGCTGGCCGCCATCTCCCTGGAGGACTTCAAGTCGCTCAACCCCTCTGCCAACCGCCCAGTGCTGCTGGCAGCGGGCACCCCGCACATTCTCCTGCCCTGGGACAACGCCGAGACCTTTCAACAAAACTATGAAGCCTTCTCGGGTGGGCAACTGGCCAGCTGGACCGCCTGGGTTGCCCCCAGCACGCTCAAGGTGGCCGATGCTGCGAGACGTGCCGGCATTTCCGAGGACGAGTTGCGCCGAGTCAACAACATTCCCCCTCGCATGCTGATCAAGGCGGGGTCAGCGCTGCTGGTACCCCGCAGCGCCCGCATGGACGAGGACGTGAGCCCTGAACTGGCAGACAACGGACGACTCGATCTGACCCCTGAAACCGGGCAACGGCGCATCGTGGTGAAAGCCGGCAAAAAAGACACCTTGGCTTCTCTCGCCCGGCAGTACAAAGTCACCGAGGCCCAGATCTTGGAGTGGAACGACCTGCGACCGCAGGCCAAACTGCAAGCCGGTCAGGCAGTTACGCTGATGGTGAGCAGTGCACCTGCCTCTGCCCGCAAGGGGAACAAGTCACGCAGTACCCACAAATCCACGCAACTCGCCAAGAGCAACCCAGCCCAGTCCCCACACACGCCCCGCGCTACCGCGAACACGCGTGTCGCGAAACACTGATCCCGTCTCAGGCGGAGCGTCGATCGGCCAGCGCATGGGCAATAGTGCCCAGATCGACATACTCGAGTTCACTTCCAATCGGCACACCACGCGCCAGGCGCGTCACCTGCACGCCGCGACGCTTGAGGGCCTCGCCCAGCACATGGGCGGTGGCCTCGCCTTCGGCCGTGAAGTTGGTGGCCAAAATGACTTCCAGCACCACGCCATCATCAGCTCGCTCGAGCAAGGCTTTCAGGCCGAGTTCGCGAGGACCCAGCCCATCGAGCGGATTGAGCGCACCCATCAGCACGAAGTACAGACCACGGTAGGAATCGGTGCGCTCAATGGCGGACTGATCGGCCGGAGACTCCACCACGCACAGGCGAGTGGCGTCACGTTGAGGATCCCGACAGGTGGAGCACAGCGGGCTTTCCGTGAAGGTGTGACAACGCTCACAGTGCTGCACCGCTGCGGCGGCCCGTTGCAAGGCCTGGGAGAGCAACTGCGCACCCTCCCGGTCGTGCTGCAACAGGTGGTAGGCCATGCGCGAGGCCGACTTCACCCCCACGCCAGGCAGGCGTCGAAGGGCCTGTATCAGGGCCTCCAGGGCATGGGCCTGGGTCATGTCCTCAGAACGGGAGCTTCATGCCACCGGGCAGGCCGGGCATGCCGGCAGTGAGTTTGCCCATTTTGTTCTGACTGGTCTCCTCGGCCTTGCGTGCGCCGTCATTGAAAGCGGCTGCAATCAAGTCTTCCAGCATGTCGCGATCGTCACCCATCAGGCTGGGGTCGATGGTGACGCGCTTGACCTCGTGCTTGCAGGTCATGAGGATGCGGACCATGCCGTTGCCGGCTTCACCCGTCACTTCGATGAGTGCCAACTCATCCTGCGCCTTCTTGAGGTTGTCTTGCATGGCCTGGGCCTGTTTCATCAGGCCGGCGAGTTGTCCTTTGTTGAACATGGTCGAGTGCTTTCAAAAAAACTAAAGGGGCTTGATGCTGCCTGGCACGATGGTGGCGCCAAAGTCATGCATCAATTGCTGAACATACGGGTCATCAAGGATGATGGATTCTGCCTCACGTTGACGCAGCGCCGCCAGGGCCGCCTGGCGCTTGGCTGGGCTGTCCATCACGCGGCCGATCTCCACCTGGAGCGTCACCGCGTGGCCGGCTTGGGCCAGGGCACGCTCCAAGCGCTCCCGGCTGTTGGCGCTGTTGAGTGACTCGCGTTCAATGCGAAGCAACCAGGTGTCGCTGTCACGGGCCACCAACTGCGATTGCAGGGCCAATTCGCGGGCGAGTGCCTGAATCTGATCAGCCGCCACCATCGACTCCACCAGCGGTTGCCACACATCCCCCTCGGGGGTATTGGGCACGGCTTCGATCGTCCTGGTGGACCGTGGCGGTGCATCGGCGTCCAGGGTCGGCGAATGGCGAACGGGCACGGCCACCAAGGGTTCGCTGGCCTCTTCTTCCCATGGCGGTGATGCCTGACCCGTGGGGGGTGTCGCGGCAGGTCCGGGGCGACGGTTTTGCGGGGGATCGACCAGAACTTGCCGCGGCTGGACGGGCATGTCGCGCACAGGCAAGCGTTGACCCGCGGGGGTGCTGCCCGGGGCGGGAACATGGGTGGCGTGACCGGACGAAGCTGAGACGGTAGGGGGGGACGATGCCGCGGGCGATGGGGCGGGTGATGCAGCAGTCAATCTAGCGGCAGGGGGAACCGGGGGGGCCAAGGGTTTCGCCGCAACGGGTGCAGCGGACGACACCGTGGTTGCCCGACTCAATTCAGAATTTTTTTTTTCGGCTCCAGAGCCTGTCGACGGCGTCTGGAAGGCCAACAAGCGCAACAACACCATGGTGAGGCCTGCGTATTCATCCGGCGCCAGACCCAGCTCCTGTCGCCCTTGCAAGCACAGGCTGTAGAGCAGTTGCGTTTCGTCCGCGGGCATGAGTGCCGCAAGTTCGGTGAGCCGAACGGCTTCGGGATCCGGGTCTTGGGCAGCAGGGGATTCACCACGCGCAAGCTGCAACACCGCCATGCGCTGCAGGACCCAGGCCATGTCTTCGAGGGTGCTGGCGGCGTTCAGGCCCGCATCGCGCAAGGCATCGCACAGCGCCACCACCTGGGCACCATCCCCCTGGGCCAGGGCTTCGATGAGTGACAGCACGCGGCTGCGATCGGCCGTGCCCAGCATCTGACGCACCGTGTCCTCTTGCAACTGACCGGCTCCATAGGCGATGGCCTGGTCGGTCAGAGACAGGGCATCGCGCATGGAGCCGCGGGCGGCACGCGCGATCCAGCGCAGGGACTGGGTGTCGGCGGGTATGTTCTCGGACTGCAACACCCGGGTAAGGTGTGACAGCACCGTTTCAGGCGCCATGGGGCGCAGATTGAATTGCAGGCAGCGAGACAACACCGTCACCGGCACCTTCTGCGGATCGGTGGTGGCCAATACAAACTT
>Ga0078894_10000100_pt1 | contig 50840 bp, 44 predicted proteins | sample LauGreSu1BDMLBSD_2_FD_67506 | JGI IMG/M metagenome (GOLD analysis project Ga0078894, IMG submission 67506) | Freshwater lake microbial communities from Lake Michigan, USA - Su13.BD.MLB.SD (version 4) (version 4) | ecosystem: Environmental > Aquatic > Freshwater > Lake | place: Lake Michigan...
GGAACCCTCCTTTGGAACCCTCCTTTGGAACCCTCCTTTGGAACCCTCCTTTGGAACCCTCCTTTGGAACCCTCCTTTGGAACCCTCCTTTGGAACCCTCCTTTGGACCCCTCCTTTAGTTTGTTTAATGATTTTGTATGACCCCCTCCCTTTAGTTTGTTTAATGATTTTGTATGACCCCCTCCCTTTAGTTTGTTTAATGATTTTGTATGACCCCCTCCCTTTAGTTTGTTTAATGATTTTGTATAACCCATCCTTTAGTTTTATTATTATCCTTTTATTATAATCCTTTGGACTCTCTCATTTCAATTTATTTCCATGGGTTTTATTTATTAATGCAAATAAATAAAACACACAATTCTCTATTTTCCATTGGGTTCACATTCACCCGTTCTTTTATTTCTTCGCGTTCCCTTCGGGCATTTTGGTTTTTTACCAATAGGTTCGCATCGACCCGTATATGAATTGCGTTTAGTGCCTTCCGGGCATTTTGATTTTTTCGCATATGGTTCACACAATCCTGTTTTTTTATTTCTTCGCGTGCCTTTGGGGCATTTTGATTTCTTTGTTATCCCTTCACTTGACCTTTGCACTTCATCAAATGATTGCATGATTTCCTCTATGATTTGTTTGGGAGATTCTGTTTTTGCAAGCATTGCAGGCGACGCCCATTGCATTTCCTCTTTTACAGGGGACGCCCATCGTATTTCCTCTTTTGGCGGTGACAATGGTGACCCCTTTCGCACTTCTTCTTTTGGTGGCGATTCAAAAAACTCTTTTTGCACTTCTTCTTTCGGCATTATTTTCATCTTTGTCTTCGCCTCTATTGATTCCAAAGTCATTTTTACCTCCGGATGGTGTTTGTCAAAAATCGTAACTTTATAATGCATTATTGGGAATTTCTTAATTTCATATTTCTCATTGCTCTGAATTATATCCAACCAATTATTCCCCGTTTCGTCTAATGGATTTTTTATGATATCCAAATGTTTGTATTTAGTTTCGTTAAAATGATACACATAAATGTCGGACAAATTCAGTCCAAATTTTGCCAATTTATCTGCCTTTGCCGAATAATGGGTCAAATTGTATTGAATCGGCAAATTGTAATGGAAATCGTTCACATATTCAAACAGGGTCTCGTTGGGATATTTGCACTCGTGCTGCACAACATCCTGTATTTTTGACACATATTTGTTAAACAAATGCATGCTTGGGTGTATTAGCATCACGCCGCCATTCAAACGACCCATGTTTTTGCATTCGGCAAGAACTGTTCTTGGATTATTCATAACCCTTTCGTCATTGTTTTTTAATTTGCGATTGCCCATGTGGTAAGTGACGATTGCGGGGGCGTTCAATTTAAATATAGAATCCAGTGGTTTCATAATCACCATGTCTGACTCAATAATACACACTGTGTCATACTGCGTCAAAGTATAGGCAAAAATGAAATTGCAAGTTCGCAATGTATTGAAATTTGCATAACCACTTTTGAAAGACACGTCAAACGTGATTTTGCGATCATCATATGGCACCACTTGTGTGACCAATGGGCGAATGGCATCCACAAATGATTCGGGGGTGTCATTTACCGAATATAAATAGATAATGTCATGCTCAGTATATTGGCGCAACATGCGGAAAAAATACATTTCCAATTCTAGATAAACAGGGTTGCTGCCAAAATGGACGGTGGCGTATGCAAACTTCTTTGGCGCCATTCTGGCAACTGGTTGATTGCTTATGCCCCCTCCTCCCCTTCCTCCATTATTTCTGTTATATCCTTGGTCATTGCCTCTGTATGATCTTTGATTGCCTCGTTCATCACCTCTGTATGATCCTTGATTACCTGTGTTATAACCCCATTCATCACCTCTGTAATATCCTCCGCCTCCGCCTCCTCCATTGCCTCTATTATATCCTCTTCCACTCATTATATATATTTTGCATATTTTGAATTTCAAAATATGGAATAATGTAAATGTTCATCTGTTTAAACCGGCGAAGAATTCAATCCGCACAGCAGATTTACATTCTTTTTGGTTTGTGACCGATAACGATTTAAATCCTAGCATAGAGCAACCGTTGGTTGCTCCACGTGTAACTGCCTCCGGCAGTTATTCCAAAGGTGCGGATTTAAATCTTCATCGGTTTAATTGGGCGGAAGCGGCGCCAAACACAACTTAATCTCACCTAATGACGCCACGTCATATTTCACTATTAGCGGCAAATCATTCCCCAAATACATCTCCAAATGTGTGCATAATGGTGTGCATTTAATAAAATTATTCAAACTCTTCACTGAGAATTCACCCTGTATGACTACCGACGGGTCCGGTTTTACCAAAAAATCCATGTGCTTGTCCGACTCCGACCGCTTGAATTTGGTCTTTGCAAATGTTCCCACACAGGAGAATATCAAGTCGTCGCCCACCGATTTGATTTCCACGCGGTCAGTGAGCGCATTCAGGTCTCGCACAATTTTCTGAAAATCGGAAGTGGGTAAATTGATAATGGTCGAATACTGCACATCCGGAATAACTAATTCCTCTGTGTCGGGTTCTATCAAGCGCAACTTGTAATCGTAGGTTTGCCCCACATTGCGATTGTCGAACTCCATGCCTAAATAAGAAACGATGCCGTCCTGGTAATCCTCCTTGTTGATATACATTGTCAGCGTGTCGTCATTCGAAAGCGTCGAAATTAACTTGAAAAAATGCATTGTGTTGGTGCAGACTACAATCTTGTCGGGGGCGCAATTGTAATGTTCGAATTTCTTTGCATTCAAATTCACGCTCACCAACATTGTATGAGTCTTGTCGAAATTGATGATTTTCATACCTTCTTTGGTGAAGGTGATGGTTGCATCTGTCAATATGTCTTTTAATGCTGTGGTGAGGTTACGTATGGGTTGGATTTGGACCGTTTTAATTGTTAATACATGGTTGTCCTCGTTCATTTGGATGTGGATGATATGATTACAAACGCATTATTTCTAAATTGGTTTTGGAGAATAATATTAAGGAAACCTACGGTTTCCTTATGATCCTTCCCTTAAAGGGAAAGGTCCTAGGAAAACCGTAGGTTTTCCTTGAAAATTGATGCATTTTCCTGTGTGACTTCAGCAAACAAAAAATATAAAACATAAAACCTTACTTTAAAATGGACAACTTTGATTTAGAAATTACTTACGGACACATGAGCGTCGAGTTCATCCTAAAAAGAATTGCTTCGGGAGATATTATCATTGCTAAAGAACCATCAGTTCCATGGGATTTGGAAAAACAACAAACTTATATAGAAAGTTTATTCCTTGAAGATCAGGCAATGTATCCACTTGTATTGACAAGTGTGGAACAAGAATTATGCGTTCAAGATGGGCGCCAGCGAATAGATGCAATTCGCAAATACATGAATGGTGAATTTTCCTGTAATCGAGGTTTGTATGACAATTTGTCAAACTATTACAAAATCACGTTTCACAGTTGCATGCTCTATTGCGAGACCATCATGGATCCAACTGAAAAACAAATTGCAGATGTGTATGAAACCCTCAATTTGCGGGATGAAAACACAGTGAGAATTCAACGATTTAAAAGGATTGCGTTTAGAGATAGTTATCTATATGATCCTCGCACGGTTGAATTTGCTAAAACAAAAATAAGGGATTTGTGTCCTCATATTGAGACGACGAGTCACTATATTGAAATTGGTTTTGAAGATGGCGAAAATATTGATATTTGCGACCTATGCGGGAAAGGGCTCTAACAGGGGAACCTACGGTTCCCCTGGACCCCTCCCTTTCAGGGGAACTACGTTCCCCTCGAACCCCTCCTTTTGATTTTATTAACCCTGTTTTGATTTTATTAACCCTGTTTTGATTTTATTCATCCATTTGATTTTATTAATATTGTTTGTTTCCTTATGTTTCTTCCATTGAAGGAAAAACATAAATAGTGTTTTTTTTCACACAATCCTGTATAATGAAATACCCTTTGCGATATCTACCATCTCTATTAACACAAAAAGACAAAGTCAAACAAATTAAGATGTTGCAAAAGTCCAAAAAACTATACAAAAAAGGCAAGTACTACACACGAAATCGTGTATCATCATTCGTGTCAAAACCATCCAAACATTTAGCAAATGCCCGCAAAATATATGGTGTTGAAAATGTCATGCCATCCTCTGAATTGGTAAAAGCAACTGGATGCTCTATCGACGCCTTGAAAAAAATAGTCAACAAAGGCGAAGGTGCGTATTTCTCGTCGGGGTCGCGACCCAATCAAACAGCACAATCATGGGGTTATGCGCGGTTGGCAAGTGCAATTACTGGCGGCAAATCTGCTGCAGTTGATTACAAAATCATTGATGAAGGATGCGACCATAGAGGAAAGGCGTTCTTTTATGCCAAAGAAGCAAAAAAGAAATATGGTTATGGTCATGGAAAAACGCGGAAGGTTGCTGCTTAGGGGAACCAATGTTCCCCTATGACCCCTCCTTTTAATCTTATTAATTATATTTTACTCCTTCTTTTGATTTTATTAATCGAAAGGAGGGGTCATAGGGGAACCTTGGTTCCCCTAAAAGGAAGGATCATAAGGGAGAGCACCTTCGGTGCTCCACTTCTCGGCGCCCTATGGGCGCCGAGAACCTTGGTTTCCTTAGTTCACCTATTTAGCATTCCCCCCACGGGTCGTCAGCAATTTGACATCAGCAGGATTGAAGCACACTTTGCCAGTAGATTTTGTGTATCCATAATCAACGCAATCCGGACGAGCAGGGTTCATTGCTAAATACCCCATTAATCCATTGTTTTCTACCATGGCATCACCTTGCACACCATCAAATCCAGTCACTTTCATAGGAACGCCAGAATTGACTGCAGGCAAAGATTCGCCAGACATATTTGTAGTTGGCACAACATTGTAATCTGCCGGATTTAAATGAGAAAACCCTTCAACCTCTTCATCACTGTCTCTGTTGTAAAAATACTCCATTGCCTGGGCAAATCCTTCATATGGATGACTCTGCAAACTCTTATTTTCAAATCCATAATGTGGAACCATTCCACTTGAACCAAACATCATTGCCACAATTATCAAAACAAAGAGTCCAGCACACAAAATAATAGTATCTGTCGAGATAGGCATACTTATATAGATATTCTCTATATAAATATTTACCCTAAACTTTGCCTGTTCGCGCATCTGCGGGAATTTCCGGCAATAAATCAAATATCTGATTAACTCCTTCAAACATCCTATCCTTATTTACATTTTTTATGTATTCGTTTATTTTATTGTATGATTTGACATATGTCTCTCTTTTATCTTTATAATTAGTTGAATACATATTGCGATTTAATTTATTGACAATTCCTGTTGCAAGTGCTTGCAATTTGCTAATATTTTCTCTCAATACTTCTCGATAATCATCAATGAATTTTGTAATATTTTTCTCATTATCACTGACACCGGTTTTAATATCATTCACCGTGTTTTGCAATTCATTGACCGCAGTTTGTTTGTCGGCAATTCTCTGCGCATATGCTGCTGCCTTTTCCTTGTTGCGCTCATCGTATATTTTGTACAAACCAAGGATTCGCGCATTTGTGGCATTTTGCTGTAGTTCCAGTGTTTTAACTATTTTGTCCAAATTATCATCAACCCATGTGGCACTCTTTGTTATGGTGTCGACATAACATCGTTCCGCAAGTTTTCTATTAAAAAATTTTGCAATCGGGTCATCACACGTGGCGCCCAAATCTTTCATTACATCTGCATGCAAATATGCGTGCATCCATATTATTGCAATCAAAAATGTGCCAAAAAAAATTACAGTATTTATGACATAGGGTTGATTCAACACAAAATACGAAACTTCCAACATCTATAATTAGTACACTCTTATTTTTGTAGACAACCTAAGATTTAATCTCATTTATAACCTGATTGTATTTTTCATCATAATTGCGCGTCTGTTTTACAACAGTCAAGTTGCCATCATTTATGTGTTTTTGCACCATCATTCCGGCAACCACTTTTTGCATACCCTCTTTGATTGCTAAAATGTTTTTTTGTATGGCAATTGCTAAATTATTCACTTTTCCTTCCGACTTGTTGTAAGCATCCTGTAATTGGTCCATGTTTGCATTCACCTTGCGCATATTTTCATCAAGCACATATTTGGCGTCATTGATTTTCTGCACAATGGGGTTTTGAATATGGTGCGTCAATATCTGCTTTCCTTGCATCATGCATTTTTTAACTCGCTTTTCAGACTCTTTTCCGAGAATCCATGAAAACATCCATATAAATGTCAATATACTCGGGTCACATTCCATGTCTTGCAATTTGCCATTAATTCTCAAATATTTAGAAGTAAAATTGATGCCAAGCATAATATAAATAAATGCAATTAAAATGTACATTGATGTTGACCACATGGAATCTTCTACTCCCAAATTAAACACAAATAACCTGTCTGACATCCTATAAGTTTCTTGGATAAGTTATTTTAGTCGAAATAATCATAATTCTGTATGATATAGATTTCGCAATGGCGCAGCAAAGCAATTCATTCACACAGAGTTTAAATATGAAAGCACTCATGGAGAGCGATGATTATGTTAATAATACTGACAAAATTCGCGAAATTAAACACAGTGAACTCATTCTTGCTGATATTGGCAAAATGTGCGAATTAAAAAAAACTCATCATAAAATGAAAATTGTGGAAGAAGAGAAATACAAACATTTGTGTAAAACCTCGTGCCCATTTTTGTACAACAATTATACGGACATTTTCAATAAAGTTGTGAATGATGAATTGGACATGAAAATGCTGGTGAATTTTGTGCAAACCTTGAAACAAATTGAGGATGGCACCATTGATCAATATGATGCGTCTGTGAAAGTTGGCACTATTCTGAAAGAGATGTATGTGGATAGCGCCATGCGCCGGGGGCAAAAAATAGATGAAAAATATGCGGGCGACGCCACCAAGTTTGTAGAACCCCGAACCATATCGTGGAAAGACTTTAAGGAAAACCTACGGTAAGTTCCACCTTTGGTTCCCCTTAAAGGGAAAGGTCCAAGGAAAACCGTAGGTTTGCCTTGGAAATTGATCCCTTTTTTCAATCCCTCAGAATAAAGCACAAAAATAACAATTATTACACACTCTTAATAAAAACTAAAATGGCAGGAAAGATTTACATTGCAAGCATGAATATGAGAGGCAAATGGGCAGATAAAATAGACCCCAACTCAATTACAGTAAATGTTACTAGTGCACAAGGAAAAACTAGTAAGAATCGTAGGGACTTTAGTCCTATGACCGAAATCCCAGGAGGATATATGGGTTACGACCGCTACGAGAGCAGATGGCAATCAGGTAAGATATTCGAGGGTATACCCGAAGAGACTACAAAGGCATGGTGGCGGGCACAGACAAGTGCTAAGAGAAGATATCCCAAAGGTAAGGGGAAAACAATATTGTGTGCTAGGTTTGAGGGACATGAAGATAAAGGTGATATGGACTATGTGACTTCCCGCAAGGAGGTCTATGTGAAGGAATATCACGGTCTAATTAAGGATAGGGAAATGACACAACATTGGAAAAAGATGTTAAGTGAAGGTAATAACATCACTTTGTATGACTTTGACGGTCCTAGGAGTGAAGATGGTGATGTTATATGTTTAGAGGTTACAGAGGACCTATTAAGAGAGAAGATTAGTTATCTTAAACATCCTTTTGGACATGGATATGTGGTTGCTTGCGCTATAGCCGGAATTGATATTGGCATATTTGAATAATTTGTATTTTGTGTATTTTGTATATTTAAACCGATGGACATTTAAAACGGCACGCTTTGCGTGCCTTATTAAATGGTTATCGGTCACGAACCTAGAAGAAAAAACGGCACTTTGTGCCGTTTTAATTCTTCGACGGTTTAATTAATCAAAACTGGGGTTGAAACCCTTTTTTTCATGGATTCAATAATCATTAATTACTTGTATTTTATGTGATGCAAGTCGTATTTAACATCTTCGGCAAAAGATACTAAAAATGACATCATTCGCGACAATTCGTATTCTATTTTTTTATTTTTTTCAATCAAGTGCTTCATATCTTCTTCCATGCTATGCATTTTTTTGTGCAAACTTGCAATTTCAATATCTGTCTCTTTGTCTGCGTCTGTGTTGGTTTTGTTTGACATCCTATGGTTGTATTAGTAAATAATAATACCTTTAAATTTGTTCATTTGTTCATTTGTGTATTTTTCATAAATACACAAATTGTAATTGCAAGTTCTAAGAAAAACTAAAGGAGGGTCCAATGTTCCTCTTAAAGGAGGGATCATAAGGGAACCTTGGTTCCCTTTACATGTACATCGAGCACAACACACTCTGATTAATGGTCTCCTCATTCTTCACAAGGATATCCACATCCTTCCGCGTCAATGTATATGGAAACGACACTTGCAGACCCATCTCCTTCTCAAACAGTGCTGTGCCCGACTTCACCAACCGATACAAATTCAACTTTGTGTGAATTATTTCCAAACACCGCTTTAAATTGCGCACGCCCGCCTCACCCTTTGCCTGATTCGAAATAATATGCGTCAGCACATCATCTGTAATTATCACTTCATCCTCTTTGAATCCAACCTGCTCCCGTATCTTCGGCAACATGTAATTTCGCGCAATGATCTGTTTCTCCTTCAAATCATAACCCTTTGTCTGAATCCTGTACATGCGGTCCTTCAAAATTGGGTTCACTAAACTCTCATCGTTGTAACTGAAAATAAACAAACACTTGCTCAAATCGAAATCCAATTCGGAAAAATACTTGTCGCGAAACTGACTATTCTGTGTGCTATCCGTCAAATGCGTCAGCAAACTAATGATCTCCTGCCCCCGCGCCGTATCACTCACCTTGTCCAATTCGTCGAAATATATCACCGGATTCATGCACTTGCTGTCCATCAAGATCTGCACAATCTTGCCATAGGTGCTGCCTTCATATGTGTAGGAATGCCCCTCCAAGAAACTGCTATCACCGCACCCGCCGAGAGCAATAAAGGCAAACTCGCGTCCCAAAATCTTGCTGACACCATCCTTTATTAACGACGTCTTGCCAGTTCCGGGCGGACCTTTCACTGCGATGGCGGTGCCAAGCGACGATGGATTCGATATCCATTGACCCACCATTTGCATGATTTGCATCTTGGCATCATTGAGACCATAGACACAATTGTCCAACTGCTTCTTGGCGTTCACTACAAAGTCGCTGCACTTGTCGATTCCATCACTGATATTGATGGTTATATTCTTGTATCGCCCAAACGGGATGCGCATGAAACTGTCCACCCAATTCTTCAACTTGTAATACTCGGACTCGCCGGGTTCCATTGCCGACAATTGGTTCAACCGTTGCATTGCCATTGCCTTGATATTTGACGGCAAATTCGATTGCAATAAAGTCAGTTTATATGGTTTCTCCACGTAGATTTTGTCATTCAATTCGCGCAAATCATTCATCACCTTGATTTGCTCCTTGTTGGATAACTTGTTCTTGAAATATCCGAGGTCATCCGTGTTTTCGGGGATGTCGGTTTCAATAAGCAACTCTTCAAAATTGCGCACATTCTTGGAACGCGCATGCTTTATTAGTTTCTTCACAGTGTGGTCGCACTGCTCTAGCGCCTTCTTAATAATCTTGTTTTTGGGATTCTTGCGATGCTTCTCATACAAGACCTTCTTCAATTCAATGATTTCCTTGTATTTGTCCTCAATGTCGATGTCAGTGGGTTGCTTTACCTTTTTGACAGTTGCAGCAGTTTCCTTCTGTTTTTTGGGCGTTGATGGCGCAAAAGAATTTGTCACTGTTGCTTCCAGGTTTTCATTCGATGGCGATAGAGGCATTCCCACAGGTTCATATGATTCTCGCATGAATGTCTTTTCATCTTCAATGGTGTATTCTTCATCTTTAGATAAGTCGGATGCAACCCTGTTTTTAAGTCCCACAAAAGGCGATTCGTTGCCTCCAATTGTTAGTGTGATTTTGAAGTTTTTATCATCACCTTCATTGTCATCATCGTCTTCTTCGTCATCATTGTCCTCATTGTCCTCATCGTCGTCTTCTGTTTCATAGATAGTTTCCTCATCATCATCAATGGTCTCATAGTCAGATTCTTCTTCATCATCATCATCGTCAGATTCCGATTCCGATTCTTCCTTTCTTTTACTCTTTTTCTTACTTTTCTTGTCATCTCTATCGCCTCTTTTGCCATTTGACTTTTTATTCTTATTTTTACTTTTGTCTTTCTTGCATTTGTCTTTTGTGTATTTGGATGGAAATAATTTATACAATGTTTTGTGTAATTCGGTCATGGAATCTTCGTCTTCATCGCCATCATCATCTTCGTCTTCGTCATCAGAATATTCCTCTTGTCTAGACTTGGAATTCTTCAATTTCTTTTGTTTCTTAGACTTTGACTTCTTTGACTTCTTTGAATTTTTCGACCTCTTTTTCTTCTTGTCTGATTCCTCGGATTCCTCGCTATCATACATGTATGCACTGCTGCCCGTATCGGTGGTGCTTTCATAAACATAAGAACTATCGTCTTCACTATCATAATCACTGTTTGAATCACTGTCACTATCTGGTTTATTGCGACGCAACATATTCTTGTTTGACTTGGATTTTGACATACTGGATACAATTTAATACATATACTCTGTAATTTGTTTTGAAATAACATTTTGTTCCAAGAAAATTGATTTCGAAATTGTTCTTCTGACAAAAGAACATAAATAATAACCCATATATATTATAGTAACTCTCGAAAAATGTCTGGTTCAAAACAAACTATGTCAAGTGTCAATTACAAGAATCCCGCAAGAATCATCGGGATTCAATTCGGGATGTTATCACCTGAAGAAATTCGCAAGGGTGTAGTAGAAGTTGTTTCAAAAGATACTTACATAAACAACAAGGAAGTACCCGGTGGTTTATTTGACCCCCGAATGGGTGTTTTAGGACATGGAAGCGTTTGTCCTACAGATGGTTTAACTCATATCAATACTCCCGGATATTTCGGATATATCGAATTGGCGCGTCCCGTGTTCTTCATTCAACACATCAAGGACATCATGTCAATTCTTAAATGCGTCTGTTTCAAATGCAGCAAATTGTTGGTTAGCAAGGAAGACCACAAGCATGTTGCCAATATGAAAGCATCCGACAGATGGGATTATGTGTATAATAAATGCTCTGGCATTCGCCGATGCGGTGAGGCAACCGAATTGGGTTGTGGATGCAAACAACCCGACAAAATCAAATTGGAAGAGATGGCAACCATTGTTGCTATTTGGGACAATTTGGAGAAGGCAGAGGACGCCACACCTGAAGAAATTGCGGCAATTCGCGAGGCGGGCAAATCGCAATTCACCATGCGTTTCACTGCTGAAATTGTACTCAAGATATTCAAGCGCATCTCCGACGAGGATGTTCAGTTCATGGGATTCAGTCCAATTTGGTCTAGACCGGATTGGATGGTCTGCCAAGTATTGCCTGTTGCACCCCCGTCAGTGCGCCCTTCTGTCAAACAGGATGCGAATCAGCGCAGTGAGGATGATTTGACACACATTTATGGACACATCATTAAGACCAACAAGGATTTGGAGGAACGCATCAATAATAATGCCGCGCCAAATGTCATAGATGGTCTCACAAAGGTGTTGCAATATTTTGTGGCGATGATTGCGAATAATAAGGTGAAAGGCGCGGTGCCGATGGCGCAGAGGTCTGGTCGCCCATTGCAGTGCATCACTGATCGTCTGAATAGCAAGAATGGTCGCATCCGAGGCAACTTGATGGGCAAGCGTGTCGATTTTAGTGCGCGTTCCGTCATCACTGGCGACCCCAATTTGTCGGCAAGACAGTTGGGAGTGCCTAAGAAGGTTGCGATGAACTTGACCAAACCTGTTGTAGTGAATGACCGAAATCGCAATTTCTTGACCATGTTGGTGCAAAATGGTCCGGATGTGTATCCGGGTGCCAAAAACTATGAGAAGCGTAATGGAGATACCATTTCTCTCAGAAACCGAGACCGAATGTCGATTCGTCTCGAAAATGGGGATATCGTCCACAGACACATGATGGACGGTGACCCGGTTCTGTTTAACAGACAACCCAGTTTGCACAGAATGAGTATGATGTGTCATATTGCGAAAATCATGAATAAGGGTGACACCTTTCGCATGAACGTTGCAGACACAAAACCGTACAATGCTGACTTCGATGGTGATAAATCTTGTCGCCAACAAGGGACTGCCTTTTAAGTTGTGGTTGAACTTAATCGGGAAAACAGTGTAAGATGCCACTTGTTTATTATGTTTGCATAGACATATTAGACAAATATAATCCCTTAGTCATTTAATAAATGGCAACATGACCAAATTGCGGGAAACCACCTTAGAGCCTTCACTACCACCCTTGTTTGGAAACATTCAAGGGGAACTCGTTTAACTGACGAACCCAATGGTAATAATGTGAAGGATTGGGCAATCCGCAGCCAAGACCCTAAACTCGTTATGATAGAGCATGGGTACGGTTCAGAGACTAAATGGTTATGGTTCGCAAATGATGGTCTAATCAACCTGATGCGGAATAAGATATAGTCCAATCCTGATTTGAAAAAACAGGTATATTTGCACTCGGTGTGCAAATGGAGATGAATATGCACCTACCCCAGAATGTCCTGTCTGAGACTGAACTCAGACATCTGGCAGCAATTCCTTATCAAATTATCAGTCCGTCTAGTAATTCGCCCCTCATTGGAATTTATCAAGATTCCATGTTGGGAACCTACCGATTTACCAGACCGGATGTTGAATTTTCACCAAGAGATGCGATGAACATCTTAATGGGTTATTCTCGCGTCGATGTGTCAAAACTTGCCGGCAAGAATAAAATAACCAATTTTGACATATTGTCACAAATTACTCCTCCCCTAACATTGAAAATAAAAACTAAACAGTATGATGACAAAGTCGACGATTACGCCACATCCAACAATGTGTTGGAAATCTTCAACGGCAAATACAAACGTGGTCAGATGATTGCATCTACTGTGAAAAATGTCCTAAGTCGCATCTGTAATGATTTTGGACACATGGCATGTGCTGATTACATTGACGATTTGCAACAGGTCATCACTGAATACATGAAGACCAGTGCATACAGTGTGGGCGTAAGCGACTTGATTTCTGACAGAAAAACTACTGAAGAAATTTTGCGAGTTATTGCTGGAAAAAAAACTGAAGTCCAACAATTAACCGACAAGATGCATCTTGGCATCTTTGAAAACAAGACTGGACACAATAATGCCACTGAATATGAGAATCAGGTCAAGGGCATTTTGAATAAGGCAACTGACCAAACCGGCGCCATTGCTAAAAAGAGTCTTAGTGCCTCCAATCGTTTCTTAATCATGGTTGCATCCGGTTCCAAGGGCAACATGGTCAACATATCACAGATGATTTCCTGTTTGGGACAACAGAGTGTGGATGGTAAGCGCGTTCCTTACGGGTTTGACAGTCGCACTTTGCCACATTTCTCCAAATACGATGACTCGCCGAGTGCGCGTGGATTTGTTGAGAACTCTTATATTTCGGGTCTCACTGCCCCCGAATTGTTCTTCCACGCCATGGGTGGTCGAATGGGTCTCATTGATACTGCTGTTAAATCGGTCACTTGGGAAACACCAATTGTATTGATTGATGAAAATTGCAAACCAGTATACACGGAAATTGGGCGCTGGATTGACGCCAAATTGGATAATTCTGACAACAAGAGTCGTGTTCAGCACTTTGATGAAAAAAATATGGAACTATTAAATGTTAATAGCATTTATGTTCCAACTACTTGCGAAAATGGAAAGGTTTCGTGGGAAGAAATTACTGCAGTCACTAGACACGACCCTGGAACCCAACTTTATGAAATCAAGACACAGGGTGGTCGCAGTGTCACTGTGACAGAAAGCAAATCACTTCTTGTTTGGAATAAAGAAAAACAAGGGTTTTATGAAATGCTTACGCCTGAAATTGTAATTGGTGATTGTGTTCCAGTGACTGCTGAGTTATGTGAACCGCCTGTAATACTGAATCACATATTGTTGTCTGATTATTTGCCAAAGGACAAGTTTGTGTATGGAACTGATTTCAATTGTGCTATAAATAGCATGAATGAATGCATGCAAACACGCAAGAAGATTCCTGTTGGATGGTGGAATTCAAACAATGGTACTAATTTCACTCTTCCTTATTCAAAGAAATCGTCATTGCAAAGGACAATGGTGCGCAGTAATATTGCCAATATTAAAAACGAGTGTGTCTATCCTTATCATGCTCAGCGCATCAATGAAGCAACAATTGGTGAAAAGTTTGAACTTAATTATGACAATGGATTATTCATTGGTCTGTTTTTAGCAGAGGGTAATATTCATAATAGTCACATTTATATCACAAATAACAATGAAAATATTCGCAATTTTGTTAAATCGTGGTTTGAAAAACAGGGTATTCACTGGATTGAAACACAGAAAATTAATAAAATTGGTGGATTGACCACAGGTGTTAATGGGTGTTCATCTGTGTTGTCGCAATTTATTACAAAACTTGTTGGACATGGTGCTCACGGTAAATATGTGCCAACCGAAGCATTTATTGCTAACATTGATTTTGTTGGTGGTTTGTTAAATGGATACTTTTCGGGTGATGGAACTGTTTCAAAAAACAGTGTAGAAGCGTCATCGGCATCAAAAAGATTAATAGAAGGTATTGGAATGTTGTGTTCCAGATTTGGAATATTTGGCAAGGTATTTGTTACAAAAATGAAAAAGAATAATCTTGGAACTGTGAATATTCGCCCTGCACATAGGATTAGTATTCGATGTCAGTGGGGACAGCGCTTTGCTGATAAAGTGAAGTTAATAGATGATGCGAAACAGGCGCGTTTATTGTCAATTAAATGGAATGCGGTCCATCGCAATTTTGCAACACACAATAATGTTGTCTTGGATCCTATTGTAGAAATCAATGTCATTGGTGTTGAAAATAATCCCAAGATGTATGATTTGACTATTCCGACCACTCTTAACTTTGGACTTGCCAATGGGTTACAAGTGCGCGACACCAGTCAGACCGGATATATTCAACGCCGATTGGTTAAGGGTCTTGAGGATCTGAAGGTGGAATATGACATGACTGTGCGAAACAATATGGGCAAGATTGTGCAATTCTCCTATGGTGAGGATAGTGCCGACCCCACGCGCATTGAGAATCAGTCAATCCCCATTGTCAATATGTCAGTTGAAGACATTTACATGCACTATGACATTGTAGGAATGACTGAGGGCGAACATGATTTGATTCAGATTTACACCAAGGGCGCGGCAACTCGGGTGAGAAGACAACGTGACGAGGCGCGTGCATTTTGCAAGAAATACATTGATTATATGTTGGAAACCCGCGACCAATTAGTTTCCAATGTATTTAAATTTAAGAATGAGGATAGTGTCAAGGCACCAGTTGCGTTCTACAATTTGATTCTCAATGTGCAGGGACAACTTGGTCTTAATGCCAATAGCACAGTCGATATCACTCCTTTGGAGGCGTTTCAGATGATTGACGCCAAATTTGAGACTTTGAAATTGTCTAGTTTCTGCAAACCCAATAAACTGTTTGAAGTCCTGTATTACTATTATCTGTCTCCCAAGGATCTAATTGTCAATAAGCGCTTTAACCGCAAGGCAATCGAAATCCTGTTGGAAAGCGTTCACCTCAATTACAAGAAATCGATTATTAGTCCTGGTGAGATGGTTGGCGTTATTGCCGGACAAAGTATTGGTGAGCCAACTACACAGATGTCGCTTACTCGCAACGAGTGTGTGAAAATAATGAAAGTTGAGAAGGGTGTGGCGCAAGCACAAGTGCAAATGACATCTACCAAGATTGGCGATTTCTGCGACCAAATTATCTCGGAAAACCCCGAACTCACATTCAACACTGGACATGAGAATAGTGTGGAGACTGTTCTAGGGTCTCAAGATGTCGAATATTACATCATGTCTGTGGGAGAGGATGAGACTACTAAATGGTCTAAGATATCGCACGTGAGTCGCCACCCCGTGAATGGTGAACTGATGCGTGTTAAAACCAAGAGCGGCAGAATGGTCGAAACCACGACAAGTCATTCTCATTTGGTTAGACAGGACAATAAGGTGCATCCAATTGTTGGCAAAGACATGAAGGTTGGAATGCGCATCCCTGTTTCCAAGAATATCAAGAATGACACCCTGGTAAATGAAACCGTCAAAATTGGCAACAAGACATTTGTGTTGGATGAATTGTTTGGATGGTTCATTGGCGCGTATTTGGCAGAGGGGTCGATTAATTACAACACCATTTGTATTACTAACATTTCGACTGCGTTCATACAGAATACCATTGAGTTTGCCGCGCGATTTGGCAAGGAGTGCAAAATATACGAAAAGGAGAGTGAATATGGACACACCACGGATGTTAAGTTCACTTGCGCGGAACTTGCTGATTTCCTTAAAATTACATGTGGAAATGGTTCCTTTGACAAATGTGCGCCTGATTTTGCCTTTGTTGCCCCCGATGCTTTTAAGGCGCGATTGATCCAGGCGTACATTGACGGCGATGGCAATATTCAATGCGATGAGAAGCACCATATGATTCGCGCGTGCAGTCGCAGTCTGCAATTGATAAAGGATATTGCATTACTAATTAATTATTTTGGCATGTTTGGTTCTATTCATACAACGAATACTCGTGGTTCCGAATTGCACCATTTGTCCATCTCGGCAAAGTATGCTGAATCATACAAGAGTAATATTGGCAGTTCCCTCGAATCGAAAATGGTTGCATTGAATGGATTAGTCGAGTATTTGAATCGCGACGATGCTCACAACGTATCTGATGAAATTGACAAGATTAATGGTCTTGGACACATCATTGCTCACTGTGGCAAAACCTTAGAATTGGAGGGGCAGTCGAGAATTTATGGAAGATACAAAAGAAATCCAGAAATGTCCATTGGAAGACGCACTCTCCAAAAGTATATTGCCGCGTTTGAGTCTTCTACAAACGCATCTTCTGTTGCCGAGGAATTACGAATCCTTAAACAGGCAGCAGATGCCAACGTGGTATGGGACGAAATAGTCGAAATTGATGTTTGGACTCCCGAACAATCCGAAATGGTCTATGATTTCACTGTTCCGGGCAACCAAACTTTCCTTACTGATTATGGTGTGTATGTTCACAATACTCTCAACTCTGTAACATATGAGACTGTAATTGCAGTGAGAAATAACAAGGGAATTGTAAAAAAAGTTCAGATTGGCGATTTTACCAAAGAGTTCATTGAAAAAGCAACTAAGAAAGAATATTATGCCGACAAGGACACCACTTACGCAGAATTGGACGAATATTATGAAATTCCATCATCCAATGAGGAGGGCAAGTGCACTTGGGACCGCATTGAGGCAGTGACTAAACACCCTGTTATAAATAAAGATGGCACCAATTGTATGTTGAAAATCACCACCAAGGAACAAAGAGAAGTTGTTGTAACAAAGGCAAAATCATTGTTAAAGTTGGTAAATGGAAAAATCGTGGGCGTTGATGGTGACACATTGAAGGTCGGTGATTATATTCCTGTTTCAAAGAAAGCATTGGATTTCCAAGAAGTTGAAATGTTGGCATTAAAGACCATTTTGCCTCCTACCAATTATATTTACAGCAGTGAAGTTGAAAAGGCGAAATCGGTTATGAATGAGCATCATTGGTGGACTAAACACAATGGCAAATTGTTCACAATTCCTTACAATCGAAGTGATTCATTTGTTGCCAAGATGAACCTTGATAAAATCAAGAAAGGATGCAAATCTAAAACTGAAATTAAATTGGGTTGTGTTTATACCAAACAGACCTCGATGAGTGCTTACACAATTCCTGAAGAAATCAAATTGGATTACAATTTTGGTTATTTGGTGGGTGCTTATGCTGCCGAAGGGTGCATGACTAAGACTCAGATTTCCATCGCAAACAATGATGCTGAATATTTCAAACCAATTATGGATTTGTGCAAGCAGTGGAACATATCAACCAAGATTTACACACGCGAAAACAAGGGTGAAGTTGGATGGACAAGTCAAGATTTGCGCATTTACAACACCCTGTTGTGCCGCATATTAGAACCCTTGTGTGGAAAACTCAGTCATAATAAATTTGTGTCGGATGCAATTGCATATTCAAACAAGGATTGCATTCGCGGATTTCTGGATGCTTACATTGGCGGCGACGGAACCATTTCCAAGAAGGGTCACTCTATTATCATGAATTCTGTTTCGAAACAGTTATTAATTGATGTGCAACAAATGATGAATTTGCTTGGTGTTTATAGTTTCATTTCCAAATCGGTGAAACCTGAAACAAATAACCGCGGAAGTCTAAACATTCATCAATGTTTCCAATTGAATGTGGTAAATGGTCAAGCACTTAAACTTGGTGGAATGCTGAATATGAAAACGGCGCAGAAACAGCAGACTTGCAATGATTTCGTACTTTCTCATAAATACAAATATGAATATTGCCGCAATGCCCTGACTGTACCCAATGAAATTAATGGTGAAATCGTGCTTGAACCCCGCGATGGAAGATATGAAGATATCCTGTTTGACAGAATCGTTGCCATTGAGGAAGTGCGCAACACCACGCCTTACGCTTATGATTTGACGGTTGCCAATACGCGAAATTTCAATTTGCACAATGGTATTTGCGCGCGCGATACATTTCATTTGGCCGGTGTTGCCTCTAAATCCAACGTCACTCGCGGTGTGCCTAGAATCGAGGAAATCTTGCGCCTTACTCGCAACCCCGACAAACCCTCAGTCACTGTGTATTTGCGACCCCAAGACCAGCACGACAAAGACAAGGCAACCAATTATTGCAACATGCTTCAACACACGAAACTCATTGATGTGGTGAAATCCGTTGAGATATGCTTTGACCCCAATGACCACGCCACGAAGATTCACAGTGATCAGGCATTGATTGACCAATTCTACCTGTTTGATAGGATGGCAACCGAGTGCAATGACAATTATTCTGCTCAACAACCAAGGTCAAAGTGGATTATTCGCATTGAGATTGACCCAGAAACCCTGTTGGAAAAGAATATTACAATGGATGATATCCACTTTGCTGTCACGGCAGTTCATGGTTCGGAGGTTAGTTGCATTTATTCCGACATGAATTCCAGCAATTTGGTATTCCGCATTCGTCTTAATTCATCAATATTCAACCGCAACAAGAAGAAAACTTCCAATGTGTACTTGGAATCGTTGGATCAAACAGATGAAATCTATTTGCTCAAGAATTTCCAGGACACGGTTCTCAATAATATTGTGTTGAGAGGCGTCAATCGCATTACAAATGTGAATCCGCGAATCGTCAAAGACATGGTTGTCAAAGAGGATGGTAAATATGCGCGCAAGGAGGCGTGGATTCTCGACACAACCGGTTCCAATTTGATGGATATCTTCGCCATCGATTTCATTGATTACACACGCACATACAGTAATGATATTCGCGAGATGTATAATGTGCTTGGAATTGAAGCAGCGCGTCAAAACATATTGAACGAAATCGTGGATGTGATGGAGGCAAGTGACGCCTATGTCAATTATCATCACCTGAGCATCCTGTGTGACAGAATGACCATTTCGAAAGACTTGGTTCCCATTTATCGCTCGGGTATCTTGAATGACGACACGGGTCCTATTGCAAAGAGCACCTATGAGATGCACACGGAGATGTTCCTACAGGCGAGCAGACACGGCGAGTTTGACCAGATGCGCGGTGTCTCTGCAAATGTCATGTGTGGACAACAAGGATATTATGGCACCAATGCATTCCGCCTGTTTTTAGACATGGATGCAGTCATGAATATGGACGAACGAGATGTTGACCGTAAAGATGTGAATGACCGAATTGAAGAATTGTTTGGCACAATTGGCAAACCCGATGAGTGCGCGACAAATCGCATCCGGTTGAATAACAATGTTCACAATTTGAAGGTTGCTGATACAGGTGTATGCGAAGATGATGGGTATGATGTGTTCTAGACCTTTGTCAAAAAGAATATAGATATTATAATTTTGTAAATTATAATAACGAACAATGCAATTTGATAATAATAATGTGTTTGACATTATTGCAGAAAAGATGAATATTAATTTTGATTATGCAAAAAAACAAGATGCCTTTTATGTAGGATTTGATAAAGTGAAGCACATTTTCATGCAATATATTTATCAGGAGCATGATGGCAATGCGTCCACTGTTTCGGAACCCCTTTTTTTTATTCGCATGAAGTATGCAAAATTCGGATTATTTACGGAAGAAGGGGTGAATCAATTCAACCAAGTGCAACGCCTCTATCATATCATGATGCGATTTGTGAATAAGTGCAAGATGCGGCGTTTCACGATACATGATGCCGAAGAAGACCTTTGTTTGGTGCCGTTTGCGTCATTGGACTCTCGTAAAATAATGCGCATTCTACACAACAAGTGTATTTATCGGTTTAATATTCATGACCTCATTAATATCATTCATACATCGCTCACAAATCAGCATTTCTTGTTGCCGGCACCAATTACGCCAAAGAATCCATACACAAATTTGGAATTCAGTCGCCATCATATTATCAATGTTTTTGTGCGCATGTGGGAATTGAAAATAAAGATGCGACCCATTTTCTATTATTTTTTCCAATGCAATTTCTCTATTCCTGTGTTCAAAAACCGGCATCGCATTTTATTGTGTGACATGGCAATTGATTCCTGTTTATCAAAAGAAGCACCTACTAATCCTGATATTATAATTGATTTGCTTAATCTAATACAGATTTATAGCAACCCTTTTTTGCAAATTAATGTGAATCCGAATTTTCCGTCGAAACTTCTCTATCGTATCTTTCGTCCTTATTTGAAATTGTATTACAAGATGAAAATGTTCAATTGCCCTGTGTATGAAGAGAAATTGCGGCATGGTCTTTGTTGTTTTGCGCTTTTCAATCCGCATTTTGGAAAGAAATACATTCGCCCCGATTCAACACATAGTTATGATGACCGGCATTTGGAATATGGCGATTTTACCGAAGGTGCTTTCTATGAATTGCGCAACATGTCCGTGTTTGAAATTATCAAAAAATTTAAGAATGATTCTAATAATTTGTTTTCTGTCTCTATCGGACCCATCAAAAAAGCAAAATATATTTTCAATGAATCCATCATTCAATATCCGGAATTGGTTATGCCTGAGGAAGAGGAGGAAGAAGAAGAGGAGGAAGAGGAGGAAGAGTCCAAAATAGAGGAAGAAGAGGAGGCAGACGAAGACCCCGATTGGTAAAAAGTTAAAAGATTTATCAAAAACACATAAAAGCATAATACAATATAATTTATCAATAATCACCCAATAAATTATATTTTCATACACAATGCAAATTGAGTACAATCCCGAGAATTTTGTTCTCATCTATCAAAATTCCACCTGGTTAACTAGCACATACTGTTTTATAAAGGTTTTGTGCGAATGGGAATTGCAACACATGATAATTTCCAAATCGTCGGTTCCTGTCACACAGAGAATTCATCATCCGAATCCAACTGGATTGCGATTAAAAGTGGATGGCGTGTCTTCGCCAATGATTCTTGCCACTGGCGCCATTTGCGACAAAAAGAATTCGGGCAACAAGAAGGATTGGGTTTCCAAAACAATTGATGGATTGCTATTCAACAAGGATTGTTCGTATTTGTATTTGCACAACAATGATGTACTTGGATATTATACTTTTTCCAATAAAACATTCACGCCTTTTGCCGACAATGATTTGGCGCACCTTACCATGCATCAGTTCTTTTACAGAATGATGTGTTTGTCCGATAAAACAATGAACTGGGTGTCTTCACAGGCAAAGTTGACGCCCCGTGAATATGATGAGTCGGAATCGGTTGATGAAGACTCGGATGATTCGGCAGATGATAGTGATTCGGAAGAGGAAGTTGTGGTTGTTTTGCAGACGGGTCCTATTCAAAAGAAAAAAAACAAATAAGACGTTTATGTTTGCAAAAATTCTTCTATTGATATCATGTGGTTGCTCCAATCACCTCCTTGAAACGCACTTTGGATGCGTTCTTTCATTGCGTTTAGTTCGGCAAATGCAAATGACCTATAAACCATTGAGTGCGCCGGTATGGGTTCTGGCAGTTTTGCATTTGCCTTGATTTTCTTTTGTGCTCTCACAAAATAAAATTTGTTATCTGCACTTTTCTCCATTTGTTTGCCCAATATTAACCAATTGCCGTTTTGAAATCCTAGGTCATCCAGTGATTGCACTGTATTATCCTTGTTATTGTTTGTAAATAAAATGATGGGCAACCCCATTTTCTGCGCCAGCACATACAGGTCCAGCGTTGTCATGAAATAGTTGGCGTCCATTATTACTGTCTCAAACTTGGCAACACTATCCACTGATGCAAATGCTGCCGACTTGCCCTGGCGTTCGCGCATTATAGACACGATTTTTGCCAAATTCTGCTCTTTCGTTGCGTCGTTTTCCGGCGTAATCAAATCCCTGTATGAATTCCACAAGAGTTCGCGCACATCATCTATGCTTTGCACATCTTCTGCGCCAATATCACTGAAGATTTTCAATATAGGTCCAAAAGAACATTCTACAGTTGGTTTGAATCGCATTTCGTATTTATTCCCCTTTTTGACTTTGAATACTTCTTTTATCCAAAAGATGACATTGACGTCTCCCACTAAATCTGTGTAATCCCCGTCGATGCAATTGTGCAACAGATTCGCGGTTGATGTTGCATCGCGGGTCCCTTGTGTTTCCAACGACACGGTATTTGGTTCTGTGATTTTTTTCTCCGCGGTTGCAATTTCATAAGGAATTTCGCCAGACATGTATTGATTGATTGCCATTTCTGGTTGGTTTTCATAATAATTACTCGTGAGCGAGGATTCCAACACAACGAATTCGTTGGTGTTCACCTTGTATTCAACATTTCCTGTATTCAATATTTGTTTCGAATTCAATATGAAATTGCTATGCTGTTTGAATCGCAGCAATTCGTCAGCAATGCGATAGTAATACAGGAGTCGATTGTCGCGGGTTGGCACTAACAGATTGTTTCTTGGCACAATCAGTTTACACCCATCTTTCAATAAAGCAGACATGGTCTGTTTCTTAGAATTATTGCACGTGTATGATATTTCATCCATGTTTCCAATGGTTTCGCGAGTTGCCTCGTCAAAGTCCTCAAACACAACTGTGCTGCGTGTCAATTTTACCAACTTTTTGATTATATTGTTGATGCTGTCCTTGCGTCTTTGCATATTTCGAGTTTCGTTTATTAAATAGTCGCGATATCCATGGTTTTCCGGTTTTGCCAATAGAGTTTTGATGGTGGATCTGAATAGCGAATACATCTTGCTCTCTATTTTTGCATTTCGAATAATTTCCAGTCGTTTTGAATCCCCGTCGATTCCTTTTGTCAAAGAAACATCGGTCGCAATTTCATTATTGTCTACTGACATGGACCGCAATCCGTCGCCGGGCACATCCTCTACAGGTGGATTGATGGGCACCATCTGGTTTGTCCATGTAAGAAGTCCCACAATCATTGCTTTGTCGGATATCATTTTCAACATGGGGTTGCAAGGTATTTTGCCTCCAGATGCTTTGTGTAATATTTCTAATTCTTGTCGGGTCGTATCATAGTCCTTCCACAAGTCTTCATCATCTATCATTTTTTTGTCCACTGTGTCTAATGGTGCCGATGGATGGCATGGCACATAGACCATCTTTGCTGGGTTTACAGGATTTTGCACTTGTAATGCAACGACCTTGCCTTGATAATTGAGCACCTGACACACAATTGTGTATGATATTTCCTTCAAAATATTGGTTAAATCATGCAACAGGATTGGTTGTTTGTATTCATAAATGTCAGGCATCGACTGTTTGGGTCTGCAATAATCATTGAGTGTGCGATTCAACATCTTGAAAAGTGATTTCATGCCGGGATGGGACCCTTTAAATGTCCGCGTGATTTTTTTAGTGGATTCGTCAAAGAAATAAATCGGTTCAAATTGCACCGTTTCATCTTGTCTAGGCGAACTTTTTATGAGAAAAACAGTAGGTTTCGCAATATCAAATTTGGATTTGCTGTATGTATTTGTGGGGCAAATCAAGTCAATGTTGTCTGTTATATCCTTTTGCGGCAATTCCATAATGACCATGTTCAATCCTTCTTTGAAAAGTTTATCATTGCGTGTTGTAATCAGATCCCACACATAGGTGTAATCCAATTTACTATCCGGGTTTGACAAATACAATTTGTATGCTTCATACGATGCAATTGTTTCCCACATCAGTTCTTCTATGTTTTCTTTCTTCTCCGATAGAGATTTCATGTATTTGTAAAAATCCGTGTGTGAATATTCGTCGGGGACTATTTTGATGGACGCAATGCCTTTTGGAAAATCGGATTTAAGTGTCGCCTCTTTCCATTTACCTGTTTCATCCTTTTTCCAAATTTCGCCATTTTCATCGGTTATTACACTTTCGTCGCCAATCTCTATCGCCTTTGGTCGAAATGTTGCCACAAGACTGGAATTTCCGAATTTCACAAATTTATCCAATTCAACGGCATCTGCCAAGACTTTGCCAATTTGTTTAGATGCAACTCCCAATAAGTCAGCAATGCAATCTGTTAAAAGGGCATTGATGCCTTCTCCAACACCATATCTAACCAGTACTTTCACTCCTTCGTTTAATTGAGTTGCATTATTGATAGTTGTGTATTTTCCGGCATATTCAACATTCATAAAATGCTGGACTGAATATTGCAAAAATGCAATTTTTTGGGGAAGCACCCGTTTGGTGTCCGGATTCAATATAATTGTTTTGCCAATAGTGGGTGAAACAGGCGACGATTTGCTGCTCTCATCAGACGCCGATTTCATGTTATTCATATCACTGTTGCATTTTTCGGCATTGTGTGGCAATTCCATCTCGGTTTCGTTGATTTTCCATTCACCCGTGGTTTTGTCCATTGTCCATATTGTCCCTGTTTCATCCACCCTTTCGCGACCTTCGATGTCCTGGTTTGCCCATTTGCCTTTGCCCGTGCGGACTAATTTGTTGCCCTCCGCATCCCATTTTGTCATCTTATTTTGATTTGTCCATTTGTTTTTTGTGGGATCCTTTTTCCATGTTTCCCAGGCGCGTCCAAAACAACAAGGCATGCAATGTTTCAATCCCTGTTTCTTAATAAACCCGGGGTAATGATGTATATAATTGCCATTGGCATCTTCATGCTCTATCGGGTTTGCCTGGTTCTTGAATTCAAACAGGTAATCTTTGTCGCATTCACTGGGGTCCTTCACACTTGTGTTTGTTTTAAAACACCAATATCGGGGGCAAATATAATAATTCTCTTTGTCTGGGGTGCTTCCATATTTCATTGCCTTTGTGTAGGAACCGGGCGACTTGCGGTCAATGCGCGCCTTTTCTTCGGCAGTTAGCACAACTGGTTGACGGTATGATTGGCATGACCTCGAATATATGTTGCTGCGTCCGTCTTTGCCTTGCAATATGACGTCGGGGTCTTTTCGTTGCAATTCCATTAAAAAGGGATTGGTGTTTTTTGCGCGTTCCTTGTTTTTCACAATGTACAAGTCATCCTCAGAACTGTTGCTGGATGATGGGGCGCCGCCCTTCATGGAGTCTTCTTCTTCTTCTTCTTGCTCTATGCCTGTCAAGTCTAAATCATCGTCGTCGTCATCCTGTTGTATTCCCGTCAAGTCCAATTCACTGCTGTCCGATTTCAAAATGTAATCCTCTTTTGCTTCTTCTTTGGCGTTCATCAAATCTTCATATGATTCAACCCTTGTTGCAGTGCGCAGTTGAGGTGATTTTTCAGCATTCTCTGTTTCTTCTATAGTTTCATCTGCCATTGGCGATGTGGGACTAAAATCAAATGCTGCCGCGCGTTCTCTTACAATTGGTTTTGCAAGGGTTTCTTCGGCAACGGCATCTTCCTTCTTTGCATGTTTGCACATTTCTTTCATTGCTCCCGGAATATTAATATTTTGCATTAGTCGCATCATACTTTCAAAATATACCGATAGAGAATTGATGTATCCCAAATGGGATATGTTTTCGACCACAAACTCCAATTCACTTTTGCTGACTAAACCCACCCCCTTTTTAATGCTTATTTTTATCGGAAATCCGGGATTGTCTATAACCTCTATCGTGTTGCCATCAATGGCATTGTATTCGGCATCTTTTAAATACTGTGCAATTCGCGCGCCCGCCTCGTCAATACTCATGTTGTGATTCAACATTAATGCTTCCAACACATCGGATTCGCGACCCTTTTTGTTGTATGTCTCGGTTATTAAAAGCGATTGTTGGTCCATTTCGCGATAATTGTTGACTCGTTTAAACCGCATTTCTGCTTTGCCTTTTTCATCCAAATCGGACACAATGTCAAACATGGCATACAAACATCCAATGTCGCGTTTTAATTTTATTTCCTTTGTCTTGGTTTTTTTATTCAAAACGATAGAGGCAACATAATCCATCGATTTTATCTCTATATTTGGATCCTCTATCGACTGAATCAATGGAATTATATATCCACTGTTTTGCAAACACTGGTTCAAGTTCTCTATTAAAGGATTCACGTGTAAAATAAGCATTTCCTCTATGTCTCGGACTTTCTTTGTGGTTTTGTCTTCCTTTGTGGTTTTGTCTTCCTTTGTGGTTTTGTCCTCCTTTGTGGTTTTGTCCTCCTTTGTGGTTTTGTCTTCCTTTGTGGTTTTCTTTTTGGATTCCCACGAAACTGTGATGACACCGTCATACTCAATGTCGATGTACAAATCGTGTTCATCTTCATAAATTGACAATTGCTTCTGTTTTCCGGTTGTCTTCGATAGAGAATTGATTTTTTCCGGTTTTAGCGCCGGTATTTTGCGCCCTGTCTTTGAAATTTTGTTGCTATACAAGCGATAAATGTTTTCGCGGCGAATTCCCAGATTCAATTTCATGTATTTGTATTTCGGTGTTGCATGCAGATTCTTAAATATGGTTTCGAGCGGCATCACAAATGAATACGATGGATTAATCGCAATTTTAATTTTGCGCACACCATTTTCCGTGTATTCCAATTTGTCTTCAGAACTGTTTTTATAGATGTCGTAAAACATGTCCACGATTTGATAGGATTTGAAATGGCGCGCATCCATCATTTTGTCCGTTTCGGCAACCAGTTGCGGGCGTTTGTCCAATAGAGCATTTATGTCAAACACGGATTTTGATGTCAATAGAGGATAATATGTTTTTGCCATAAACTCGGACCTTTCCATGTTTGATGAAAACACGTCGCCCGCAAGACACACGAAGATGTTATTGTCCACGATTTTGCCATGACTAAAAAGCAACACATTATCTGTATGAACTGCCTCTTTTGGCGAGAATTCGGTAGCGTAAAATGGATTGGGCGAAAATAACCAGTCCTTTGTGGGAAGCATTCCTAAACCAATTGGCACATTATGTTTTTGAGGGTTTCCCACAATAGTCAAAAAATCGTCATAGGTGTATATGTCTTTGGTTTCATCGAGTGGATCGAATTCATCCAGCAAATTGTGCAATAATTGAGTGCATTTTGCGCGATTGATATAATTGGTGTTTTTAGCAACTGTGTCATAAAAAATGGCGTAAGGGTCTATGAATTTTTCAGTGTAGGCAAACAGATGCATTTCGTGATATGATACTCCGGATTCTCTGCCAAATTGATTTAATATTTTCTTTTTGATTTGCATAATTGAATCGTCGTCGTGGATTTGCACTGGCGACTCGATGATGATTTCAGAATCCATGGTTATGCCAAACTCCATTATCATGTCGCGGTCTTCTTCACTAAATGCCAAATCTTTTTTACCAAACACAAATACATTCTCTATTGCATTGTTATTTAGGACCCACACTTTGTATGGCTTTGGCAACACTTCGTAAGACATCGGCGTTCTATATAATTGAAATATACAAATAGAACATATAAACAGATGAACAAGTTCTACGTGTATTTTTTGGCGCTTGATGAATGTGATTTGAGAGGCACGCCTGGGCAAAAGACCTACATTGGCGCCACTGTGGATTTAGACCGGCGACTGCGACAACACAACAAGGAAATTTGCGGGGGTGCCCACGCCACGGGTGCACAAGTCGACAATGGGTCTCATTGGCGACGTGTATGTCATGTTGCGAATTTTCCCACTTGGCAAGCAGCGCTGCAATTTGAGTGGCGATGGAAGAATTTGTCGCGGCGGAAGGATATTGTTGGCACCAAGGACCCAATAGAGCGGCGCATGATAGCACTGCGCTTATTATTGTCATTTGACCGGTCCACTTCCAAGGCAGTTCCTTATGCAGAATGGGAAACGCCCCCGGAAGTTGTCATGGAACCTAAATATTAAGGGTCCAAGGACCCGACGGTCTCCCTTCGGGAGACTCTTTAATAATAATATAAATGATTTATAAAATACTTTTGTGTTTTGTATATACAAAATGAAATTGGAAACCTATTATAAAGAAAGCGTTGCTAAAAATGATGCAATGACAGGTGGTTGGGCGCCATCATATTATGGTATATTTAGTGCCGTCATAGAGGAAAATGGATACCGCAACGTTGCCGAGGTTGGAATCGGATATGGCACACACGCAAAATTCATTTTAAAAAACAATGATATTGACAAGTTGCATTTAATTGATCCGATGGTTTATTATCCCAATGATGCTTTCTCAGATGAAATTTCTAAATGTGAAACCCGTGTTTCAGGTGTAAAACCGTTTGATGAGTTACATGATTTAATACAGGAAGAATTGGCGCCATGGTCGTCCAAATATGTGTGGCACAGAGTCAAGAGTTTGGATGTGACAGATTTGCAGATTCCCGATGGGAGTTTAGATTGTGTCTTTGTTGATGGAGACCATAGTTATGAGGCAGTCAAACAAGATTTGCCTTTTTGGTGGCGCAAAATTCGGGTCGGCGGACAGATGTTAGGTGATGATTATTGGATGGACGATGTGAAACGTGCTGTGATAGAATTTGCTGCTGCAAATGGCGTTAAATGCGAACTGTTGTGCAAGGAAAATACACGATATCCCATCTTTCGGTTTCACAAAAAATAAAAAAATTAATCAACAAAATTCAAAACCCAATCTGGTTTATTGACAATTTGGAAAGTCGGTGTTATTCGCAATTTATTTTTAAATTTATGTTTTATCAAAAAATTAGTCTGTGTTATCCATTCATACACGCAATTGGCAAATTGTGAATCACTTGCAATGCTGTCAAATAATGTGGCAACACTATCTCTATTGGTTTGTTCTGTTGGGTTGGGAATATTGTAGAATTTCACAAAATTGCATATCCACAAATTTTCCTGTGTGAATGATGGATTGCGTTTTAAATATGAACACAACTGTGTTTTAAAGGATTCGTCAAACAGACTATTTATGATTCGGAAGTCAAAATTGTAGTCAAGTTCATTTAAATCTGTTATTTGAGATTGGGTTTCTTGTAATTCTTTTTCTGTGAATGTGTCAATTAGTAAAATTAATGATTTGCCAAATCCTTTTTTTAAAAAAGATGGAAGCAATTGTGACCTGCTTATAAAAAATGAATCCTCAAAATTGTGCCATTTTGTTCCTACACCAACATATATTTGTGAATATTTGTTGGGGTCTTCAAGTTCATCTAAATTTGCAATTACCATAGGATTGCCACCATGCATTTTTATATGTCTTTTTATCTTTTTGTCTTTTTGTCTTTTTTCCATGTATATTTTTCCTTTGGGCAAATATTTGCGTTGACCTACGTTTTCGTGTTGGTATTATATATAATGGATGTCTTTTCTGTTGCAAACAGCATTTATTCAATAATCTTATTTGTGAATAATATTTTAAATGATTGTCAAATATTATTAGACCAATATGGAGGGGTCAAATAATGTAAAAATTTTATTCTGTCTGACACTTTTGGCAAGCACAATCGAATCCATAACGGGTCTTTAATGCTTCCTGTCTTTCAAACTTTGACAAAGTTGTGTTAATATATGAATCAAAGATTTCTTCGCCTGCTTTTACTGCGCGCTTTGTCTCAAATGTCATGCATTCTTTATTGTCCTTTTTATCCTTGTAATACTTTACATTTGGTTCGCAACTATGGTTCATCCGGGTAGAGTAAAACAGCAAACTTGGATGGTTCTCAAAAGAAAATGCATTGCGCCGCATCTTCAAATAATAGAGTTTCATTTCATCATCTGTTAGATCTGGCAAATATTTGGCGTGCCCTTCACTCAAATTGCGACCAACATCCATTGTGTCATCCAATTTTGTAGGAACCATTTGCAAGAATTCACGTCTGGTTTCTGAATTGTTCAACAGGTGTTTAATGAGTTTAAAACGATAATCATCATCATTGGTGTCGGGAATGTTTTGCGGCAATTCCTGAATAATCACAGTGTTTGCGGGGATTGCCTTTCGGGCGTAAGTGCCCATTCCATATTTGCCTTTTTTCTGATAAATATGGGGATGTACATATGCTAAATAAGATGGTGTATTCTTTGTTTGGTGCCGACGGCGCGTGCCAACTCTTTGCCTTTGCCTTTGCCTTTGCCTTTTTGCAGTAGATGGCATTGAATGCTATATATTTCAATGTCATAATTTCATGCATTTAGAGGTCAAACGCAGGATTGTCTTTAATGTCCATGCCACAATAACGCTTGGGTTGTTTCTTGTAATCGCGCGGTTCATGGATGCCTGCCTCCTTTGCCTCACCTAAAAGAAATTTGAAATTCTCCCAGAACTCGCTCTTGTGTCCGAACGACTTGGTTCCCACATGACTCAATTCGTGGATTGCCACAAAAGTAAGGGTATGCTCGTCAATAAGGTCAACGCCGCCTTTCTCCTTGTTCAAACAGAAGGCAATTTTCTCGCCCTTGTTTTGACTGTAAGACGTGTATTCACTTGTGGGCAACGCCTCCATTACCTTTTGCGGATTGAATCCTTTGACCAATCTCTGCACATAATCATTGTCAGGATGTTTCTTGCCTACATACTCGACTAGTTTCTTACACTTCTGTGTGACCTTTGCTAGCAACTCGGCAGACTCCTTGATTTTTGCCGTTTCTCTGACACAGTATTTGTTGCCGTCCGTTGTGCTCACGATGCATTTCAACTGGAAATCGGATTTTTCAAAATACATGTATCCACAGACGAAAATTACGGCAATGACTACAAAATAGAAAAACCACTCCTGATCCATTTCCTTTGTATATAAATGATACATTTATGCAATTTTCATGGAGTCCACAGTCTTCTCATACTTTTCCTGTTTTACTATTGCCGAATTACTCGAAATGATCGAGACCGTCATTCCATCATGTCTAAAGTATTTCTTAATACAAGCATCCATCTGTTTTTTTGTAATGGGTTCGATGCATTTTTTGTATATATCACAAAATGGCATGTGCGGCAATCCAAATAGTTCCAACTTACCATTGTGTTTGGCAATCACATCACAATCTTCTGCCTTCATCATCATCTTACTTTTTAAATAACTCTTTACCATGTTCAATTCATCCTGTTTTATGCCATTTTTTACCAAATCCTCTATCATTCCCATTAAAAGAGGAAATACGCCGAGTCCTTTGTTGCCTTTGTTGCCTTTGGCACCCTGTGTAACAGATCCGTTATAAAAAACCTTGGAATTGTCGCATTCCGCATAGATCTTAAAATCGCCCATGTGTTCAAAATAATCGCACATTGCATTTGATGTGTATGACAGACCATTGTCCTCGCGCAAAAGGAAAAACAGGCGCGCATTCATAGTTTCGCTAAGCACATTCTTCAACACTTTCAAACAGTATTTGTCGGGGTTTGATATTTCGCACGTGCGGAATGCAATGCAAATGTGTGCCGGGGATACGCCAGATTGCTTTGTGATGCAATACTGCACACCTGTTTGAGGAGTTATGCTAAGGATTAGTGGCGGAATCGGCGTTGCCGATACCTTTTTTGACCTGGCAAATGGACTCGCATCAACACAGCGTTTGATTTCTGCAAATGAGTTCGCACTACATATACTCAGTATAAATCGCGATGGCACATAATATTGGTTGTAGAATGCTAATACATCAGCATGTTTCAAGGCATTGGGTCCTTCATGGTATTTCAGGAGATCAACCGGATTGGCAAACGTGGACCCGGCATACAAGAGTCGGTCGGCATTTTCTAAAACCGTGGTCTCGGCATCGTCGGCATCTTTTGTCATTTCTTCGCGCACTACGTCGTGCTCCTTATCATATTGAGTTTTGTCAAACACGGAATTCAATAACATGTCGCCAATAGTATTCACATATTCGCACATGTGCTTTGACAACCCGGAGGCGTAATAACAGGTGTATCGGCGATCGGTATAGGCGTTTAAGAAGGCGCCCGATTTGTCGAAAATGAGACTTAGTGTCCGGGTGTCTTTTAAATCCTTGGTGCCTTTGAAACACATGTGCTCGATGAAATGTGCGGAACCCTTCAATTCACTGTGTTCCGGTTCGTGTATACTTCCAATATCGCAAAACACATTGATGGATATTTGCTCTGTTTTGAACGGCGCTTTTTCATAAATCAACCTAAATCCATTGTCGTATGTATGGGTCTTGCAAGACATTGTTGGTTGCTTTAATATAACCATATAATTTTTACACCAACAAATAGAGACTCTGAAATTCATCCTGTATGACCGGCGCCAAATTGATTTTGCCATAAAGCGTGAATCCCTCATTGGTTGCCATCTTCAAAATTGCGTCTTCCGACTCCATGAATAGTCGGCGCTCATTCTGTCGCACCTTCTTTGTTGCAGAATCTGTGAATTTTTCCATGATAGTGGACACAGGTCCTTCCTTAATATCGTACTTGGAATCATACACGAAATCCATGAAATCCACAGTCGTTTTGGTGATTCGGTCATTTGCATACTTTTGCGGGTTGTCTATGAAATCCAATTTGCCTGCAGGCACCACTGTGTTGAATTTCTTCTTGTCTACTAAATGAACTACGAGCACACCGCCATTCTTCAACCAATATCGGCAGTTCTGGAAAAACTTCCGTTTGTTTTCGATTTCATAAATGGTGTAATAGAGACACAGGATGTGTGAGAATGTGTATTTGTCATAATTCATCGCATCGAGAACATCAGCGTGCTTCACTTTCACCTGTTTTCCACACTTTTCTGTTGCTTTCTCTATCATTGCCTGCGATTTGTCAATTCCAAAACCGCGGATTCCGGCAGCATCCAGGACCTTCAAGGTTTCACCGGTTCCACTGCCCACATCAAGAATCACTGAACCAAAGGTTCCACCATTTGCAGTTGCACCTGTCGCGTCCAAAATCATTTTCACTTCTTTGCTGCAGCGCTCATCCGGCAAATGAATTTCGTCATAAATGTGGGCGTAGAATTTGTCGTAAGCATCCTCGTCGCGTTTCAATATGAATTTCTGCATCTGTGTGAATCCTTCAATGTGTTTTGGGGCGCAGGTTGTCCTAAAGAAATAATTTAATATAACCATCACAAATAATGCAAACAACAGGTAAAATAAAGTGGCATTTTCAAATTCTGGCAGTGTAAACATTTTGGTCTAGACGCTATATAGTATATTGGTGAATATTTCAATGGGACGCAACCCGTCTCATTGAAATCATAAATTGGCAACAAATAAGTTTATATTGCCTGTTTTAATTGGGTGCGGGTGCTATTGTTAAATCGGTCAGCACCAATTTTGGATTGTGTGTTCCATCGACTGGGTGCGCCTTCAAATGTGGGTTTGGAAAACAGGAGTTCATAAGGTTGCTCCGAGGGTCTGTAAACCACGGTTGTTCCATCCTTGTATAAATCGCTGTTTGAGTTTGGCACATACAGATTATTTATTGCTGTTTTAATGGGCATTCGTTGTATTGGGTCCACGCCGAGCGAGTAATTGCGCAACACGGTTTCTGTGTCAATGTTGGTGGCGTAGGTTTTCCATGGTCCGTTGCGCGTTCCTGGATTGAAATTCATCGCCACATTGTGTTCCATAAAAACTGGTTTTGGGGTTGATACATTGGGAACTACCGGTTTTGATGCACTTTGAATTATTTGATACTTTGTGGATGTGGGGCGAAAATCATACTGGGGTTCCAAAGGAAAATCGGGAAATTGTCTGCTTCTAAGTCTTATGTTTAAATCGTCGGTTCGTTCTTGTTGTCCAACAACTGGAATTTGATGGACTCCCTTGATAAATGATGTTTCGTCACTAAGAAGCATGTTCTATACATTCATCCACGATTATTTTCAGCTAAATATATAGTATGCAAATGTTGTTTGATATATTTAAAATTTTCATATTACTCATTTTGGTAGACAGCGTGTATTTGTATTTCACACAAAAAATGTTTGGTGAAATGGTGGTGCGTATTCAGCGAGTGGCAATGCAAGTGCGTTGGTGGAGTGGTGCCGTTGTCTATGTCTTTGCGGCAGTTCTCCTCTATTGGTTTATCATAAAAAATGGACGACCTCTTTGGGAGGCAACCTTGCTCGGTTTAGCAACCTATGGAATTTTTGATTTTACTAATCACGCTATATTGAAAAACTATGATTTGCCAATTGCTGTGATGGATACTGTTTGGGGCGGAACCTTGTTTACTTTAGTTGCATGGGTTTTAAGGAAACCGTAGGTTCTAAGGAAACCTACGGTTTCCTTATGATCCTTCCCTTTTAAGGAAACTTCAGATTAAGCAGAGTTCATACAAAACACGCAAAATGGTATGTTAACTCTTTATGACACTTCACTTTTATACCAAAAAAAATATAACAGAAATATATAAAATGCACAAAAGCAGAAAACGTCAAAGACATAGAAAAAAAATGGTTGGTGGAAGATGGTTTGGTGCAAAATCTCCAATAGGAATTAAGGAAGATTTTAAAGACACAACTGAGCAAAGAAAAACATTATTGCAAACATTAAAGAAAAAACACAATGAACTGGAAAAAGCAAATGCAAACATATCAACTAAAGTTCTGGTTTTAAATGCAGAAAAAAAAAATAAAGAAGAAAAAGAATTACTAAATAAACAGTTGAAAGATCTTCCGGAAAAATTAAAAAATGAAATTCAAAATATTCACATTGAAGAAGAAAAAAGAAAACTCGAGTTAAAACAACTCGAAGCAGACATTAAAGCAAACCAAACTTTTTGGGACTAATAATTTGTTTAGTTATATTTTCACTATTTTTACTCCATTTTCATTTTGTGTATGGGCACATCGTTCAAACACATTTAGCAATTCTTCGGCACCAGCAATTACTTCTGGTGTCAGCGCCGGTATTTGTTCATAAAATGCCATTACTCGTGGATTGGTTTTAATCTTGGTCGGATTAAACCCACTCAAATAAAGTCCTGCCAAACTCTTCACGCGTGACAGCGCTACATAAGTTTGCCCGCATTCAAACACACGTGAACCTATATCCATCTCGGCAATCTCCAGCGTCACTCCCTGCGATTTGTGTATGGTGAACGCCCACGCCAGGCGCAATGGCAATTGTTCAACTCCATATTTAGGATAATCATCGTGTTGATACACCTTCGGCACAATTTTCATTGTTACGCCATTAAGGAAACGGACCACAGGATACTGTTTTGCGCCACTTGTCACAAAATCTGTTACGACGCCCTGCGACCCATTACAGATTCCCGCGTCCGTGTCCAAGTTTGCTAAACACATGACAACTGCGCCCTTCTTCAATTTCACTGTTTTTGCCAAATGATTATTTTCCATATACATCGTCATTTGTTGGTCGATGTCCTCCCTCGTCAGCATTGTGCACCGATTCTGCACATCCTGTGGGATTGGTATCGCAGTGTCTGAGAAGAATTGCATATTCTCTATTTTTGTCGATTCATACAGGATTTCGGGTTCCTTGATTTGTGCATACATGTTTTGATTCACCATGTCGGCATCGGCATTGCGCGGAAACAGTTTGGTGGGTTTGATAACAGAGTCGGGCAGAGTGGCACCCAGACGGTCAGCAAGTATATTGATGGTCTTCTCCGACAACTTGCCCGCGCGCACTTCCTCCAACACTTGGATGTATTCGGGGTCTTTCTGCCTATAAGGCGTGCGCAACTGAATGTGATTTTCGCGCGCAAAAGTGGTCTCCCATGTGGGGGATTCAAAACAGAATTGGCGACTTTCGGGGTCGTCCATCTTACCTACCGGCGGCAATTGGTAGAAATCACCGATCAATATTACCTGTATTCCCCCGAAGGGTCTTAAATACTGTTTGCGTGCACTGCGCCCGATTTTGTCTAAGACTTCGAAGATTTTCACAGACATCATGCTGACCTCGTCAATTATCAATGTTTTGACCGAGCGCCAGCGCGCCATTGTGCGACCATTTTTCACTGCCTTGGCAACGATTTCTTCTTGGGTGCCAGATGCGATGCCGATGCCTGCCCACGAATGGATGGTTTTGGCGCAACATCCGAGTAATACTGCTGCACATCCTGTTAAAGCACAAATTGCATGATTTTGTCCTCGCACCACCAAATCGTCGCGGATGTTTCTGATTAAATAAGATTTACCCGTTCCACCGGGACCTGTTATGAAAATATTCTGATTTAATTTGTATTTGTTGAATGCATATTGCTGATCGGGCGATAGAGGATTTGGTATTGCTATTGCTGAAGCATTTGCAACGTGCATTGTTCCAATGTTTGCAACGTGCATTGTTCCAATGTTTGCAACAATTTCCTTTGTGTCCATGTACTGTTGTGCTTCATCTCTGGTTTTGAATTTCTTATATTGTGCGCCACTAAAGTTGTCGATTTGTGCGCGACACTCTTCCCACGATTCATAGATCCCCTCAATTATTCCTTTTTTGACCGCGTAAAAACTGATTGTTGACATTTTATTGTGTGTATATTTCTTTTATCAAAATTGATTTGAGGTCTTTTCAAATCAATTTTCTGCATTCTTACTGTTTACGGGTTTTTGTTGTTCCCTTCACAATCATCTTGTCATACAGGGTCAATGCTTCACCATAATCTTGCAATCGCTCTTTCATATTAAAACTGGTCATTTTTGTAATCAATGTGCGCATTTTTGTATAAAATGCAGCAGTGACTTTGCCGGAAGCATAAAATGCGTTCAACGCCATATTCATAGTCAATCCCAGCGAAAACATGTCGATGGTTTTCACCATGGTTGCCACACATTCCTCGGCACTTTTAAAATGCCGCATCGAATCAATTGCGTCATATATCATCGATTCTATTCTCGCATCATTCATTGGAAACATTCGGTCTTCAATGAGTACCAACATTGTTTTCACATTTTTGTGTGCATCGGAGAATGGTTCATACAACACCTGTTTTAAAATTTTTTTATAAAATGCATCTGCCTCAGTGTCAGTCATTTTTATTATTTTTTTCACTTGCGACACCAACCCATACTCAAATGGATAACTCCAGTGAAATGATGTCTTTTTTGTGCCATCCAATATATCATTGGTCAATTCTTTCACGTTTCTGGACAATCCAAAATCAATATAAATTATTCTGTTTGACTTTGGATTCAGCAATATGTTTGCCGGTTTTATATCGCGGTGTGTTAATCCATGTTTGGCAAATAATTGTGCTCCTTCAAATAGGTTTCGCGCTTTTTTCCAAAAATTGGTTGTCATTGCAGTCGGCATTTCCATGTATTTCTTCAATTCTACTCCGCCATATTCCATTATTAATAGTCGGAAATCTTGATTGTCTTTTTCGTTGATGTATTTCTCACAAGGATGTGCATCCGTTTTCTCCTTCAAATCTGCCGCGTCTGCATCACACAAAATTGGTTTACCTAAATGATACTTGTTTTTGGGGTCTATTTTGGAGATTATGCTGTACTCATCATATTCCGCGTTGGCACTTTTTTTAGTAAGCAACTTGGCAATTTTATTGGCGTAATTTATGGGTTTTCGGCGTGTCTTTGATGTTGAAGCACATTTGATGGGCGGTTTGTAAATACACCCATGTGTGCCATACCCAATAATTGTCATACACCGTATATATTATTTGCAGTTAAAAAAGAACACTCATGTATTTCTTGAACAATTTCTTTGTCATTTTTTGTCCATCGTATCCAGAGATTTCGATTTTTCTAGATGCATTGTTTGACAAATCATCGAACCCCGAATAATCAGTGAGTCCATCCATGCAATACACACTTGTATTAACAAGAAATCCCGCATCAAACCCCATGATTACGTTTAAGAAATCATACGCGTGACTCTCACTGTCAAATGTCTTTACAAAATCAACTAATCCTGGGTAATTCTCGGATTTGCGCGAACCATACACATAAATCAAATCCTCGTCCTCATCATATAGCAAAAAAACACGCATATCCTCAGTGTCGCAGTTTTCATCTAAACTCTCTAATTGGCGGAATTCTACTACCATGGTAGTATCGTAATAAGTGGTCTCGGTTTGCTCATCATAATAGGGCGACATTTCTCTGTGTTGATAGTTTATTTGGCAAGTTTTGTCTATATTGTTTTTTGAATTATTTTTTGTGGATTGCGCACAAGTCGGCAATCATCTGTTTTAGTTCGGCAATCTCGCGCGCCTGTTTTTGCATCATTTCCAACAATGTGTGCGTCATGTTGACCTCTTCTAATTTTATTGTGATATTTGAAATGAATGGGTCGGGTGTCATAAATAATATTGACTGCGCATCCGGGCGCACGCGAAGCGCAACGTCGTCTCTTGCAAAACATGCGAGTGCTGCCTTAAAACGGGGTTCCATCGAATTCCATGAATCGGATATTTTTCCAAAATAGGATTTGTGGGTTTCGTTGTTTATGACCCGCACCACAATTGTGTGTTTATCAGGTTGTTCGAGTTCGATTGAGTATTTTTCTACGGTGTGTGACATTTTATTGATTTTAGTTTTTATGCTTGTGATGAAGCATGATTCAAAAAGATCAATTTTCAGTTGTCAATATTATATAAAGATTTTGTGAATATATTTTGCATAAGAATGGAAAATATTTGCTACATTGTCGAAACATATGATGATGATGATGATGAATATACAAAGTATACGGAGTCCGAAATGCGCGATAGCATTGATGACATCTGTGTTGCTTGTAATGTGAAATCCATTGTGAAAAAATATCGTCTCTCTTGCAAAAAAGGTGTGGTATTTCGCATGACTCTTTTTACAGATAAATATCCTAATATTAGTGCCAATGAATATATTGCACATTATTGCAATATGCCTGCCGACATTTATGGAGATGACATTTTCAGTGATTTAGACAAAGAAATCGTGGAATTGTTCGACTAAGGGAACCTACGGTTCAAGGCGCCTTCGGCGCCGAGAAGTGGAGCACCAAAGGTGCTCTCCCCTTATGATCCCTCCCTTTATATCGGTAAAGATTTAAAACCGCACCCCCGCATACGCAGTGGGAACTGCTCCTTTGAAGATTTAAAACGTGCCGTTTTAAATCTTCAAATGTGTAAACACAACAATATATTTTTTATTTTTATTGGACCTCTCTGTTTGAAGGTGGGATCATAAGAGGAGAACAAATATTTGCCCGTCCCGCACTTCGTAGAAGGAGGGCGAATACACGTGGAACAACCATAGGTTGTTCTACCGCAGGTGCTACACTACTCGATGCCACATAGTGGCATCTTGGAACGCATTTCCCCTTAAAGGAGGGATCATAAGGGGAGAACACCAAAGGTGTTCCACTTCTCGATGCCACATAGTGGCATCTTGGACCTTGGTTCCCTTAATCGAATCATTTAGCAAAACTTAATCGTTGAAATTAGTATTTAAAGTGGTTTTTATTATGTTTTACATAATATAATCATACCCATAATGAGTACCTCAACTGCAACCGCACCATCTTCAAGCACCGATTCTGTTAGAATGCCCGAAAACACCACTATGCAAAATGCCATCAAACTTGCCATTGCCGAAGACAAACCCATTTTGCTCGACTATTGGACTGCCTCCATTAATAAGACGGCACTCGTTGGTGTGCGCGAGAGCAAGGAGAAGTTGCTTGTAAAGAGCGACGAGGAATACACGAGTCCTATTCAAAAGATTTACAAGGTTGGTGGTGATTTCATCATCATGACTGAGAATTCCATCTATTTGGTTTGTGCTGCCATCCCAACTAAGAAGATTTCTTAAATGGTTCGCCATTTTTCAAACACAGGCGCATGATAAGGATAATTGCGCAGCACAACCAATTCTGTTTTAAACTGTTCGGCAAGTTGTTCATCAACTAGACCGCATTCAAATGCTTCTGTGCGAATAGCAATTTCGGTTGATTTGTCGATGCATTTCTTGCTATTTATTGTTGAGCGGCATTCGGGGCATTTATTTTGCTGCAATCCACTCAAACATTCTGTATGAAACATGTGACGGCATTGCAACTGTTCGCAACTTACCATGGTTTTGCCGGTTTCGGGGTAAAATAGTGGGCATAAACAAATGGCGCACTTTTTATTTATGAATTCGGATTTGTCTGTTTTATACAGAATAAATGGAAGAGAGTTGTTCATTTTATTTGTTTATTATATTTTTTGTTGTTTGTTCAAAACCAACAAAAAACAATCAATTTTTATCGCATTTTTATTCGTCGATTTTTTTTATATTTGAGAAATAATCCGGCGTCACCATCATCTTGCGTTTGCGCAACTTGGTCTTTTTATGCGCCTTCTTGCTTTCAGGCGTTTCTTCACCCCCATCCACATATATTTTCTCATATTCATCTGTAAGAACCTTCTTGACGAATTCATACACAAACATCAAGACTTCCTCCGTGCAATTGCCCACAATCAAGCAACTGCCCGTCCTGAATACCATGAAACTCACCTTGGTGTATTTGTCGGAAACCATAATATCCTTTGTTTTCAATGCACGGTCCTCTGGTTGTATTGTGCCGCGCTGCAACACCGGGTCAAATCCTAGAGCATTGCAGAAATAGAATTTTGATTTTACTGCGGGGTATGTGCACGAATCATAAATGGTATCAATCTTGTATTTTTCACTGCGCAAGATCCCGTGCAACACGTCGCGATTGATGTTGAATCCCACATAGAAATTCGAGTTTATGATGACATTTTCGCTAGTGGGTGCGCGGAAATCCAGCACATGAGGCAAGAAATGATGCGACAAAACCTGCAAAATGAATACCTTGATGCGTTCATACAGGGTTGCATCCAGGATTCCGGGAATCTCCAATTTACCTGTGTTGAATATTTTCACATGAATCTCGATGAATGTGTTGTTGGCGTTCTTAAACCGAATCGTGAGGGCAATGCAATTGTACATTGCACCGCCGCCTTCTTTGCCGCGGCAATTCATCACATCCTTTGTGTTTAATCCCACCGATATTTTGCGTTCGTCCTTGTATTTAGTCTTGCGATTTGTGTTCTCTGTCTGTTTCACAATCTTCTTGTCCTTGAAGTAGTATTCGGTGGTTCGGCGTTGTTCTAATTCGGCAGTTTCTGCTTCAGTCTTGCATACTATTTTCATCTGTTTTTTCACGATTCCCTCTATCGGGGTCCAATATTCAATCACCGGAATTTTCCAAAACAGGGTTAATATGTCGATTTTGTCATCGATGTTTAGAAACGGTTTCTTGGTCTTTGTGGAAATATAAAGATCCCGACATTGAGGTATGTCGGGGATGATGACTTCATCATCGTCTTCGTCGTCGTCTTCGTTCTCGTCATCTCTGTTTCTTTTGTCCGGTTTTCCCAACATGAAGTTTTCCCATTCGTCGTCAATTGATGCCATCTAGTTTCTTTAAGTTGTTTTTCTATTATTTGTTGCTTCTTCTGTAAATTGTTTTGCGAAATCAATTTTCGGGTGAAATATAATATGTTGCAATTTTATATAAATGGTAAAATCTTTGCAAAATAAAACTCGCAAACGGCGCAGAACAAGAAAACAAGTTGGAAGTGGAAATTTTAGTTCTAGGGTTAGTAGTGAGAGGCAACCAAATGTAAAGGAAGACACAAAGAAAGCATTGGCAATTCTTAAACATGGAAATGGATTATCACTACCTAAAGAAAATAGAAAAAGGCATTATAAAGATGCAGATGAAATTCAGACAACTTTAGCATTTTTTAAACAAGGAATTGGATTACCACTACCTGAAGAAAATAGAAGAAGACCAACAAGAATAAGTTCAACAAGAAGAACTTCAGGCAAAAATTCAGTGTTGAAATAAATATTATAGTGAAGAACGTATTATCAATGATAATGTAAGTGACCCACACAATTTGGCAGCATTTATACCGGTGAAGATTTAAAACCGCACACCGTAGGTGTGCTTTGTTTCAAATCGTTACCGATACCGCGCCATTAAAGATTTAAAACGTGCCGTTTTAAATTTTCAATGGTGTAATACAGATGAACTCATGAAACAACACGAAAAATATAAACCTGGATTTTGGTAAAATAATAATTTTAAATAAACAGATATATGAACTTTTTATTTAAAATCTCTATCGCCAATGAATTCAAACACAGAAAATATTCCGTGGACCGAAAAGTATCGCCCCAACAAATTCGATGACATCGTCCTCGATCCCACCAACAAGAAAATTTTCCTAACCATGTTGAAAAACAAATATTTCCCTAATTTGCTCCTGTATGGACCCCCCGGCACCGGCAAAACCACTACTGTAATAAATCTCATCAATGAATACCAGAAATCGCAAAACCATGTCAACAAAAGTCTCGTCATCCATCTTAATGCATCCGATGAACGCGGGATCGACACCATCCGCAATCAAATCTACCAATTCGTCAGAACCAAGAATCTGTTTGAAACCGGGTACAAATTTGTCGTCCTCGATGAAGTTGATTATATGACCAAAAACGCCCAACAGGCGCTCAAGTATCTCTTGCAAGTGTGCGGCGACAATGTGAAGTTCTGCCTCATTTGCAATTATATCAGCAAAATCGAATTGTCGCTCCAACACGAATTCATCTGTGTGCGTTTCAATCAATTGCCCCAACCAAAAATCCACGAATTTATACGCGACATCTGCACAAAAGAAGGTCTTGCATTAACCGACAAATCCATCAATGTCATACAGAACTTGTATAAATCGGACATTCGCAGCATGATTAATTTCATTCAACTGAACCAGAATTTAGTCGTCAAACAAGACAACATCATCAACGCCACTGTTTGGGAACGCCTCAAATCCATGTTTGACTCCTCTGACAAAGACGATTTTTTGGTCCTACATAATAAGTTGAAGGAATTCATACACAATCTTAGCATTCACTATAATATCGACAAGAAGCAAATCATAAAGGATTATTACAGTCACTGTATTCGGACGGCGCCGGAAATAACCGGTGACATGCTTTCGCGCATGGAAACGGTGCTGCACAATTATGATTGCAAAATCGATGTGCTGGTCGATTATTTCATCATGGATAATGTGCGCACATTGGTGATTTAAGAAATCATTGAAAAATATATAAACCCTTGATGTCTAAAAATACATCCATGATATCGCCTTCTGTTGGTTATTTAGAACTCATCATCGGTCCCATGTTTTCTGGGAAAACTACGCGCCTAATAGAGCATTACAAGGCCTACAAATTTATAGGCAAGAAAATTGTGGTTATCAATTATGAACTGGATGTGCGATATAGTGATGTCGCGTTGTCGTCGCATGACCGCATTGAAATCCCGTGCATATTTTCGAAAACACTGGATCATGCTCTGTGGCGCGATGCCGATGTGGTCCTCATCAATGAAGGACAATTCTTCGATGATTTGTTACCTTCTGTTTTGAACATGATAGAGGTTCATAATAAACGCGTTCATGTGTGTGGATTGGACGGGGATTTCAAACGCCAGCAATTTGGTACAATTCTTGGGTTGATCCCACATTGTGATACGGTGGAAAAGTTGAGCGCATTTTGCTCTAAATGCCGCGATGGAACACTTGCCATATTTTCACACAGGGTTACTGATGAGGATGCGCAGATTGTGATTGGTGCCGACAATTATATGCCGCTTTGCAGAGGATGTTATAATGAGTTATCTACAATTCAAACTATATAAACAATAATCCTGTATTGCAATTAACCAACTATGGAAATCGCGGCATATCAAGAAAAACTAAACGAATTCTTGCGGAGAATTCCGGATTGCATGTATGTTTTTGAAATCACCAAGACGTGTGGATACGGCGAGTTTGTGATGCTTTACAAGAACGCATCCTTGATGGATTTGTATAAATCCGCGTCCATCTGTTATGGCACGCTGCATGAAATAGATAAATTGTATTTTATTAATGAAAAAACACAGGAAAAAGTGCTAATTCCAAATGCAAATAATTTAAGCATAAAACAACTGGTTGCTAGCACACAAATGCAGGCAACTATGCGACCTATTTATGAAATTCCTGCGCCGGTTGTGTATCGAATTTATTATGATGATGGACACTATTGTTGTGAAAAATAAATATATATAGAATTGTCACAGTCTATATATATAATGGAATCTGAACCCGTCACCGAATCTTTAGTGGTTATTGATATCACCACACCATCCCAAAGTGTCGACTTGGCAACTTTGCCTTCATCTGTGTCTGCGCCCATGTCTGCGCCTGCAGCATTGGAAACTAATTTGTCTCTCTGTTTGAAAAGGTTGTCGGATTGCTTTGTATCCATGCAAACAACCATGGGAGACCAGGATTTTCAGCAAAAAACCGGCGTCACCATTACTGTAATATTGGAATTATACAGAGTGCTCATTGCTTCTTTCCTAATCCTGTTTGTACCCCAGACATGTGGAGACCACATTTGCTCTATTGAGGAAAATGCTCAGACTGGATCGGACCCCTTGTATAATGCCGGATTCACTTTCAATTGTATTACACTTGCTGCTTTTCTCACCATGTATTTTGCCGAGGTGAAGCGCGAGGGCAAAATGATTGCCTACCTCGATGTTAATCCAAAATGCATGACCGACAATGAGTCGGTTGGACTGGTTTTGGAAAAGTTGCCGATAGAGAGAAAGAATACTATCCTGTTTTATGATGCATTTTACCAGAAATCGGGGTATGCTGCGCTTACTTGTTTTGTGATAAATACCATTTTGTCGGGATTCGTGGTTTATAAATACTATTTGGATGACAAGACAACTTCTACTTTCATCACATCAGTCCTGTTTATGATTACAAAAATGGGTGATGTATATTCCACTGTTTCAACCGAGAAGAATATTTTCTATAGCGCATATTTGAAAGGCAAGATCCAATACAATGATTTGGATGCCGACAAAAAGGACCTTGGCAAAGAGGAGAACCTTGGTTCCCCTTAGACCCCTCCTTAGACTGTTATTGGACCTTATTAAAGTGTCAAGATCTTTTTACTGCGTCAGCGAAGCGACGCTAATGGGTGCCGAGGGTATAACTGCCTCCCTTCGGGTGGCAGTTACACGTGGAGCAACCTCTAGTTGCTCATTGATTGCACCCTCGACACCCTCGTTAGGTATTCAAACAACATGGGTCTTTTTTTGAACAATTCTGTTCTGCATGTGCCCTGTATCTTCTTGTGTCCACCCATTTCTTGCCACTTTGACCAAGGAATTGTCAACAATGGATCCGACAACTCGAGGACATTTCGGTTTCCTTGTCCTACGTTTCTGGACCAACTTGGCAATCTCTCGGTTGGGGATTTTACTTCCAAAATCCTATGTATAACCACTTTGTCACCATTGAAACAAAATCCGAAATATTCGCCGGCATTTGCGGTATTATAACGACTGTCGTCCCAACACCATGTGTATCCTACACGGGACATCTGTTCTGCATAATCCACATTGCTTGGACTTTTTGGGTTCTTACTTATGGGGGTAATTACTAGGTTCATTTCAAAGATTATAAGGTTTTATTTTAGTTTATTTTGTTGGTTGATTCTTTTTCAAAAAGAAAGAATCAATTTTCACCAAAGGAATTATTCAAAGAAAAAAGGAAAGTTCAAAAGAAAAAAGGAAGGTTTCAAAGAAAAAAGGAAAGTTCAAAAGAAAAAAGGAAGGTTCCAAAGAAAAAAGGAATTATTCAAAGAAAAAGGAAGGTTCCAAAGGAAACCATGGGTTTCCTTTATTATCTGCCGGTTGAACCAAATCCACCACCACCGCGCACCGTTTCTTCGCTTAAATCTGATTCGGCATTCACCAACTCTACAAAAATCGGCATCAATGACGGCGCACAAATCTGCAGCAACCGGTCATGCTGCTCCACTTCATAGTGAGGGTCAAGACAGTCAAACATACCAATCAGATTCCCGCGATATCCCGAATCAATAATTCCTGTTGTATTTGACAAGCGCAATGGAGTCTTACATATACTGGATCTCGGATGCATATAATATCCTGTGTTGTATTGTCCTTGTGCACTTACAATTGTCGCACTGCACCGAATCTTATGGTCGATTTTGTTTATGCGATTCTCTGCACTTCTTTCGCGACAGATGGTGTTGCTGGGCACATAAATGTCAAATCCAGCATCAATATATTTGGGGTCATCTAAGATTTTCATATTGTGCAAATTGACCGCATTAATATATTGCAAACGTAATGCATTGTCATTGACAAAAATCTTCAACACCATGTAACTGGGATAATAATTAAAAAGCAAATTGGGGTTAGTCATGTTATATAATTTATATTATATTGATTTTCTAAATGTTTTGTAATTGTTATTTTCTGCGTCCACCAACCATTTGGGGGGGAAGAGGAGGCGGAACAACTTCTTCATCTTTGCAATATCCTTCATTGAAATTTAAATATAGAAGATAAAATGGCCCCGTGAAAAATGCAATTACCACTCCAAATATCTTTTCTGCGGTTGACCCCGATTTGCCAAAACACATGATTGATTTTACTAAACAATAGATGCAAACTAGTATAAAAATTCCCAAAAAGATTAATACAAGAATGTTCATATTGGAAACATTATTTGTGTCTTTGGTTTCGGGTTCCGGTGCTGCTGGTGCTGGTGTTGGTGTTGGTGCTGGTGCCGCGGTTTCTGAAGACATATCTATATATATTATCCACCTTTAGTTTTTAGGTCAGGGCAAAATGTCGTTTCATTGTTATTTTTGCGTCCACCAACCATTTGGGGGTAAGAGTCGGCAGATCAACTTATTCATCATTGCAATAGTCTTTATTGAAATTTAAATACAGAAGATAAAATGGTCCTGTGAAAAATGCAATTATCACTCCAAATATTTTTTCTAATGTTGACCCCGATTTGCCAAAACACATGAACGATTTCACTACACAATATATCACTAAACAATATATACTCACTACCACTACTGCTGCCGTGGTTTCTGAAGACATATCTATATATTATCCACCTTTAGTTTTTAGGTCAGGGCAAAATGACATTACGCTGTTTTTACTTGTTAATATGGTTGGTATGCATCCAGCACTGTATCCAACAGAATATTTGTGCGAATATCCCGGCGCGGGAATATTGTACGCCAAAGGAATTGCCATCGGTTGTCCCAAAGGTGTTGTGTATTGTGTTGTGGCACCAGTGATCGTGTTGTATCTTAATCGCGCTATCACAGAACTTGAGGTGACCGCACCTTGGACACCAAATTTAGTGTTGCTCGGTTTATAAATCAATGGTTCAAATTTTGTCTTTATTTGCGGTTCCTTTTCGCCCATCACATAGTATCGCGGTTTTCCTATATAATAATTATTTGCGGGGTCTAAAATTGTATCTGGTTGCGTGAACGGTTCTGTTTCGCTGATTTTTTCCGGTGGATAGTATCCGGGTGATTCGAATCCAATGATGTCCAAAAATGAATTATGTTCTGTTTTGGGTAACAGAATGATGTTTGGGATCAATGTGTGCTCAGGCAAATTCCAATCCACTTTTATTAAATATGATGTCCATGTTTCATACCGGGTTGATGGAAACATTTGCGAATCTATTCCAGAACATTGAATTTGGATTCGATTTTGGTGTGTATCATAGACAAATTTCATGAAATATATTTTTACAATATTTGCGTGTAAATCTATCAAATAATGTTTGTTGATTGCCATAATGTTGTTGAATGCACCATTCAATTCTTCTAAATTGTATTCACCGTTTGGAATGACAACATCATACTCTTGACCATTTATCCATCTGTATTTGAATAGTGGCATTCCGTTCATGAATATTCTCACTCTTGGAGAACGATTTTTTACATTTTGCACATACACATTTTGCAGTGTTGCCGGAGTTCCTGTATTAAATGTTGGGTCGCCCGTTTGCAAATTTCTATAGTTGTGTTGCTCATACTGCAATCCACGTTTTTCCAAACGTTGTATGGATGATGTGCAGTACAATTTTGTATCCGGATTCTTGCCACTGCGCACTCGGCGTTTTGCGTTCTCTGCACGCGCTGAACATGAATTTTCAATGGGAGTTTCACACAGGTCATTGGGGATTACAATATCGAGTGTGTGTATTCCGGCACCACTTGCACTATTCACAATTGTTGCACCTGGTCTGAAAAAATCCATCATGGTGGTTGTGGCGCGCGTGCAATTGTCCTCTGTGTCAATTTCGCGTCTATATTGTTTGATGGGCGATGATATGAATTTGTTGGTTCCTTCAATTATTCCTTTATTCAATTTTATCTTTGAAATGATCTGATTGAATGTGCGTCCTTTCCATAACATTGGGGGTCTCAGTTATACATATTGACTACAAAAATCAAAATTTTTTTACGCAAGGCAAACCTACGGTTTTCCTTAGACCTTTCCCTTTTTAGTTTGCCTTTAAGGCAAACCTACGGTTTTCCTTAGACCTTTCCCTTTTTAGTTTGCCTTTAAGGCAAACCTACGGTTTTCCTTAGACCTTTCCCTTTTTAGTTTGCCTTTAATAATAAAACTGTGGGTTTTGTTATTAACCATCCTTTAAGGGGAACACCTTTGGTGTTCTCCCATTGGACCCCTCCTTTAATGTGCGAGCATCGTAGCGTATATTCACCCGACGGGCGAATACACTTGGAAAAACCGCAGGTTTACTTAAAAGGGAAGGGTCATAGGGGGTTGTCTCGCCCGAAGGGCGAGCGTCGCGCCTTAGGCGCTTAACCTTGGTTCCCTTATTTCCCACATATCATAATCGAAATCCTCTTCATTAGGCCACCCCGTCACCGCATAACCATCAACACAATATGTATGACTTCCCCCCACAACCAAGTTATACAACTGTGTTTCCGGCGCCATTTCATATGTGTCTAAAAATGTGACTTCCTTGGGTCCATCAACTGTTTTCAACATTATACCAGTTTCCATCTGTTGTACTCGTCCAGCATTCAATCCTGCTAAAAACCTCTGGTAAGGAACCATATTCTCATCCAAGACCTCATGTGATTTGCCATATGTGTCTGACATCACTGTTGCCGGTTTAACTGAGTAGAACTTTTTATCGGGTGAAATATGAGGGTGGTGCGACGACGTGTGATGGTCATTGTTAATATTGGTCATTGTGTTATTTCCTAGTAGAGGACGATGCAATGCGAGCACCTGATTGTGTTCGCCAAATGCACCTAAAATCATATCACCAACACGAACGTCCTCTATTGCCTTTGTAGTCCCGTCTGCCATTGTTACAATGGCATCATGAAAGAAACACGGCGCCACAGAACCCGAAATGTCCGGACATCCGGTGACATGCGCGCGCACAAATAAATCATTATTACTTGGATTTTTTGTATATAAGGTTCCAGTGGTTGGTGTGAGAAGTACAAATGTTTGTAACTCTGCACCAGGTTGTTCAATGAGATAAACAGTCCCGCCAGGAATTGGGTCCCAATAGAAATCCCATTGTTGGTCATAAATTGCATAGTCTCCTGCCGGGTCTGGTGATGTCACATTAGACCATGAAACTCCTGTAATACTCGTGACACTGCAGTTATACGCCGGAGCACAACCTTTGATATTGCACCTAGCATTTGGGTATCCTGTTTTATCCTTTAGTGATAAACCCACCGGTTGAGCAATAGACACCTTGTATGAATTTTGTGCCTGCTTAATGGCATCATATTTCAAACGGTCCAATCTGGCACCCGATGACACTCCACCCTGCGTGGCAAACTTGGCGTTGCTCGGTTTGTAATAAGACTTCACAAAGTTTTCTTCACCTGCACAAGCACTTATGCCATTGGGCGTATAGACATTCTGCGCGCTTATTACACTAGAATCACCTGTTTTAAAATGATGCGATTGACTCTGATTAAATGTCCGTTGTCTATTTACTAAATACTGGTTAAAGTCGGCATTGTATTTGGACCCTGGGCGTCGGGCATTTCCGGCGCTGCGCATGCGGCGTCTGGCGTCATCAGCGCGAATAGAACATGATGATGTTACCGGTTGCTCCGTCGTGTCATTTGGCAAGACACTGGAAAAATCAACAGTTCCACACAATCCTGTTTCTAGTCCAACCTCCGTTATAGTTACGGCACCAGGTCTCAAAAATTCGTCGACACTAATGCTGGGTCTGGA
>Ga0078894_10000104_pt1 | contig 50173 bp, 42 predicted proteins | sample LauGreSu1BDMLBSD_2_FD_67506 | JGI IMG/M metagenome (GOLD analysis project Ga0078894, IMG submission 67506) | Freshwater lake microbial communities from Lake Michigan, USA - Su13.BD.MLB.SD (version 4) (version 4) | ecosystem: Environmental > Aquatic > Freshwater > Lake | place: Lake Michigan...
GGTAGACGATGATCCAGAAATGGCACCAAACACCGCTTGTGTGCTTGTTGTTACATCAGACTTAACTGTTACGGTTACCGCTGCACTCACACCCGAAGATGTTACCGCGCTTGCGAAATCAGACCAGCTGTTAAAGTTTGTACCCGAAGTGCTCGACGCTGCGTCGATCGTGTACGAGCCGCTCAACTGTGCATTGGCTACCCCAGCCAAGAACAGGAGCATCAGCAAGAATTTCCCTTTCAAGAAACTCGCTGATTTTGTGAATTTGTAGTGTGTATTCATATGGTTTTTTCGTTTTGATAAATGTGCTCACTGTGATATAAATCAAAGGAATCAGCGCATTGATGCACGCAATATCATATTAATTAAGACAATAACTTTAAAAGTAATTTTTTATGTCAATCGCATGACATACAATAAATTAAATACTAAAAACATCTATAATTCTGAATCATCAAAATTTAGAGTTTATTCAAATCTGAGCTTGCGCTACTCGGATCCCGTCCAATGCCGCGCTCATAATTCCACCCGCATAACCTGCCCCTTCACCGCAGGGAAATAAATTGAGAATTTGAGGATGGATCAATGTAGATGAATCCCTTGGAATTCGCACTGGACTACTGGTGCGCGATTCAATGCCAACTAAAATCGCATCGTTTGTCCGAAAAGCCTTCATCTTCTTACCCAAAACCACCAGCGACTCTTTAATTCGCGAATGCACCGCAGAAGAAAGCACATCGCCAATTTGGGCACTAACTAAGCCCGGGAGGTAAGAATTCGATGGCAAATCGTTGCTCAATTTACCCTGTATAAAGTCCTCCATTCGCTGTGCAGGTGCACTCAAACTTCCGGAGGCCCTAAACGCCGTTTTCTCCCAATGCTGCTGATATCGAAGGGCTCGAAGTTCCCCATGGGCATTAAAATCGTTAAAATCGCGATCGTCTACTGATACCACGAAGCCCGAATTTGCGAAGTTCCCGTTGCGTTTGCTTGGGCTCCAACCGTTCACAACGACTTCGCCGGCCGCGGTAGCGGCCGGCGCTATAATCCCACCTGGACACATACAAAACGAAAACACACCCCTACCCTGTATCTGCTCTACCAAACTATAAGAGGAAGGCGGCAAAAACTCACCCCTATTATCACATTTATATTGAATTTGATCGATGATGGATTGAGGATGTTCCAGTCTAACGCCGATGGCGAAAGGCTTTGCTTCGATTGCAATATTTGCATCCACAAGCATTTCGAATATATCTCTAGCCGAATGCCCCGTTGCAAGCACCACTTTGTCGACTTTTTCCGTGGCGCCGCCGTTTAATCTCAAACCGACAATCCGATCTGACTCCATCACCAAACCATCAACCCGAGTATCGAAACGAATTTCCCCACCATGGGCTTCTATGGTTTGGCGAATTCCCTCTACCAATTGCGGCAGTTTATTGGTCCCTATATGAGGATGCGCATCGTACAAAATAGAATCCGGAGCACCGTGATCCACCAAGCACTGCAACACCTTTTGCACCGGTCCGCGTTTGTTACTCCGCGTGTAAAGTTTCCCATCGGAATAAGTTCCGGCACCGCCCTCCCCAAAACAATAATTACTGTCGGGGTTCACCACCTTTTCACGGTTCAAAATCGCCAAATCTCGACGTCGTTCTTTCACCGCCTTCCCCCTCTCCAAAACGATGGGTTTAAGTCCCAGTTCTATCAATTCTAATGCACAAAAAAGACCGGCCGGACCTGCGCCGATGATGTGAACGGGCGATGCTTTTTCTACCGATTTGAATCGATATCCGTTCTCCGCCTCCACCAATTCTCCCTGCGCATAGACATCGGCTGTGATCAGAAAAAACGGGGCTCTACCGCGGGCATCCAAAGACTTTTTTCGCCATACCACCTTACATGTATGTGCATCCAATCCCGCCGATTTCGCAAATTGCGCATTCACCCAATCCGCCTCCACCACATCTTGGGGCGAGAATTTGAGTTGGAACGACATTGGCATGGCACAAAAATACGCGCCCAATGAGGTTTTTACTATCCGAAAAACGAATTAAACGCTTAAATCCGTTTCAATTCCACCAAAATCAACCTCTATTTTGTAAATTTGTAAATATGAAAGAAGTGGTGGTTAGCGGCATACGTCCAACCGGAAAATTGCATTTAGGCAACTATTTTGGCGCATTCAAGAATTTCCTCAGGTTACAAGAGCAGTTTGATTCCTATTTTTTCATTGCCGATTACCACAGCCTAACCACGCATCCAACCCCAGGTGATTTAAGCGCCTCAGTAAAGCGGGTTTTGGCCGAATATATCGCATTGGGACTAGATCCTGAGCAATGTACAATTTACTTTCAAAGTGATTTACCAGAGACGGCTGAGTTGTATTTGTTCTTGAATATGAATGCATATTTGGGGGAATTAGAGCGAGTAACATCCTTTAAAGAGAAAGCAAGAACACAGCCCGACAATATCAACGCTGGCCTACTGACCTACCCTGTATTGATGGCGGCCGACATACTATTGCATCGCGGGATAAAAGTCCCTGTGGGCAAGGACCAAGAGCAGCACCTAGAGATGGCGAGAACCTTCGCAAACCGTTTCAATCGACTCTACAACAACGAGTATTTTCCAGAGCCCCAGGCATTTAGTTTTGAACAGAATTTGGTCAAAGTGCCCGGACTAACCGGAACCGGGAAAATGAGTAAAAGCGCCGGGGAGGCAGATACCATTTACCTCGACGAGGAAGCATCTGTATTGAATAGGAAAATCATGCGCGCCGTGAGTGACAGCGGGCCTTCAGAACCAGGAGCACTCAAGTCAATACCGGTTCAAAACCTCTTCGATTTGATGGGTTTGGTGAGCGCCGCAGATACCATTCAATTTTTCGAAGACAGTCACAAAGCCGGTAACATCCGCTACGGCGATTTCAAGAAACAATTGGCCGCGGATATGGAGATTTTCATCGCTCCGCTGAGAGAGAAAATCCAAGCGACCTTGGGCGACGAGAAACGCCTAAACGATATCGCAAGGTTTGGTGCAGAAAAAGCCCGCGTCTCAGCCCAAAAAACAATCAGAGAAGTAAGAGAAATCATCGGATTTAGCAATCGTTAATCGTCTTGAACCAACCAAACACATCAATTTCAAACCCTTTGTATTAAATTGCACCCATGCTGAATGTTTCTTTGGTTATCCCGCTGTTTAACGAAGCAGAATCACTGCCCGAATTGCACGCTTGGATCGTCCGCGTTTGTAAGCAGGAGAATCTGACTTACGAAATCCTACTACTCGACGATGGAAGCAACGATGGGTCTTGGGACATCATCAAAAACCTAAAGAATCAAGATGCCAATGTTCGCGGTTTTAGATTTAGAACCAACTACGGCAAAAGTGCGGCATTAAATGTGGGCTTCGCCGAAGCAAATGGTGAAGTCGTTATAACGATGGATGCCGATCTACAAGATTCACCCGACGAAATCCCTGGCTTGATCGAAATGATCAAAACCGAAGGCTATGATGTCGTTAGTGGATGGAAAAAGAAGCGCTACGACCCTCTCAGCAAGACCATCCCAACAAAATTATTCAATTGGGCCACCCGTAAAATAAGCGACCTTGAACTGCACGATTTCAATTGCGGACTCAAGGCATATCGCAACGAAGTAGTAAAAAATATAGAGGTTTACGGCGAAATGCATCGCTATATCCCAGTGATTGCCAAGTGGGCGGGATTCCCTAAAGTAGGCGAAAAAGTGGTCGTTCACCAAGCCCGCAAATACGGAAGCACGAAGTTTGGCATGAACCGATTCGTTAATGGATTCCTCGACCTAATGAGCTTGTTCTTTATGAGCAAATTTGGCAAAAAACCGATGCACTTTTTCGGACTTCTTGGAGTACTCAATTTCCTCGTCGGACTTTTCATGGCCTGCTGGATAATTGTCGAAAAACTAATCTACGTCATTCAAGACAAACGCGCCCCATTGGTCACTGATAGCCCCATTTTTTACATCGGATTGGTTGCAATGATCATCGGCACACAGCTATTCCTAGCCGGATTTATTGGTGAATTGGTGAGTCGTTCAAATCCCGAACGCAATAGCTACAACATCAAAGAAACAACCGACTAATGCAATTTGAGGGCAAACACATTGTCATCGTTGGACCTGCCCATCCTCTTCGCGGCGGCCTAGCAACCTACAATGAGCGTTTGGCTAGAGAGTTGATGCAAAAAAACCAGGTCACACTACTCACCTTTAGCCTTCAATACCCCAATTTTCTATTTCCGGGTCAATCCCAATTCAGTAGCGACCCAAAACCGGAGGATTTAACGATTGACATTGCCCTAAATTCGGTTAATCCAATGAATTGGATTTCGGTAGGACGCAAATACAAAAAAATCAAGCCAGACATTATCATTTTCCGATATTGGATGCCCTTTTTTGGACCTTGTTTTGGCACATTTGCTCGCATCGTAAAAAGTAATCACCACACGCAAGTCATTGCGATTACGGACAACATCATCCCCCACGAAAAGCGCTTTTTCGACACCCCTTTTTCGAAGTATTTCTTACCCGTTTTAGATGGCGCCGTTGCCATGAGTCGCAAGGTATTGAAGGATTTACAAGATTTCCCACTCAGCAAACCGGTTGCTAAAACTGGATATCATGCGCATCCACTGTACGACAATTTTGGTCATTCCGTTTCAAAATCGGAGGCATGTAAAATTTTGGGATTGGATGTAAACAAACGATATATTTTATTTTTTGGATTTATCCGCAACTACAAAGGGTTGGACTTATTGCTAGAAGCGATGTCGCTGTTACCCGAATCGTTGAAGGATGTCAATTTGTTGGTCGCCGGAGAATATTACGAAGACAGTGCTCCCTACGACGAGATCATTGCACGAAAGCAATTAGAAAATCGGATAGAACTGCACACCAAATTCATTCCCAACGATGAGGTACGGCTATACTTTTCCGCGGCCGACATCGTTGCCCAGCCCTATCGCAACGCCACCCAAAGTGGGGTTTCACAGATAGCGTATCATTTTGAAACGCCAATGATCATCACCAATGTGGGCGGACTATCGGAATTGGTTCCACACGGCGAGGCGGGATGGGTTTGCGAGCCAACGGCAGAATCTTTGGCAGACGCTGTTGTCTCGATGTATGAGGCAGGAAGAATTGAGCACGTAAGAACATCGCTCAAGGAACTCAAGAAGCAATTCAGCTGGCCTTCAATGGTGAAGGCTTTGGAAGAGGTCACGAGTTAATTTAAACACAACAACCATAAAATTGTGGAACGCCTGTGAACAACTTCACGGGTATTTTTCATTTAACTAACTATTGGATAACACATTGATAACAATGCAAACTAAGATTGCATGAAAATATAACAAACCAACAACATGCTCAACACTACAATCGTTAATGGAACCGAAGTCATGGAAATTTTCGGGTTTGCCTTTATCGGAGGAAATTGGATTCCTCTGAAATAATTACGGGGCTCATTCACTATCTTTGCACCTTCCTAGAGAGGTGTCCGAGTGGTCGAAGGAGCACGCCTGGAAAGTGTGTAAACGCCAAAAGCGTTTCGAGGGTTCGAATCCCTTCCTCTCTACAACAAACCCAGTTTTTACCCCTTTTTACCCCGAATTCTAGCGAATTTGGGGTTTTTTATGCCATTTTGGGCCTGAAATTCACTATTTTCCCGTTTCATTCATGGGCGAGGCAAAAAAAATCGAAATCACCAATTTTCTATTGATTTGGGTTACTCTGTTTTTTGCATTCCAATTCCCATTCCAGCTCTTTCTTTTCTCGTATGCGGTTTTGGGGCCACTCCATTACCTCACTGAAATCAACTGGTTGGAAAAGAAGAACTATTTCTTAGAGGGGCAGCGCGACAAAAAACAATACCTCAAAGCTGTCTTTATTGGTTTGCTTTTGCTCACAATCACCTTTGCCTTCTTTGAAATTGGAAAATGGGAGCTGACCAAACCCCTGCATGAATCAATCTTAAAATCCGACATTTCACAGCCGTTAAATACGTATACCCAATGGAGCTTTTCGGCCTTGTTCGTGGTATTCATTTTCGCCGTGGTGTTTCAATCTACCCAACAGACCACCAATCGGATGCTCATCATTGGAATCTGTGCCTTATCCACCATCTTCCTATACAAATTCACCTTTTTTGCCGTTTGCTTTGGCATTTTTCTCCCCACGATCATCCATGTATTTCTCTTTACGATACTTTTCATGTGGTCGGGTGCAAAAAGAAGCAAATCCACCTGGGGTTATGTAAATGTTGTTTCGATGTTCTTCGTTATAATCGTCATCGCATCAAACGAAACGATTGCCCTGCCCTCTGAAACAGCAAAATCTACTTTCGAAACCTTCATCGCTACCAATTTTCACCAGGTCAACTACGCTTTAACACGCATGCTAGGACATTCCGATGGTAGCAACTGGAACCTGCAACTCCCCATCGTTTGGAAAGTTCAGACCTTTATCGCCTTCGCTTACACTTACCACTACCTCAACTGGTTTTCCAAAACATCCATCATCCAATGGCACAAGGTCGACAAACGCAAAATGTATGTCACACTCTCTTTGTGGATAGCTTGTTGCGCGATGTTTTACTTCAACTATCGCATCGGACTAGTAGCTATTTACGTTCTAAGCATGTTGCATATCATCCTAGAATTCCCATTAAATATAGCCTCAATAAAAAGCTTATTCCTCAGCTCAAAAATGGACGTCAAAACAAAATCGTGATAGGAAAAGTTACTACAAAACTGCAGCAACCCATCGTTTTCTGGATTGCGATATTCTTTTTGATTCGATGCATCGGCATCACCAATCCTCCGTTGGATGTAGCGCACAATTGGCGACAAACCACGGTAACCATGGTAGCCAGGAATTATCTTGAAACTGGCGGTCATTTCTTCTACCCCCAAATTGATGTCGCCGGAGAAAAAACTGGCATCACTGGGATGGAATTCCCCTTACTCAACTACCTAATTTACTTGGTATCAAAAGTGTTTGGCCACGCACATTGGTATGGCAGATTAATCAACTTGTTTGTCAGCAGCTTCGGCATCTATTATTTCTTCCTTTTGGTAAAAAAACACATCCATGAGGCCAGTGCTTTCCCTGCGGCGATGCTGTTACTTGGATCGATTTGGTTTGCCTATTCCCGCAAAATCATGCCCGACACCTTTGCGATGAGTATTCTCATTTGGGGCATTTACCATGGCCTCAACTACATAAAACGAGGCAAAATCCTAGCATTACTTCTATCTGCCATCGGGATCACTCTGGGCATTCTCTGCAAATTGCCGATGATTTTCGCCATTGTCCCACTCGCACTCCTGTGGTTTGATAAAGTTCAACCCAGAAATCGGATTTACTCATTTTTTGGCGTCCTTGCGCTGGCCGTTGGCCTCTCCTTTCTTTATTATTTTCGATGGGTACCCTACTTGAACGAAAAGTTTGGGTTTGTCCATTTTTTCATGGGAAAATCGATCCAAATTGGAGCGATGGAGATTCTAGCCAATTGGAAGGACGTTATCGAGAAATACTACCTAGACGCGCTTCATTTTACCGGCTTCACGGCTTGGCTTGTCGGCTTGTATTTTCTTTGGAAGCAACGAAAAAATCAGCTCGCATTATTTTACACCGTCGCAATAGCAACGCTAGCTTTCATGGGCATCATGCTCAAATCGGGGACCACTTTTGCCATTCACAGTTATTACATCGTCCCTTTTGCCCCAGTGATGGCTTTGGTTGCGGGATATGCTTTGGCGCAGTGCAAAACCCAAAAAATCCAGAACATCCTTTTGTTTATTATCATCACGGAAAACGTACTAAACTGGCAACACGATTTCCGAATCAAGTCGGCCTATGCTGGATTTGAAAAACTCGAAATCCATCTAGACAGCCTAGGCGCTAGCCGCAAAGATTTGATATTCGTCAACAGCAAGGAAGTCCCCACCACGCTGTATTTCGCGCATCGAAAAGGATGGTGCAATCACAACGATTGGATTTTGGCTCCAGGCAGAATCGACTCCCTCGCAAATTTGGGCCTCAAATGGGTTGTGGTGGCAAAAACCGCTTTTGGAGAACCTTTACCGGCCCAGCATCTATCTATCCTCAAAACCAAGCCGTTAACCATACCCCACGAAAAATGGCTTGCAAACAACCGCCCCATAATCCAGCGGTTCGAAAACGATTATTATCAGATCTATTCGTTGGGAAAATCAAGGTGATGTAATTGGCACGTACATATTGAAGCGGGTTTTTGTACCTTTGGATTCACCATGACACTCACTTACATCTATTTAGGCGTTGCCGCTCTGATATTGCTGGCATCCATCCAAACCGTTCAACAAGGAAGCATCGCGATTATTACGATGTTCGGTAAATACCGCAGAATTCTGTATCCAGGACTGAATTTAAAGATTCCTTTTCTTGAGGTGATTTATCGTAAAATATCCATCCAAAATAGGAGTATCGAATTGGATTTCCAGGCGATTACGCAGGATCAGGCAAACGTTTACTTTAAGGCGATGTTGCTTTATTCAGTATTCGACAATCGTGAGGAAACGTTGAAAAATGTGGCCTTTAAGTTTGTTAACGACCGCGATTTTATGACAGCCTTGATCAGGACGATTGAAGGTTCGATTCGCGGATTTGTCGCCACCAAAAGACAAGCTGAAATCTTGGCACTTCGCAAAGAAATCGTAGAATCGGTAAAGGAAGGCATCGACGCGGTTCTAGAGGCATGGGGTTACCATTTGATCGATTTGCAGTTGAACGATATCACTTTTGATGAAGTTATTACCAAGAGTATGGCGCAAGTAGTGGCATCGTCTAATTTGAAAGCGGCTGCTGAGAACGAAGGTCAGGCCTTGTTGATTACCAAAACCAAAGCTGCGGAAGCGGAAGGTAACGCCATCAAAATATCTGCTGAAGCCGAGAAAATTGCGGCGCAGATGAGGGGTGAAGGTATCGCATTGTTCCGTAAAGAGGTTGCTAAGGGCATGAGCGACGCTGCCATCGAAATGAAGGAAGCCGATTTGGACTCATCGTTCTTGTTGTTTAGCATGTGGACCGAAGCGATCAAAAACTTCGCAGCAGACGGCAAAGGCAACGTAATTTTCCTTGATGGATCAACGGACGGGATGAACAAAACCCTGAAGGAGATGATGGCGATGAATCAGATTGATGCCGCCGCCGGAAAATCCACCAAGAAAAACTTAGGTTAAGCCGACTACTCGGGAATCACGCATTCCCCCATGATTTTGTGATCTTCAATAATGGGATCCACCGTAATTACGGGAGGTTTGGTGACTTTGACTTTTCCTTTTATGTAGATTTTTTCAGACGGCGGCACTGTTTTCGGGGGAGAGGGATTTACCTTTAATGGGAGAATTGGATTGGGACGGCAGGCGGTGGAATCCTCTTTTACGGGCTTTGACAAAATTGTATCGCCCATGATTATACGGGGTTTCCCCATTGCCATTTCCGGGGCTGTTGATGATGCCGGTGCCGACACTTTTCCAATTACCGCTTCACCCATTTTTGTTAACGGCTTACCCATTTTGGGAGAAACTGTATCTTGTTGCGCAGTAATTTCCGCCTTACCGGTAACGGTATTGCTGCAAGAAGAAAGTCCAACACCCAACACAACAATCAATACATAAGCGAAATGTAGCAATTGAGGCGGGGGCAATGGTCGCTGTGGAATCACGTTCACCAAGGCTCGATCCACTTGGTCGGCGTTGAAACGACCGCATACTTTTTGGGATTTGGGTTGGGAGAAGTAATTTAAGATTTGCGCGTCCGACATCATAGAGAAGTCGACAACAGATTTTTCACACGCATTACAGAATTTGCCTTGGGCTTCGGAGGTCATTTCTGACCAATCTTCATGACAGGGTTTGTTAATTTGAATTTTCATCAGCTTGAGTTTTTAGTTACAACAGGGACTTAATACCGCAACTGAACAAAAGGTAAATGGCGAGCGAGAGACAAATAACGAGAGAGAGGAATCCAAAAACGGAATGACATAAAAATGACACGAAATACAAATCCCCGAAAACCTTAAAACCGTTGCATTGTTAAATTTGCACCATGTCTGACACAGCATCACAAAATCAATATTTAGTTCAGCTACAAAATAGCATCGAACCCCTTAGAACGAAGCTTGCACATCACCCCCTTTACAACAAAATCAACTCGCGTGAAAAGCTTCAGACTTTTATGCAGCACCATGTATATGCGGTATGGGATTTTATGTCGTTGCTAAAATATTTACAAAACAACCTCACTTGCACCCAGGCTCCATGGACACCGAAAAGCACAGCGGAACTAAGATTTTTTATCAATGAAATCGTGTTGGGCGAAGAGAGCGACGAAGATCCAAATGGCGGACATATCAGTCATTTTGAGTTATACAAACGTGCGATGTCAGAGGCGGGCGCATCGTTCGAAGGCATCGACGAATTGGTAAATCGCGTTGCAGAAGGGACAGAACTGCGACACGCGATTGAGCTAAGTAGCGTTCCGAGTTCAGCAGCGAAATTCATCGCGACCACTTTTGATATCATCGACAGAGACAACCTACACGAAGTGGCTGCGGCCTTCGCATTTGGTCGGGAAGATTTGATTCCAGACATGTTCTTGGCGATGGTAAAAGAGCTCAATGTCAACGGTCAGAATTTCAACACGCTGATTTATTATTTGGAAAGGCACATCGAATTGGATGGCGACCATCATGCGGGGCTATCGGCGTTGATGCTTTCCCATGTTTGCGGCGAAGATGCTCAGAAGTGGTCCGAGGCCACAACAACCGCCCAGGAAGCATTAAGCGCTAGGATTGCATTGTGGGATGGAATTACGTCGTTGATTTAACCAAACTTTCCTAAAGCGCTTCGATACCCTTATTTTTGAGGGATGCGATGCGGGCGATTTCCTACTATTTCGATTCATTTCAGCAGCATTCTCTGGCTTGTTTCGATAATGTTGCTAAAACCATTGGGCGCACAGAAATCAATCCCGGTTGAGCCCCATATCGCCGAAGCGCAGAAATATTACATTGCAAATTGGAAGAAAAGCGTTCGAACATTAACCCATGATTCGGCCGATTTTATCGGACTCCCCTACCCTTATTCTACCCCAACACTGGCGGGCAATCAGATGTTCCAGGAAATGTATTATTGGGACAGCTATTTCATCAATTGCGGATTGCTTGCTTATGGGAGTCATCCCCAAAGTGACGGCGAATCTACTGCCGACGAGAAGTTTGCCATACAGCAAGCCATTAACAATTGCAACAACTTAATATACTTGGTAAACAAATTCGGGTTTGTCCCCAATGCAAATCGTTTTTCGATGACAAATCGAAGTCAACCACCTTTGCTTGGCGCGATGATCAACGACATTTTCGAAGTCACCGCCGATACGGCTTGGTTACGCGTTGCACTAAAAGCGTTAGAAAAGGAGCATCATTGGTGGATGGAAAATCGTTCACTAAATCTATCGCCCAGTGAATATGCCGGTATCAAAGTAGGCAAACACGATACCGCTTCCTTGCGCCTCAATCACTATGGAAATAGCGCAGATGATGCGTTTTTACTTCGATTTTCAAAGTTCTTATCGGGCCGACTCGGACCAAAATTCGATTCCCTTTACCTCAGCCTGAACTTGGATAGCTTCGTGGGCGGCTGTGGACAAAAACGACCCAAGGGATTGCGATTAGCTAGCCATTTATTGGCGGAGGCGGAGAGTGGATGGGATTTCACCACAAGGTTTAACGCTCGCTGTATAAGCATTGCCCACCTTGACCTGAATTGCTTGCTTTATTTGAGCGAAAAAACCCTAGCCACCGGTTACAAAACCCTAAAAGAGCACAAAAAGTCGCGGGAATGGCAGCGAAAACGTAAAATTCGCAAAGCATTGATAAACAATCTTTTTTACGACAAACATACCGGATGGTATTGGGATTACGATTTGGCAAAACGTGAAATCAACTTCAATCACAACGCCGCCCAATTCATGCCGTATTTTGTTGGCTTGGTTAAACACAATTCTCGAAATAAAACGGCCTTGGCAAGGTTATCTAATATTTACATTGGAAAATTTGGCGTTCACCCTTGCTTGCCATTGTCGAAAGATTCTTCTGCGATAGCTGCAAATCGGGTGCTTTGGAAAACCCAGTGGGACAGTCCAAATGCTTGGCCACCGTTGACCCATTTCGCGGCGCAGGCCATCGAAAATTATTCTAAGGGTCAGGGAAAATTGACAAACCTCATGCTCAACATAAAACGAAACCAACTTATTGTATCGTTCATGGAATCGGTGGAAGTCCAATTTGCGATCACCCAAAAATTTTGGGAGAAATACAATATCGATTATGGCACCTTGCAAGTAGTGAATGAATATCCGATGCCTGATTTTTTTGGATGGACGGCGGGAGTCTATATGGAATATCGCATTGAATTTGAGGGGCATTAATCGCAATCCCTTATTTTCGTAGTATGATTCACGGTAAAAAAGTTGTGGTTGTTCTTCCGGCGTACAATGCGGCGCTAACGTTGGAGCAAACGTATCGTGAAATTCCGTTCGACATCGTGGACGAGGTTGTTTTGGTGGACGATGCTGGAGGCGACGATACTTTGTCGGTTGGGGCGAGCTTAGGCATCAAACATCTAATTCAACACGAGAAAAACCTAGGCTACGGGGGCAATCAAAAAACCTGTTATCGCAAGGCATTGGATTTGGGGGCGGATATCATCATCATGCTCCATCCGGATTATCAGTATACGCCAAAGCTAATCCCCGCCATGGCTCATCTGGTGGCAACGGACATTTACCCGGTGGTATTGGGGTCTCGTATTCTAGGCAAGGGCGCTTTAGAGGGTGGAATGCCCATGATTAAATACATAGCCAACAGGATCCTTACATTGATTCAAAACATATTAATCAACCAAAAACTTTCTGAATACCATACGGGTTACCGCGCATTTTCGAGAGAGGTTTTACAGTCCATTCGTTGGGATTTGAATTCAGACGACTTCATTTTCGACAATCAGATTATGGCACAATGCGTAGATGCTGGATTCAAGATTGGCGAGGTAAGCTGTCCAACCAAGTATTTCCCCGAAGCAAGTTCGATAAATCTTCATAACAGCGCGATTTATGGATTGGGATGTTTGGGTGTCTCTATTCGATACCGTTTACATCGATGGGGGATTTGGAAATACGGGCTGCTCAGATAATTATTGATTATCGCAAATCCCGAATATTAAATTTACGGATTATCGCAACTATATTCGTTATTGTAGCGTTATATTGCGTTGCATTTCAAGTGCATTGGAATTTCTCAGTGTTTGCCTGTGTAATCGGGGTAAGAGATTGGTTTCTTGGATGAGCAAATAGGTAAATGAAAAAATTCGCAATTGTGACAGGCGCAAGTAAAGGGCTTGGAAGAGCATTCGCGCTTGAATTGGGCTCAAGAGGCATAAACACTATACTTGTGAGCCTTCCAGGTGAAGACATTCATTTGTTAAATGAGGAAATCATAAGCACTTATAAAACATCATCGGTTTTTTTTGAAGTGGATTTATCGGATTACGACAATGTCATTTCTTTCACCAAAACAATCAACGAAACGTATTCCATTTTCCTTTTGATAAACAACGCGGGGATTGGTGGCACCATGAAATTCGGAGACGCCTCCGTGAACTTGGTCAACAAGATTGTGCAATTGAATGTAATGGCCGTGGCTATTCTTACGCGACAATTGATACCCAACCTCACGAGTCAAACCCAGAGTTTTGTATTAAACATCTCTAGTTTGGCCGCTTTTAATCCGGTGGGTTACAAATTGGTATATCCTGCATCCAAGGCTTTTGTAGATTCATTCACCAAGGGAATGAGTGCCGAATACAGAGATACCAACGTGTTTTTTAGTGTAATCAACCCAGGAGCGATGCCCACCAACGATGCGGTAACTGACAGAATCCTAAAACAGGGCTGGCTGGGTAGAATCACACAATTATTTCCTCAGGATGTGGCACGCAAAAGTTTGAACAAGTTATTCCAGAAGAAAAGACCACACCGATTCAATCCCGTCAGCGAATTGATTTTGTGGGTATTACCAAGTCGATTTAAACTCCCATTCCTAACGGGAATCGTGAAACGGGAGTTTGATAAACCCTAATTATTCCTCCGCGTTTTTGCTAGTATCCCAATTGCCAGAATTAAGATAATTTCTGCAATTTGCTTTGGCACACAAAATCTGTCTTAGGCAACTGAGTTTTTGCAATGGCGGCAAATCCTCCATCCACTTCCTTGAAGTTATGAATCCCTCTAGATTTTAGTATTGAGGCAGTAATCATACTCCTGTAACCGCCTGCACAATGTAAGTAAAATGGCTTAGAATCATCCATATCCATAAACCAACTATTGATGCAATCGAGAGGCTTATTATACGCTTCATCAACGTGTTCCGCCGCATATTCCGTCTCTTTACGTACATCTAAAACATAGGTTTCCTTATTCCATTCTGCCTCAAAAGTCTGTGGTGAAATACGATTTACCGTATCCACTTCTTTTCCAGCCGCCGCCCAAGTTTCAAAACCCCCACTTAAATGACCCAACAACTGATCAAACCCAACGCGCGTCAATCGCATCGCTGTCTCTTCTTCACGTCCGGGCGCAGTGATTAATAAAATGGGAGTTTTCACATCCCCAATCACAGAACCCACCCATGGCGCAAATTGACCGTCGATTCCAATATTGATACTTCTCGGCACAAACCCTTTGGCAAATTCTCCAGGTGCGCGCGTATCCAAAATCACCGCATCCATCGTTTCCGCTGCCACCTCAAACGCATCAACCTCTAATTTTCGCATCCCATTTCCCATCACCACATCCACCGACTCATAGCCAGTTTTATTCATCGCAACGTTCATCGGAAAATAAGCAGGCGGAGGCAATAGCCCATCCAATACCGCTTCAATAAAAGCCTCTTTCGATGGCTGATTCAACGCATAATTCATTTCTTTTTGATGCCCCAAAGAGTCCATCGTCTCCTTCATCATATTTTTACCGCATGCACTTCCAGCACCGTGCGCAGGGTATACCATCACCTCATTTGGCAAAGGCATGATTTTGTTCATTAATGAATCATACAACATACCCGCCAATTCCTCTTGGGTCATGTGTGCAGCCTTTTGCGCTAGGTCGGGACGACCCACATCGCCAAGAAACAAAGTATCACCACTAAACAAACTGTGAGGCATACCATCCGCATCTAACAACAAGTAACATGTGCTTTCCATCGTATGTCCGGGTGTATGCAACACTTTAATTTTCACATCACCTAGGGTAAATACTTGACCGTCTTCAGCTATCAAACATTCAAACGATGGCGATGCCGTTGGCCCAAAGACGATGGGTGCACCTGTCTTCTTGCTCAAATCTAAATGACCACTCACAAAATCCGCATGAAAGTGCGTCTCAAAAATGTATTTCAACACAACGCCGTCCTTTTCCAAACGATCTAAATAGGGCTGTACTTCGCGAAGTGGATCAATAATAATCGCCTCTCCACCACTGTGAATATAATAAGCACCTTGTGCCAAGCAACCGGTATAAATTTGTTCTATTTTCATAGTTTATTTTTTTCTTTGATGGGTTTAAACGGCCCGTATTTATGTTGTTCTTCAGAAAACCCATCGGCATACGGTCCAAATGGATAATCAAATAATTTCTCTTCCAATAGGGGCGATTCTTTGCCTAGGTCTTTCGATGGACGGGGTTGCGAGTTGACATAAGCCGCCAAATCCCAACACTCTTTGTCGCTCAAAAGCGGACCCCTATAAGTTGCACCCTGAGGCATGTTCGCTTTCACGTAGCCAGCAAATTTAGACAATCGAAATAATTCTGATGCCGAACTATATGAATGTGAACCCCAAAGCGGTGGATATTGATAAGATTTTCCATCTCCCGCCAATTGACCTTCACCATTTTCTAAATGACAGCTAACACATTTTTTGGCATAAATCATTTTCCCTCTAACTGGATCAGCCGCCCTCGACAAAAAAGGCACCTCGTAAATCCCCGAACCTTTGGCTTTCTGACCTTTGGGAACATTACCACCCACATAATTGATATAAGCCAGAATGGACTGCATTTCTTTACTCCCTTTTGCTGGCGAAGTGCCATTCAAAGATCGCTCAAAACAACTCGAAACGCGCATAAACAAATCCTCCGCACTTTCGCCGCGAGGTCGGTGAGGACGAAATTTCGGATAGGTACTCCTTACAGAACCAAAATTGATTCCATAAGGTTGATTTCCCGCCTGCAAATGGCAGTTTTGACAATTCATTCCATTGCTAATTTGAGCAACGCTTCCTTTTGGGCCCAAATATTGGGACGTATTGGCAATCAATTCTCTACCATATTCAACCAGCTCTTTCTCAGCACCGGGCACCAAACTCAAATCCTGGGTTGTCCATAAATCCGAGGCGGTATCCAAAGGCGGGAAGTCAACTGGCGCCAGGCTATCTTCATACATTTCTTGATTCAACCCATTACCCTTATCAAAATCTTCCGCCGCCATTTCCTGCCCCATAAACCAAAATACAGAAATCAATATCACAACCACCAAAATTCCAGAAACGCTCCAAATTAGCAATTTTACTTGCTTCTGAAGCTTAGTGGTATCGGTTTGTTTCTTTTCCAATGCGTTACGATTTGATGCCATAAAATTACGCCAAACATCTATTGCAGACAATGATTTTCGTCATCTATCTAATTACAATAGATTCAAATTCCAAATAACCGTTCCGCATTCCTTGTGGTGATTTCCGCCACTTCAAACAATGAAACACCCTTTACATCTGCCAACTTCTCCGCAACAAGTCGAGTGTATGAGGGCTCATTTCGCTTCCCGCGATGTGGCATCGGCGACAAATATGGACTGTCCGTTTCTAAAATAATATGTTCCAAATTAATCTTCGTGAGTACATCCCCCAAACCAGAATTCTTAAATGTCAAAACACCGCCAATCCCCAATAAAAAACCGTCCAATTTGATTATTTCTTGCGCCAATTCATAGCTCTCCGAAAAGCAGTGAAACACACCACGCAACCCTTTTCCTTTGTACGACTTTAATAGTTCTATGATACGATGCGTAGCATTGCGTGAATGAATTGCAATGGGCAAACCTTTCGACAAGGCAAATTCTACCTGCTGAATAAATGCCAATTCTTGAATGCCCTGGGTTGTTTTATCCCAATACAAATCGATGCCAATTTCACCTACCGCGCAGTATGTATGGGTATCGGCAAGGCTCAATAACACTGACAATTCTCGCTCCCAATCCTCTCCAACATCGCAAGGATGCAAACCGATCATCCCATAACACATTTCAGGGTAATCTTGCATCAAATCATGCATTCCATCCACCGTATCTAGATCCACATTAGGTAGCAGTATCCTATCAACGCCCATTCGAATAGAACGAGCAATCACCTCTGCGCGATCCTCATCAAAATCTTTACTGTACAAATGACAGTGTGTATCTACGATTCTCATCTCTCTAAATCAATCACCATTTCAACGGTTGCTTTTGCAAAAACGCATCGATGCCTTTCCTAAAGTCAGCACTACCACGAGCAACCGCATTTTGTTTGGCCGCATAATCCAAAGCTTCATCGCGAGTCATGCCCTGAATCGTTTGCAACATCCCCTTTACCGAAGCAATAGCTTGCTGCGATGTATTTTCACAAAGCTCCTCCGCCATCTGATTCACTACATTCTCGATGGCATCAGAAGAAACCAAGCGCTGCACCAAACCCAAATTAAACGCCTCTTCCGCCTTTAGCACTCGGCCCGTTAACATCAAATCCCTCAAAACACCGCCACCAATTTTTTCGCGCAAATACACCATAACCAAAGCTGGGATAAATCCAATCTTCACTTCCGTATATCCAAATGTGGCATCAGGGGTCGCAACGCACAAATCAGCCAATGTCGCCAAACCACAACCACCTGCAAGCGCAGGACCTTCTACCTGAGATATTACAATCTTGGGCGATAAATAAATCAAATCAAACAATCTTCTTAACGCCTGCGAATCGGCTTCATTTTCTTCCAAAGAGAAATCGCGCAATTTTGCCAAATACGACAAATCAGCCCCAGCACAAAAAGGCTTATCGGCCGAGCGAATTAAAACAACCCTTATCTCCTCATTCTCATTTAAAGAGACCATTGCGGCCGTCATCTCCGAAATCAATTCCGGACTTAAGGCATTTCTCTTCTCCGGACGATTGAGAATTAATGTCGCAATACGACCTTCCACTTGGGTGAGCAATAATGAACTCATTTTACAAAGTTACATCACAAGCAATGAATCCTCACTTTTTGATTCTTGAGCGCCCCAATTCACTTAAAGGCGAGTCACGACCTCGATGCCTCCATTCTATTTTTTCAATTCCCATTTGATGTATGTAATTTTTTAGTTTCTCCATGATTTTCCGTTGCGTTTTTTCATGATAAATCTCGCCCTGTACGATCAATGTTTGGCCCAATTTATCAATGGTAAACGATTTTTGATAATGACTTACGACAAAGGATTCCGCACGATTATAATTTGATTGAATTTCCAGTTCATGAACCAGCAAAAACGACATCAATCCAAACCCAATTCCCATCATAGCAGCACCCAACTTTCGCTTCAAGCCCGCTTCGGATCGATTGTCGATTTGGGTGAGCGTCATGAAATATCGATCAATAAAAAAAACGACAACCATCAGACAAATCAGGGAGCCAAAGCCCAACTGCAGCGTTTGTAATTGTGGCAATGGGAGACGTTCGAACAACCCTAACAACTGCAAAACCCAGTGAATCAATAGATCAAGGAATCCAAAAAGGAAATCAGACAAAAAGGGCACCCAAACCAACAAAAGGCAAATCAAAGACAGATAAACCATCAATGAAAATAGGGGCAACAGGAACAAGTTTCCTAATAAAAACCACGTCGGAAAGGCCCCAAACTGAAATAAAATCAGAGGCAAAGTAAACAGCGTTGCGCTGAGCGTAAGGCTTAGGCTAGAAATCACGGCATTCAGAACTGAGGAGGGCTGCTCATAAAGATCCATCCAACGAGAATGCAATGTCGCTATACCCAACACCGCCAAATAACTGAGTTGAAACCCCAATTGCTCCACGATATAGGGATCTGATATCCATTGCAAATAGGCTGAACCGCACAAAACATGGGTCAGTTTTTGTCGGCGATGCACTGCGAATTTCCCCAACCAAACCCAAGAAGCGCCAATCATTGCTCGAATTACGGATGCGGAGCTACCGCTTAAAAAGGCATAAAACCACCCAGCGGCCAACAAAAAAAACAAGGTTTTTATTGTTGGCCGCCCCCGATACCCAAACCCCGTAAGCAACCAAAGCAACGCCCCCATAATCAGCGATACATGCATCCCCGAAACAGCCAGAACGTGCAGTAAACCACCTATCCCAAATTGCTTTTCTATCACAACATCAAGTCCCGATTTATCACCCACCAGCATCGCATAGGTCAAACCCGCATTAGTTTCATTCAATTGAGAATAAAGCACTCTACGAATCCAAAACAACAACTGATTTTTACAACGATACACTGGCGTGAACCAATCACTGATAGGCTCATTCTCTAATAAAATCGCATCCCCATCCCACCTCACATGCCCATGAATGCCCAGCGTTCGCATAATTCTGCGCCAATTGGGATCAAACGGAACTTCAGGCTCAGAATAAGAATGTATCAAATCCGTAGGGACCCAATACTTCCTCAAAGCTTGCGGGACCCTTATCGCTTCTGAAGAATCTTTTCGATACAAAACACATCGCAAGACCAACGATGCATCGTAAACTCTACCGTCCTGATCCTTCCAACCGATACAATAAACTACCCCCGCCCCTTTTTTTATCGGCAGTAAACTATCCCTGACTTCAATTAACGCCCAACCCTTAACTTTCTGAGACTCCCATGGCAAAGCATCTACTGAATTAACCCCTGAGAACAACCACAGTGCCACCCCAGAATGCAACCAAAATAGAGAAATCATCCGAATGGTAGGATTCCACTTTCGGTATTTGGGCTTATACATCCAAAAGTAAAGTAGTCCGCCAGAACCGAGAGCAATCAGCGACAGAGGATAGAATTGGGCTCCAGAAACCGACAATTGAGGATTAAAAAAACCCCTCCGGTTCCATATATAGCCAGCAAATAGCCCCAACAGGGGAATAAAAAAAGGATTGGATCGAATAAACTTCTGCATTGCTGGCCACCAATGTCGCCGAATGCAGTTGGCTTATTGGGTAAAGATTCGCTTAATCATCCGCCACATATCACTTGCAGATTCATCCCGTCTACGCCATTGTTTTTGTTCATACCAACGATCGTAAACATCCCCCCTCACCGCCGCACTGGGCGCATCTATAATTTCTTGGACGAACAAACCCATATTATCCATATCACCCCCAAAAAGGATATTGGAAAATTCGAACCTCCTGCTCAAAGGAAACTGACCGATAATTCCGGCCACAGTGTGCACGCTCGAACCCTTGTCAACCGGCTCAATAATGGGCGCTGGGTTTGGCGTTGGCACCTCGATTGGCTCTATTACCGCCTCCACGATTGGCTCCGGTGTTGCAATCACAACCGGCTCAATAACAGGCACTGGGATTGGATCCGGCACCACGACTTGAACTTCTTCAATCACCTCCGTTGCGATTTCCGCAAAAGGCAATTCGATATTTGCGATTTCCACCTCGGGAACAAACAAATCAATGACAAGATCAGAAGTAGGCTCAACAATTATATCACTTGAAGCATCTGAGATCAATTCAGAATCTGTTTCAGAATCCGCTTCTTGCAACTCAGGAAACTCCATCGAAAGCAACTCAATATCCACTTCCATATACAACTGAGCCGCCAACAATTTCAACTTTCCCAACTTCTCAATATCTAACAATTGGGTTTGGTCGTTTCGCACTTCATGATGTATACTTGCTAAGTTATTTAGCACTTCTAACAGGGGAGTTTTATTTGCTTCCATTGATAGCGGCAAGTTACAACAGCCTTTGAAATTTTGTCATGAGAGAATTTACACTTATCCACGGTTGCATGTTTGCAGGAAAAACCACTCAGTTGATTGGTTTATACAACGAAAGCATGTGTTCTGCTGATGAGAAATTGGCCGTAAAACCCCTACTCGACAAACGCTACAATGCCACTACTATCAACACGCACAGCGGAATTCAAATGCTTGCCCATCGCATATCAAAAGCAGAAGAAATCTATCCGTTAATCAATGAAATGACCAAGGAAGTCTACATAGACGAGGTCCAATTTTTTGGACCATTCATTGTCGAAGTGATAGGCGAATTGATGATGAATCAGATTAAGGTGGTGGCGGCCGGGCTCGACAAAGACTATATGGCACGTGATTTTGGGCCCATGGGAGCGCTCAAGAAATTGGCCACCCAAAAAATCGAGGTCAAAGCAATATGTCATATTTGCAATAAACCCGCAAACCGCACCTACCGCAAACCCGGAAACGACGATCTACTCTTGGTTGGGCATACCGATGTCTATGAAGCGCGATGCGAAACACACTGGCTAGAAGGGATGAAAGATCGTATCGAACCCATTGCTCAGTAATCAAAAAAATCAACCAATGAATCACCCTCAAAAACCGAATAACACCTTCCGATTAACCGCTTTATTTAGAGAATTCTTCCAAAGTCAGCAGTCGGCAGGAATACTATTGGTTGTTGCCACCGTTACTTCTTTACTCCTTGCCAATTCTAGCATCGCCGATGAATACACATCGTTCTGGAAAACTGAAATCGGCAGCAACTGGGGTGGATTTCACCTCAAACACAGTCTCACCGGTTGGATCAACGAGGCCTTGATGACCATCTTCTTCCTATTGGTTGGCCTAGAAATAGAGAGAGAGCTATACATTGGCGAACTCAGCAGTCGTAAACGTGCAATGCTCCCCGTAATGGCAGCCCTAGGCGGAATGATTTTCCCAGCACTCGTCTACCTCCTATTCAATTTCAATCACCCAGAATCCATTTCAGGGATTGGAATTCCAACCGCAACCGACATAGCTTTTGCCATTGCAATCATGGGTTTGTTAGGCGATAGAGTCCCGCCAGCTTTAAAAGTATTCTTAACCGCATTAGCCATCATCGACGATCTAGGCGCTATTGTAGTGATTGGCATATTCTACGGCAATGGGTTTTCGGGATTGTATTTGATACTTACTGCCCTCATTTGCGCCGCCCTATATTTCTTAAATCGCAAGGGGATTGAGAACTTTTGGATATACTTAATCTTGGGATTATCTCTCTGGTTTTGCATGCTCCACAGCGGTATCCATGCAACCTTGGCCGGCGTAATCCTTGCCTTTGCACTGCCTTTCAAATCGGGAACCCCCGCCACACTTTCCTATCGCATAGAACACAAAATCCAGTGGCCCGTAACCTATATTATTTTGCCATTATTCGCACTTTCTAATACTGCCATTACTATCAACTCCGAGATGACCGGCGCTCTATTATCCCCCGAAAGTCTTGGCATCTTCTTTGGCTTATTGATCGGCAAACCCGTTGGTATTTTCCTTTTCAGTCTGCTGGCAATCCGATTGGGAATCGCAAGTTTATCATCAAGCATCAACAAAACAATGCTCTTTGGCGCAGGTATTTTAGGTGGCATTGGCTTTACGATGGCGATGTTCGTCGACAACCTAGCCTTTACCAATACCCAGCAAATCGATCTAGGGAAAATCAGCATTTTGATTGGCAGCACAACCGCCGCAGCGTTGGGATTCCTATTACTCCACTTGGCTGCAAAAGCGAAACATCGCGCTGCTTAAATTAGCCACAAAATCAAGGCGCTATCGATCAAAACTCGATACCAACGGGCAAATCTAAACGCCGCTGGGAAAATGAACATCAACCCGTAAATCGCTAACAACAAAATTGTTCCGAATTTATTGCCATCGAAATTATTCCCATTAAAATCATTAAAAAACCACCCAGCGGTGATCAGAAGAATCAGCAAAACGACGACCACCGGCATGATTCTGCGCCACTTCAAAAGCCATAAATTGGGTGTTTGGGATACCGCATCTTTGTCTTTTTCGAAGTATTGCATCAACAAAATATTCAACAGGAAGATGCAACATCCTTGAAACCAGAACGCGATAAATCCGGCCGATGGCAACCCACCAAAGACGGCCGCAGCAAAGACGAAAGCTATCAAAAATGGGCCAAAAAAAGCAAGAGCAGAACCGCCTAGCCATTTGAAATAGCAATACACCAACCCACCCAAAACCAAAAAGCGAAGGCTCCATAGCAAATCCAAGAGAGCCTTTTTATCGAACGTGCCAAAACCCAAAAACGGCAAAACAACCGTCAGCATCAAAAGGATAAAACTGCCAAATAAAATCCACCCCACCGCCAGAACAAACTGCCAAGTAGCGAATTTCACTCCGATTCTATCCCAAGCGATTGCGTCAGAGATAAAATCGGCGGCATAAACGACTAAAATCAAACAAGAAACTATCCAATCCCAATTCGGCGGCGCTGCGGATAACAGAGAATTTAAACGAGTATCGTTCCCAAACTGCGTGCGAATCGTCAAAAAAACCACCGCCACAACCGGAATTCCCAAGGCCTGAACGCCCAAAAACGGTTTCCCCTCCGATGCACCCCAATTTTTTAAGGCAATCCAAAGGCGGGTAAACATCACTAATTTTTTAATGCCGTAATTTTTCCAATATTTGGAATAGCTCTTCTCAAACTCTCTTCAATCCCCGCTGTCATTGTCATTTCGCTCATGCTGCAAGTGCTACAAGCGCCTGTCAATCTCAGAACAATGTCTAATTCCTCACTCACTTCCACCAATTCCACATCGCCGCCATCAGCATGCAAATACGGACGCATGGTTTCCAAAACCTGTTCTACTTGCTGATTGATTTCACTCATGGTGAGCAAAAGTAATATTATTTTGTGATTTGCAACATACTCACTTGCTGAGCCAAAGCACCCGCCACCTGATAGTAGGGTTTTAATTCGATGGCATCCGAGGTCAAATTGCCTTCATCAATCAATTTCATCAACGCTGGATTCAATGGCAATTCACCCAAAAATGGAACGTTATACTCTTCACTTAGGGCCTTTCCGCCTCCCTCACCAAACAGCTTGTATTTCTTATCTGGAGCATCATCCGGGGTGAAATAACTCATATTCTCCACCACACCAAGGATTTTCTTGTTAACCGCTTCCATCGAAAACATACCCATCGCCCTGCGCGCATCGGTTAAAGCCATCTCTTGAGGCGTTGTCACAATCACCACACCCGTTAGCGGAACATTCTGCACCAAGCTAAGCTGTACATCCCCCGTCCCTGGAGGCAAATCGATGATCAAATAATCCAAATCACCCCAATCCGTATCCTGCACAAACTGCCTAAAAGCCGAAGAAACCATCGGTCCTCGCCAAACAATTGCCTGACCGCGGGCTGTCATCAAACCAATACTCAACAATTTAACACCCTTCGACTCCACCGGAATCATGATCTGCTTTTCGCCTTTCATATACATTTCGGGCGATGCCGAAACACCAAACATCGTAGGAACACTCGGTCCATAAATATCCGCATCCAACAATCCCACTTTTGCACCCATGCCGCTGAGGGCCAAGGCCAAGCTAGCCGATAATGTACTCTTTCCCACACCGCCTTTTCCTGAGGCCACCGCAATCACATGCTTTACACCGGGCAAAGTCTCCGACATTGGAATACTTGCTCTAACTCGGCTCGTGGTGGATACTTCCACCGCAATTTCCGAATCAACCATCATCCGAATGGCAGTTTTACAGGCATTCACCATCATGTCTTTCATCGGACAAGCGGGGGTGGTTAAAACGATCGTAAAAGTAATTTTATCGCCAATTACCAAATCCTCAATCATGCCCAAAGTCACCAAATCTTTCTTAAGATCCGGATCGTCTACATGAGACAACGCTTGAAGAACCGATTCGCGCGTGATCATTTTCCTTTGCCAAACATACGTTTAAAAAATCGCTGTTCAAACGCCCAAAAATACTTGAACTGCCCAAAAATGAACCCGTAAAACAATAACAAGAGATTATAAAATGGCAATATCAATATGTAATAAACCATATCAACCCACCACTCTTCACCCAAATAGGGCTTAACGAACTTCTTTAAATACATCACCGTGAATCCCGTTAAGGCAAATACCAACAAGATCACCCAAACCATCCATGCTTTCTGCACGTTCCAACGTGTTTTAAGTCGATTTATAAAACTCACTCGACAAAGTTACTTGATAAACCCGAGCGAATTAATTCTACTGACCTTTAAATGACAATTTTCCATGGGCAAAAGATAAATTGCAGACTTCCGTCGATAAAGGTGAAATTTGCAGCAATGGATGACATAAACATCAACGATTCAAATCTAGAGAACTCTGAATTAACTCCACTGCAGCAGGAATACGCCGAGGGGAACGCAGAAAGCAATAACACACAACTTATTTTAGTGCCGCTGCCCATTGGCGAAAATAGTTGGCTTTGGATGAATACGCCGCAATACATTGACGCAATCACCCCTATCCGACATTGGGTTGCTGAAGATGCGAGAACTTTGCGTCGATTCCTCTCCAGCCTCAAAGTGGGCATCCCTTTGAACGATCTCGATATTTTTGAACTCAACACCAGAACACCTCAGAAGGAATTGGAAGCGTTTCTAAAAGACATCCAAAACACCAAATTAATAGGAATGGCCTCTGAAGCAGGCATGCCATGTATTGCCGATCCAGGAGCGATGTTGGTGAAAATCGGACATCAACGCGGATGGGATATAAAGCCGATTATGGGACCCAATAGTTTGATGCTCGCCTTGGCAGGAAGTGGACTCAGCGGTCAGACCTTCACCTTTCACGGCTATCCGCCCATCAACGAAAACGAACTCAAACAACTCACCGTTTTATTGAACAATAAGGCCACCGACAAACACAGTCATTTGTTTATCGAGACCCCGTATCGCACCGATAGGTTGCTACAGTTTTTCTGCAAAAACCTCCCCCAAGATATGCTGCTTTGCATTGCCAAAGACTTACAAGGACCAGCAGAACATATCCTAACGCAGCCCATCAGCGCCTGGAAACGAAAGGTGGAAACCCTAGGCAAAAGCCCTTGCGTGTTTATTGTGGGTCGATAAATTGAGTTGCATAGCGACATTTCACGAATAAAAACGTCAATTTTACCTTATTCACAAACAGAGAACAACTTCTAAACGATTATTATAATTACACTGTTAAATTTGCATCAATCTATTTGTAGTCATTTATCATGAGAGACATATTCGACAAACTGCATGAGCGTATGGGTCCTTTGGGTCAGCACGCCGACAACGCACACGGTTATTACACTTTCCCGAAATTAGAAGGTCCTATTGGCCCACGCATGATTTTCCGCGGAAAAGAACGCCTCAACTGGAGTTTAAATAATTATTTGGGTTTGGCCAATCACCCCGATGTGATGAAAGCCGATACCGATGCAGCCGCACAATTTGGAATGGCTTACCCGATGGGTGCACGTATGATGAGCGGAAACAGCAATTACCATGAGCAGCTGGAGCGCGACCTCGCTAGTTTTGTTCAAAAACCCGATTGTATCCTTTTGAATTATGGGTACCAAGGTGTTTTGAGTGCAATTGATGCGTTGGTTGATCGCCACGATGTGATCGTTTACGATGCAGAATCACATGCTTGTATTATCGATGGCGTTCGTCTTCACATGGGCAAACGTTTCGTTTACAACCACAACAATATTGAAAGTTTAGAGCAACAACTTAGACGTGCTACCAAAGTGGTTGAAGCCACCGGTGGTGCGATATTGGTAATTACCGAAGGTGTTTTCGGAATGACCGGATCTCAAGGAAAATTGAAGGAAATCGTTGAGTTGAAAAGCAAATTCAATTTCCGCCTTTTGGTCGACGATGCGCATGGTTTCGGAACGATGGGAAAAACAGGAGCTGGAACTGCAGAAGAACAAGGTGTAACTGAGGGTGTTGATATTTACTTCTCCACTTTCGCCAAATCAATGGCGGGAATTGGGGCATTTATCGCCTCTGAACCACACGTGATCAAATTCTTGCGCTACAATATGCGTTCTCAAATCTATGCAAAGGCCTTGCCGATGCCGTTGGTAATTGGCTCTATCAAACGCTTAGAAATGATTCGCACGCAGCCTGAGCTAAAAGACAAATTATGGACCATCACGAATGCGTTGCAAAACGGATTGAAAGATGCCGGATTTAATATTGGAATCACCACAACCCCAGTAACGCCAGTTGTTTTGAATGGAACCATTCCTGAAGCAACCCACCTTACCCTCGATTTGCGTGAGAATTTTAACATTTTCTGCAGTATCGTTGTTTATCCCGTTGTGCCAAAAGGTATGATTATTTTGCGCTTGATTCCTACCGCTGTTCACTCTCTAGAGGATGTTCAAGAAACAATCAACGCTTTTAAATCTATCAAAAACAAATTGGACTCTGGCGAATATCGCAAAGAAAATTTAGCTGTCTTCGCCTAATTTTGCTACTGTCTTTTGGACAGGTTAGCGGTGTTAGGATTACGAAAAAATATTACTCAAGGGTCGTTCTGGTTCGCCATAACGACTCTTTCTATTATGGGCATTGTTCGATGTCATTCCCAGGCCCAGAGGACAAAGACCTTATCTGAACTCCAAGCGCCAAAGGGACTTCCGGAATTATCGAAGGATTATCGAAGTAAATACGATAGGTCTAAATATGGCAACAATTGGAAATCTCAACATGGGAAATACGGGTCCGAGCAGTGGGCGAAAAATTCAAAAAATCCGAAACCTTTATCCAATAAAATAGCATTCGCCCTTTTGATGGAATTGCGAAAATCGCAAGAAGGAAAAAATCATTTGCAATATTTACAACCTGAGCTCGTAAAAATCCTTGATCGTAAAAATCCATTTCCCGCCAACATCAACATAAATGATATTGATAGTGCAAGCCTCGACAAACTCCCTGGAATTGGACCATCAACAGCACGCAGAATACTAAAATTCCGAGAAAAACTTGGTGGATTTTATTCGGCTTCACAATTGATCGAAATTCCAAAAATCGATACAACACTCGTGGAGGTAATGTCGGCCAGAATCACCATCGACAAATCCAAACTCATCCCAATCAACGAAAAAGTGGATTTCAAACAACTCTATAAGCATCCCTATATAGGCCCCAGTAAAGCCAAAATCTTAGGGCCTTTTTTCACGCAACACCCACAGCTAACAAAACGCATTTGGCTTGATATGCAGGGCCTCAGCATGGAGGACAAATCGAAAATCGAGCCGTATTTACGATTTAGCGAATAAGACTATTATCAGTCTATGAAAGACATCGAACAACCCATAAATTTCTTCAAAGAATTAGACAATGCGATTAACAGTTAAGGCCCACGTTTAATATCTTTGTAGTCAATAAATATGATGAATTTCCAAGAAAGTGAGAGCGTATTGATGGTTAGACAAACGGTGCGCGATTTTGCAGACAAAAACATACGTCCACACTTGATGGATTGGGATGAGTCTCAAACCTTCCCCATTCACATTTTTAAAGCCCTCGGCGAATTGGGTTTGATGGGTGTTTTGGTACCCGAAAAATACAATGGTTCCGGATTGAGTTATTTTGAGTACGCTGCTGCCATTGAAGAATTGGCAAAAGTTTGTGGTAGCGTTGGCTTATCAATGGCCGCCCACAATAGTCTTTGTACTGGTCATATTTTGGCCTTTGCGAACGACGAACAAAAAGAAAGATGGCTACCCAAATTGGCTACGGCTGAATGGATCGGTGCATGGGGATTAACAGAAGCCAACACAGGTTCAGATGCTTTGCGCATGCAATGCGTTGCCAAAAAAGATGGCGACCACTGGGTACTTAACGGCTCAAAGAATTGGATCACCCATGGCATCACCGGCGATGTTGCGGTGGTTTTGGCTAGAACCGGCGAACTACTCGACTCCAGAGGCATTACTGCATTTGTTGTAGAAAGAGGTACTCCAGGGTTCAGAGGTGGTAAAAAAGAAAATAAATTGGGTATGCGCGCCAGCGAAACGGCCGAAATGATTTTCGAAGATTGCAGAGTCCCAGAAACCAATATCCTTGGAAATATCGGCGATGGCTTTATTCAAGCGATGAAAATCCTTGATGGCGGTAGAATTTCTATTGCCGCATTGTCGTTGGGTATCGCAAAAGGAGCCTACGAAGCCGCTTTGAAATACTCCAAAGAAAGAGAACAGTTTGGTCAGCCCATTTCAAGTTTCCAAGCGATTGCGTTCAAATTGGCGGACATGGCGACAAGAATTGAGGCGGCGGAATTGTTGACACAAGAGGCGGCCGACAGAAAAAACAAAGGACTCAACATGACAAAAGAAGGTGCGATGGCAAAATACTACGCATCAGAAGTGAGTGTGTATTGCGCCAACGAGGCCGTGCAAATATTTGGTGGTTATGGATATACGAAAGATTTCCCCGTAGAAAAATTCTATAGAGATTGTAAACTTTGCACCATCGGAGAAGGCACGAGCGAGATTCAAAAACTCGTGATCTCAAGAAACATTTTGAAAGATTAAAAGAACTTGCCTTTATCGATAAAAACATCTATTTTTGTGACCCAAATAAAAATTTAACATGCTTATAATTAACGTAAAAGAAAACGATTCGCTGGAGAAGGCACTGAAGAAGTTCAAGAAGAAGTTTGAAAAAACTGGTGTTGTAAAAGCACTTCGTGCTCGTCAGGCATTCGAAAAGCCCTGTATTACCAAGCGTATGCAGAAAATTCGCGCCGCCTACAAGCAGAAAATGCAAATTGCCGACGTAGAAGCATAATCTGCGATCGATTTAGCATTGGCACGTCCAATTGTATAAACTATAGACTTTGAAAAAAGCCACCCTGCGGGTGGCTTTTTTCGTTTCCCAGATACCAATCACTTCCTCGGATGCAAAGCATGAACCTGCTTTAACTTCTCAAATGAATTCTTGGTATACACTTGGGTGGCCGACAAATTTGCGTGGCCCAAAATATCCTTAATCGCCAATAAATTCGCCCCATTATTCAACATATGCGTCGCAAAGCTATGACGTAACACGTGTGGACTCGTCTTGGCCGCATGAGAAAACAACTTCAAATACCGACTCACCAACCGATACACCAACATCGGATATAGCGGCTCCCCCTTCTCCGTCTCAAACAAATAAGCACCGCCGTGGCTGCCCATATACTCCTTCAACCAATCCACCACCTCAGGATGCATCGGGATAATCCTCTCCTTATTCCGCTTACCCAAAACCCGCAAACTCCCGCGATGAAAATCGATATCGCCGGCCTTCAATCCAATCAGCTCACTCAAACGCATCCCCGTGGTATAAAACAGCAACAAAAGCAGTCGATCCCGCTCCCCATGCTCCACTTCGTTCCAAGGGAAATTCGCAAACATATTGTGTAAGTCCAACGCGGGAATGTCCTTCACCAGCATCTTCGGCATCTTCGGTAGAATAATCTTAGTCATCGGATCGCCAACCATCAACCCCTGCTTGCGTAAATACTTGAACCACCCTCGCACACTCGACACTTTGCGATGCACACTTCTGGATGTCAAGCCGGCAGCCAGCAACATCGACATAAAACCTCGAATATGGATCGCCTTGCAATCAGCCAACGAACTCACATACTGAGTCTCCAAAAAATCCTCAAATTGCTTTAAATCGCCGGTATAGGCCGATACCGTATGAACCGACATGCGCTTTGTCTTTGCGATGTAATCCAAAAATTGATTACGCAACGATTCAAAAGCGACGCCCATGATTCAGGAATAAAATCAATCAATGGTGGCTAGCACCTTCAACTCGATCCCTATCGGAGTTGGCAAACAATTGATTTCCAAAGTGGTTCTACATGGCGGATTCTGACCAAAATATTCGGCCCACAATCGGTTATACGTTGGGAAATCATCCTTCATATTGGTCAAAAAGACGGTCACATCAACAATATTATCCCAAGAACTTCCCGCATCCTCTAAAATCCAACGCACATTCTGAAATACACTTCTGCATTGTGCCTCGATATCGTAACTCTCAATCTCTCCCGCCTCGTTTAAGGTAACACCGGGAATTTTCTTGGTCCCACGCTCTCTAGGACCTACACCACTCAAAAACAATAAATTGCCTACCCTTTTGGCATGAGGATACAAGCCCACGGGCTCCGGCGCTTTTCCGCTATTGATACTTTGATCAGACATAAAACAAATGTAAAGCGCACAATTGGATCTTCACGAACCCAAATTTCAACATCCCAGGAATTGTCATTCCTGTGGACACATCACTTCCGCGGACGTGCAGGTGTCGCCGATTTTACCGGCACTGGCTTCACTGGCGCGGGCTTAGCCTTGGTCCAAATTGGAGGCGTACGATATACGATTGCTCCGAATGTGGCACCCTGGGCCGACATTTTACCGGCAACCACCATCAATTTATTGTTGGGCGTAAACTTGGCTTCCTTGGCAGTGCTTATCAAGTTCTTCTGCACCGAAACACATACACCTGTATTCACATCCCAAACGCGGATTTCTCCATCATTTCCCGTAGAAACCAAATATTGATCGTTCTTAGTAAAGGCCACCGAATTAACCTTCCAAGTGTGACCCAACAAGGTTTTTAGCGGCTTCCCTGTTGCGATATCCCAAACCACCACCGACTTATCGTTTCCGCCCGTAACCATCATCTGCTTGTTGTTGGACAACCCCAAACAGTTCACCGGCATCGTATGAACCCCGGCAAAAGTTTGATATACTTTACCCGTAAAATCAATCGATTCTACGTTGTTATTACCATTATTAGCGACAAAAAATGTCTTACCATTTGGCGCTGTAATCAAATCATTCACTGGCTTGCCATAGGTGTAAAGACGTGGCTTTTGATTGTTTGTAGGATTTACGATATCGTATAATCTGATCGTTCCATCCATAGAGGCCGTCATCACAAACTTTCCAGTTGCTTCAAATTCTACCGCAGTAATCGCATCGCGGTGATCCATCGTTTGAAATACCAACGAACCATCCAAAATATTCACCACCCGCAAAGAGAAATCCTTAGAACCCGATGCCAACAATTTACTCGCCGCATCAAATGTTAAGCAAGTAACCGCTCCATTATGACCCGTAAACGTTTTTACCAATTTAAACATGCCCAGCGTATCGATAGAATACAGCAATATTTTACGATCCCAACCGCCCGTAGCAACCCATTTGCCGTCAGGCGAAATCGCTAAGGATTCGGTTGAAGAGGTATGTCCCATCAACTTTTCCTGCACCGAGAACACGGTATCCGTTGTTTGGGCAGATAAGCCGTTTGATGCAATCGTTGCGACTGCAAACAAAACTACCAATATCAATGACTTAAATTGTACAAATGAAGATTTACGGCGCTGTGACATATGCATGAGATTTGATTACCAAAATTAAAGCCAAAACACCCCCCAAACTGCGGTTGTGGATAATTGCTTTAAATCAAGTGTTCATCAAAGACAATTCCTTGACGTTCAAGCTTTTCCAAAATCGGCGCATACCATGATTTATCGAATGGCAAACACACTCCACGATCGGCGTGTTCCTCTTCCAAAAATGTTTCCACACCCATCGCCAATGGCAATCCCACCGTTTTCGCCATGGCCGTTCTATCACCGCCCTCACCCATCACTTTCAACACAGAATACCAGTGCTTTTCATCACCCAAAGAATCCATTACACCCAACTTATGAACCATTACAACCTCATCGCGGTGGTTGGCTTCCAAAGCCCATCGATCCAATAAAATTTGCTCCAAAATTTGGGCCGATGTTTTACCCACAATCACCAAATTCTCGCAACCCAATTCCAATTGCAAAAAACGCAAATGTCCCTCGATATTTACCAAATCAACCCCCGAACTCAAGAGTGATTCAATCCACAAATCTGTATTCAAACAACCTGTGACTCTGGAAAACCACATTGCAGCCGTTATCATGGGTAATTTTTCTGTTTCATTCACTCGAGCAGCATCCGAATCCCCAGCATTTCCCAAATCAATTTCATCAAACAAAACATTTTTTGAATCTGTAAATCCTTGCACTACCAAAACATCCCACGCTGCGCAAAAATATCTACGTCGCAATGTCCCACGCAACAAAGTCCTGGCCTTAGTTAATCGATACAATTTCTCATACGTCAGGCTATTCCGATTCGCATAAACATCAAACACCCCAATCCCCGGCACAGTTATTTCTCTGGCATTGGCAAAAATCAAATGACCATTTAACTGCATCACTTCACCCTCCTCTTTCCAAATACTAGAACCGCCTTGACCAGCTAAAACGACGTTGGTGGGATTCCAGGTAAACTTATATTTCCAAGGATTATTTTCACAGCAGGCCTCATCAACTAGACCGCCGCAATGACTTTCAAACGTAACGACCTCCATCCCCAATGATTTGGCGTGGTCAAACAACTTACTGGCGGATAAATGATCAATTCCCGGATCCAAACCCAACTCATTCATGAATAGTAAACCCTTTTCCTTGGCTTGCGCATCCAGTGCCAACATCCCTTCCGAGGTATAACTGGCGGTAAAAAGATGACATCCCTGCTCCAAACACAAATTGGCGACAGGCAAGTGCATCGGCGGAGGCAGAACACTCACCACCACGTCCAAATTCTTTAAAATATCCGACACTACTTGGGTATCCGACAAATCGGCAACCACAAGATGCGTTTTATCGTTCACTGTAAACGAATGCTGTAATCGATGGAAATCCAAATCATAGACATAGAGCTCTCTACCCACGCGAGCGCAATACTCACCCAAATATTCCACCAAATACCCCGCACTTCGGCCCGCCCCGAGTATTCCAATTTGCTTCATCGAATGATTATTTTTTGGCCCTTTGTCGTTTCGCCTCATACAGCATCAAAGACGCCGCCACAGAAACATTTAAACTATCCACCATCCCAAACATGGGAATATTAATATTAACGCCTTTATCTCTCCAAAAATCAGAAACGCCTTCACTCTCCGTCCCCACCAGCATTGCCGTTGTTTGCGTAAGATCCATATCCCAAACACTTTTCGAATTCTCCATAAAGGTGGTAAACAACTGGACTTTGTTCGATTCGATGATGTCCCATGCTTTCTGAACCGACATTACGAACAGGGGAACGGTAAACACTGTCCCAACGCTATTACGAATCACTTGTGGATGATACGCATCGATGCGTTCGTCGCATATAACCACGCCATCTGCCGCAGTGGCATCAGCAGAACGAAGCAAAGCCCCCAGATTACCGGGCTTTTCCACCGATTCCACCAACAAATAAAGTCCGCCAGGCTTGGGCTTCCACTCCATCGGCTCCGAAGGCATTTCAAATATCGCAAGCGCATTTTGTCCGCTTTCCCGAACAACCACCTTAGACCAAGCTGAACCGAGAACTTCAATCATCCAAGTAGGATCCAACTCCTGTCCCACGTTCAACAGGGTTTTTAATTCCTTCCACGACATTTTATCGGGATTGATTGCCAACTGCTTTACCACCAGCCCTGATTTCATGGCCAGCCGAATCTCATTGATGCCTTCCACGGTAAATTGACCCGCAATCCTGCGATTCTTTGCCTTTTCCTGCAGTGCCAAAACATCTTTCACCCATTGATTTTGCGCGGAAGTAATTGATTTGATCATAATTAACAGGTTTTAAAAATAGTTTGGGGAGCGATTAGCCCATGTGACTGTTATCCTCAGACAACCAATCGGCGTCTTTTTTCACTCGTAGGAATCGGGCAACCATCAAACCAAAAAACATATTGGCCAATACCAATCCTGGCAGACCTGAAATATAGCTCCATAGGGTGCCCATTTGCGCCGCTCTGATTTCCTTCACCAACTTATCAAAATCGTCGTTGCTCATGAACTTCATTTGCCCCAAACCATCTTGCAACTGCTCAATCAGAATCCCTTTGGTCTGCTCGACCAAGGTCACATCAACCAAGCTGTAAAGCACGTAATCGGCGAAACTCCCCACCAGAACTGCAAAAAACACCGCGCGAAAACAACTGCTCAGCGCCTGCTTGTATTGGTAATGACTGCCTTCCAATTGCTTTCGATCGCCCAAACCGCCCATAATCATGGCCGAAAGAATGATCAAAAACGAAAGAACCGTAAAAGCCGGCAAGAATCGATATTCCCAATGTTGGGTTAGATATACGATGACTTTGGCGACAAAAATAAACACCCCAGCCAACAAGCCGTGGAACACCGAAGCGCGATTCAATAACAACTTTATCCTATCAATCATGATTTTTCATATAACACCCTTTGCGGATGGTTCCCAAAACTCGACCCTTTAAATGATCCGCTTTTCTTGGCACATTGTAAGCCTTGCTAGGATTGCGCTCGTTCATCAAACAGTATTCGCCATCCAATGTAAACAGAGTCAAATTGGCCTCAGCCCCTTCACCCATCGCCTGCACCGCAACACCCATAAATTGTCGATTCCCCTGAAACAACAAAGGCACCCACAACTCAGGTCTTTCGTATTGAAACGCTTCACACATGAGCGAAAAAGTCTGCATCAACGTGGCAGCGCCCCAAGCGGCATAATCAAATTCGAGTTTTTTATTTTCGATATCTTCTGGATGATGGTTCGACATCACCGCCGTTAATGTCCCGTCCAAAAGACCCAAAAGCAACGCCTTCCTATCCGATTCTGCGCGCAACGGGGGCAACACTTTCAAATTTTCATCAAAATCCAACATCGCCTCATCTGTATACATCAAGTTCAACACGGGAACCGCTGCATAAATTTCTACGCCATCGGCTTTCGCCCTGCGGATGATATCTACGCTTTCCGCCGAACTCACACCCAACACCCTCAAAGGCGACTTCAAATATTTCGCTAACTCAATATCAGCCAATAACTCAACCGTCTCGCTCACTGAAGGAATTCCCTTGAATCCCAAACTCGCATTCACCAAACCTTCATGAATCTTCCCGTCCGGCGCCAAGGCCATGTGAAAAGGAAAATGAATATAATTCAAACCCAAAGAATGGGCATATTGCATCAATTTTGTACGTAAACCCAAAGAGGCACTGCCTGTAACCCCATCGGTAAAAGCCAACGCACCAGACAAATGCATTTCATACATCTCAGCCATCTCTTTGCCTTCACCCCCAACACTGCTATAACCCAATGGAAGTATTTCCGCGGGTAACCCTTTGCCGATGCCATTAACCTGCGCGATTACAGATTCATTGTCGGGCTTAGGATTGCTACCACACAAAGCGGCCGCCTGCGTAAATCCACCTTTCTGCGCCGCTTCGCTGTACGATAACAACGTTTCCTTCCAAGGCTCTCCTGGATCAGGGCAAACGCCAAAGGGATCCATCCAACCCATCGAAACATAGGCGCCTTGACCATCAATTAGCTCCGAAGCTGCCAATCCAAGTCCTTCACCCAGTGCCGAGATCAAGCCATCCTTAATCACAATTTCCACACTTCGATTGTGCAACGGGTGACCCGGAGAAAACAAAGTGACGTTTTGAAGTAATGCGGTATGGCTCATGATTTTACAGATTCAGATGGGATTATTTTATCTCTTAATAATATGATAACAACTTCTACTGCGAAGAAAAACGCAGCCCCCCATATAAACAAGCGCCAAGGGGTGTTTAATGGGGCATTGTGCATAATCGGTGTGATTCCGTCGCCTTTGGACAGGGTTAAACCATTTCCGCCAGGCACCGACATCGATTTCCAATCATCAAAACTCCGCAAATCCGATTCTTGTCGGCCTAAATTCAATGCAATTTCTACGCTATCCTTCCCACCGCTGCCAACCAACCAAAAATACCCAGGATACTGGGGCTGAGAACCTATATAAATGGAAGTATTTTGACTAGAATTCTGTTGTAAATCTATGACGATATTACCCGATTTGCCGCGCAGCGAAGCTGCGCGCTCATCTACTTGCACATTGCTTGGCAATGGCAACAAATTCCCGCTAAACAATTCTCCATACAATGGCTGTTCCACCACCGCAGAAGAAGCAATAACCTGCGTAAAGATGGGTAAAAACCAGGCCGATGACTTCAAAGATTGACTTCCACTGCGCAAATCACTCAGCCAAATCCAATAACTACCCGCGCCCTGAACTCTTTTTAGCAAAATCGGATCACCGCTTTCTAATTGCAATACCGTTTCAAAATCCAACGACGATTCCAATTTCAAATGGCCACCCACCCACGGCATCTCCGTCTTTTCCGATATCGATTCACCAAACGCCTTCTCAAATATGGGATGCTGAAACCCCGCTACCGCCAACCGATCAACCTGTAAATCCCCACCGCCATTTGCACCTCTTCTAGCCATTACACCGCCTTTCGACGCCTGTCCGCCCAACCACTCACCGCGCAATTCCCCAAAGCCTATATTCAAATTCTTCCGACGTATTGGATCGACAAAAAACTGCATTACCACCTTGCCCGAAGCCACAAAATCTCTCAAGGCCGCCAACTCTTGGCCCGAATACACACCATCATTTATCAAAACAATGGCATGCGCCGAACTCAAAACCCCTTTATCGCCCGCCAATAAATCGGACCGTGTAAATTCTACTTTCTTTAGCAATGGTTGTGACGCAAACATCGCAGAAACCGCATCGTCGCTACCCAAAACACCAACCATCGTCTGATTCTGTTTGATAGGATGCAAATATTTCAGATTGTCGTACCCAAACCCATCCTCATCCAACTCCAGCGCACTGGCCTTAGATAGTTCGATCTCCGACAGGGGGAATTCCACTTCCGCAATTCCTTGGGCCTCCAACTTCACCGACTTCACGTGCATCGTCTTTTTCTCACCCACCATTCTTAGCGATGTTTCCTTGGACGATTCCGAATAATTCCGAATCCTCGCTTTCAGCAACACATTGGATCCCGCATCGGCATTTTGCCAAACGCTCTCGTACCAAACAGTATCTATCGCCACGTTACCGCCCCCTTGTGATGGATCCAAAGGATATAAAACATATTCCCAATCTACGTTGGGCGCTGATAACAATTGGGGTTTAGCAGTCAAGGTCGATAGCTGACCATCCCCAAAAGCCATGACTTTGAGAGATGAAATTCCACCCTCGTGCAGCAATTCATCCACTTGCGCCGTCCAATCAGACCATTTTCGCTGTTGCGGACAAAGAGGAATCGTATCGATAACAGACAAAGCTTGGGCGGGCGACATCCAGCCGGTGTTTGTCAATGGATCTTGGGTAAACAACCTCACCTGTGTCTCCTGAGCCAACCCCGACAACATCGTTCTAGCTTGGGACTTAGCTTGCTCGATGATCACTCCATCGGCATTTTTGGTGCCCATAGAATAAGAGTTATCGAACAGAACAACCACATGACTGTATTCTTGATTGCGAGTGGATGAACTACAACTCGGCATCGCAAAAGCGAAAACCAAACAGGTGATGGCCATCATCCGAGCTAGCAAAACAATCCAATGCTGAACCTTCTTTTGCTGCCTGGCGTGTTGCAATCGCTGAATTAAGCGAAAAACACCAGGAAAATAAATCGTTTGGGTTCTGTGAAATTGAAAAAGGTGAATCAACAGCGGAATTGCCAGCAAAAGCAATCCCCAAAGCATATTTGGCTGTTGAAAATACATTAGAACAAACCGTTCAGTGTGCTCTCTACTTTTTGGATGATTTCAGCGGCGTGTTCCGGATTCTCTTGGAAATCCATATCGTCGACATTAAAAATCAATAGTTTACCTGTATAATTTGCAATCCAAGCTTCGTAACGCTCATTTAAACGTTTGAGGTAATCCAAACGGATGGCATCTTCGTAATCTCTGCCGCGCATTTGAATCTGATGAACCAACTTCGGAATTCCGGCCCGTAGGTAAATCAATAAATCCGGTGTTTCAATCTGATTGCTAATGGCATCAAACAATTGCTTGTAGTTTTCAAAATCTCTGGTGCTCATCAAACCCATCGCATGCAAATTGGGCGCAAAAATGTATGCATCCTCATAAATGGTCCTGTCCTGAATCACAGTCTGCTTACCCCCGCGAATCTTTTGAATATCCTTCCAACGCGTAGTTAGGAAATACACCTGCAAGTTGAAACTCCAACGTTGCATGTCTTCGTAAAAATCAGAGATGTACGGATTGTCATCCATATCCTCCAATTGAACCTCCCAACCGTAATGTTTTGAGAGCAAATTGGTGAGTGTGGTTTTACCCGCGCCGATGTTACCTGCAACCGCAATGTGCTTAGCCATACTGCAATAATACGAAGGTCTTGCACCCCCTTACAAATCATTGCAAAACAAAAGTTTTACACAATCCATTTTCGACCATAATTCCTGCAACTTTTCCTTAAAAATCGTGGGTTTAGGCCTAATTTTGCAAGCAATTCATGCCAAGCAAAAAAACCGAGGCCACCGCCTCACAATGGGTACTTTTCAAAAGGATATTGGCCCTGGCCAAATTTCAACGACATTGGATGATCATCGCCATTATTTTGACCATTGTCCAAAGCGTTATCACCGCATTTCAACCCTATCTCTACAAAACTGTCATCGACGAAGTAATCATCCCCAAACAGTTCCAACTATTAGAGAAATGGGCCCTGATTTTGCTCATTTGGCTCATTGTACAAGCCCTACTTGGATTTGCCAACTCATACCTTTCAGAATCCATCGCCCAATCAGTAATTCTTAAATTACGACAGTATATATACGATCACCTTACCCGGTTAAAACTATCATTTTACGACAAAACCCCAGTAGGAACAGCCGTTACCAGGTCCATTAGCGATGTACAAACCATCACCGATTTGTTTTCTTCGGGCGTGATCACCATTGCCGGCGACCTCATACAAATCATCGTAATTATGAGCTGCATGTTCTATATGGACGTAAAACTCACGCTCATCACCCTTACCGTTGTTCCAGTATTGCTTTTTGCCGCTAACCGATTCCGAAAAGGCATCCGCGACACCTTTCAAGACGTCAGAAATCAGGTCGCCAAGCTAAACGCCTTCCTACAAGAACGAATTACAGGGATGCAAATCGTACAGCTCTTTAACCGCGAAAAGGAAGAAAAACGCAGGTTCGACCAAATTAACCAAGCCCACCGCGATGCCAATATTCGCAGCGTATATTACTACTCCATCTTCTTCCCAATCGTTGAAGTTCTAGTTGCCGTAAGCTTTGCGCTGATCGTTTGGTATGGTAGCGGTTCCCTCGTTCGCGGAAGCATCGAATTTGGTGAACTAACCGCCTTTATTATGTTCATCAACTTGTTTTTTAGACCGATTCGCGCCATTGCAGACCGATTTAACAACATTCAAATGGGCATCGTCGCGGCAGATCGTATTTTCAAACTCATCGATGATGTCGATAACATCGAACAAACCACAGAAGTAGCTGCGCCAAAATTCAGCGGCGATGTAAAATTTAATCACGTTTGGTTTGCTTATCAAAATGAAGAATGGGTCCTGCGCGATGTCAGCTTCCATTTGCCTCAAGGAAAAACCATGGCTATCGTGGGCGCTACAGGTTCAGGTAAAACCACCATTGCCAGCCTTGTAAACCAATTGTACCAACAGCAAAAAGGCGATATTTTACTCGACGATATCAATATTCAATCGATGAATATCACTTCTGTACGACAGCAAATTGCATTGGTTCTTCAGGATGTATTTCTATTTAGCGGTAGTGTAAAAGACAATATTCGATTGCACAACGACGATATCGACATTGAGAAAATGATTGATGCGGCCCGCTCCATTGGCGCTTACGAGTTTATCGAAAAACTTCCCGGTGGGTTTGATTACAATGTGATGGAGCGCGGAATGACCCTCTCCTTGGGGCAACGACAGTTGGTGAGTTTCATACGTGCCCTAGCTTTTGACCCCAGAATTATCTTATTAGATGAGGCCACCAGCTCTATCGATACGGAAACGGAGCAGTTGATTCAAAAAGCCATCGACCGCTTATTAGAGAATCGCACAGCCATTGTAATTGCACACCGCTTGAGCACAATTGCCAAAGCCGATGAAATTCTAGTGCTCGAGAAGGGTGAAGTCAAGGAGCGCGGCAACCACGCCTCATTGATGGCAGCTGGCGGACATTATGCGCACTTGTACGAAACCCAAATCGCTGAGTAAAACCTAGATTCGCTAATTTTATTCATGCAGCGGCACTGATCGATGCATTTCCATCAGCCGTGTCGACGATAGATAGACGGCCATCAGCCAAATCATCTCATTCAAATTACCAATAAAACAGAGAGGGCGGCCAATGGCCGCCCTCTCTGTTAATACATATTTTTAAACGATTGAAGATTAAGCCTCTACAGCAGCCTCTTCAGGTTCATCATATTTAGCAGCCATCATGCGCTCGTACTCTTCCTTAGAACCAGTAATTACTTCCTGGAATCTGCGTAAGCCAGTACCTGCAGGAATCAAATGACCTACAATTACGTTCTCTTTCAAACCTCTCAGTTCGTCGATCTTACCCGAAATTGCAGCTTCATTCAATACTTTAGTGGTTTCCTGGAACGATGCAGCACTCATGAAACTCTGAGTTCCCAATGATGCCCTTGTGATACCTTGTAACACCGGAGTAGCAGTAGCCGATACCGCATCGCGGTATTGTACCAACTTCATATCCTGACGACGCAATGTGCTGTTTTCCTGACGTAAATCTTTCAAACTCACAATTTGTCCGGCATGCATATTTGTGCTATCACCTGGATCCGTTACAAACTTCTTATCCCAAATGTTATCATTCTCCAAACGCAACGTCCAACGGTCGGCGATTTCACCTTCCAAGAAACGAGTATCGCCTGGATCAACGATTTCCATCTTCTGCATCATCTGACGAACAATTACTTCAATGTGCTTGTCGTTGATAGTTACACCCTGTAAACGATATACTTCCTGAATACCATTCAATACATAACGCTGTACTGATGCTGGTCCTTCAATGCGAAGAATATCTTGAGGTGTAATTGCACCATCGCTCAAAGGTTGACCTGCTCTCACATAGTCGCCATCGTGAACCAAAATGTGCTTAGACAATGGAACTTGGTAATGTTTAACTTCATCGTCCTTAGAGGTAATGATGATTTCCTGGTTACCACGCTTAGACAAACCGTAAGTTACAACACCATCGATCTCCGCAACAACTGCTGGGTTAGAAGGGTTACGTGCTTCAAACAATTCTGTTACACGAGGAAGACCACCCGTGATATCACGAGTTCTAGTAGCCGAACGAGGAATTTTCGCCAATACATCACCACCCTTAACGGTAGAACCCTTCTTGGCAACCAAGATAGCACCCATAGGCATGTTGAATATTTTGGTTACTTCATCGTCACCTTCTACACGGAACTGAGGCACCTTCGTCTTATCGCGACTTTCTACAATCACCAATTCAGACAATCCTGTTTGCTCATCACCTTCTTCACGCATGTTCACACCTTCAATGATGTTTTCGTAAGTCACCTTACCATCAATGTCTGAAATGATCAACGTGTTAAAAGGATCCCATGTGCACATCACATCGCCCTTTTTCGCTTTTTGTCCTTCTTTTACCATCAGAACGGCACCGTAAGGAATATTGTAAGTTGTGATCACAGTTTTGGTCTTAGGTTCCAAAACTCTCACTTCACCAGAACGACCCAATACGATTTCCGAATTCTTGGCTTCGCCATTTTCATCGGTATCAAATTTGGTCACAGTACGCATCCCGTCGAAGCTAATCACACCTTCGTATTTGGTCGTCAATGTGTTTTCCGCAGCAATGTTCAACGCCGCACCACCCGTGTGGAAAGTACGCAACGTCAACTGTGTTCCTGGTTCTCCAATTGACTGTGCAGCAATTACACCCACAGCTTCACCCGCTTGAACCATTCTTCCAGTAGACAAGTTACGACCATAACAAGCAGCACAAACACCTGTCAACGTTTCGCAAGTCAATACCGAACGGATTTCCAATTCTTCGATTCCTGCATCCTCAATGGCATGAGAAATTTCTTCTGTCAATTCCTGACCTCCAGAAACAATCAACTCACCCGTTTTGGGATGATAAACTCGATCCAACGCAGTTCTACCCAAGATACGTTCGTATAAAGGCTCCGCGATTTCATCGTTATTCATCAATGCACTCATGGCAATACCTCTCAAAGTACCACAATCAGGCTCAGTAATTACTACATCCTGCGCAACGTCGTGCAAACGACGAGTCAAGTAACCCGCATCCGCAGTTTTCAACGCCGTATCAGCCAAACCTTTACGAGCACCGTGTGTAGATACGAAGTATTCCAATACGTTCAAACCTTCTTTGAAGTTCGAAATAATTGGGTTTTCAATGGTATCACCACCAGAACCACCTGTGTTCTTTTGAGGCTTAGCCATCAAACCACGCATACCACCCAACTGACGAATTTGCTCCTTAGAACCACGGGCTCCAGAATCCAACATCATGTAAATTGGGTTGAAACCTTGGTCTTCGTTCTGCAAATCATTGATCAATACACGAGCCAACTGGTTGTTTACACGTGTCCACAAATCAATTACCTGGTTGTAACGCTCATTGTTTGTAATGAATCCCATATCGGCATTCGCCTGGATCTCCAATACTTCTTCCATCGCTTTGCTAACCAACTGTTCTTTCTCAACAGGGATTTTTACATAGCTCAAGTTAAAGCTCAATCCGCCTTTAAATGCGTAGTGGAATCCTAAATTCTTGATATTATCCAAGAAATCTGCAGCCTTAGCAACACCGCTCAAACGAATGATGTTGGTAATGATATCGCGCAAATTCTTCTTCTTCAATAATTCGTTGATGTATCCAACCTCGCTAGGAACTACTTGGTTAAATAGGATACGACCAATGGTTGTGTCGATGATCTTTTCAACCAACTCGCCATTCTCCAATACGGTAGCCTTACATTTCACTTTTGAATGCAATTCGGCACGACCTTCATTGTAAGCGATGATGGCTTCTTCAGCACCATAGAACGACAAACCTTCACCTTTTACTGGGTGTTCGGCGGTTGCCTTACGCTCTTTGGTGATGTAGTACAATCCCAAGATCATATCCTGAGAAGGAACGGTAATAGGTGCACCATTTGCAGGGTTCAAAATGTTGTGCGATGCCAACATCAACAACTGAGCTTCTGCTACAGCTGCGTTGCCCAAAGGCACGTGAACCGCCATCTGGTCACCATCAAAATCCGCGTTAAATCCAGAACAAACCAATGGGTGTAATTGAATAGCCTTGCCTTCAACCAACTTAGGCTGGAAAGCTTGGATACCCAATCTGTGAAGCGTAGGAGCACGGTTCAACAACACTGGATGACCTTTCAATATATTTTCCAAGATATCCCAAATCACCGGATCTTTTTTCTCTACGATTTTCTTCGCAGTTTTTACGGTTTTTACGATACCCCTTTCAATCAACTTGCGAATGATAAACGGCTTAAACAATTCCGCAGCCATGTTCTTTGGCAATCCACACTCATTCAATTTAAGTGTAGGACCTACAACGATTACAGAACGACCAGAATAGTCAACACGCTTACCCAACAAGTTCTGACGGAAACGACCTTGCTTACCTTTAAGCATATCGCTCAAAGATTTCAAAGGACGATTGCCTTCGCTCTTAACAGCGCTAGCACGACGGGTGTTATCCAACAATGAATCAACCGCTTCCTGCAACATACGCTTCTCGTTACGCAAGATCACCTCAGGGGCTTTGATCTCAACCAAACGCTTCAAACGGTTGTTACGGATAATTACACGGCGATACAAATCATTCAAATCTGAAGTCGCAAATCTTCCGCCTTCCAACGGCACCAATGGGCGCAATTCTGGTGGAATAACTGGCAACATCTTCATAATCATCCACTCTGGACGATTTTCTCCGGTTAACTGAGCACCGCGGAAGCTTTCGATTACTTTCAAACGCTTCAACGCCTCTTGCTTACGTTGTTGTGAAGTCTCAGTGGCAGCCTGGTTACGCAAGTCGTAGCTCAACGTATCCAAGTTTACACGCTTCAACAATTCTTCCAACGCTTCAGCACCCATCATGGCTACAAATTTGTTAGGATCAGAATTCTCCAACATCTGATTTTCTTTTGGTAAAGAATCAACGATGTCCAAATATTCTTCCTCTGTTAACAAATCCAAATAATTCACGTTGCTCGCTGCACCGGTTTGAATAACCACGTAGCGCTCATAGTAAATCACCATGTCCAATTTCTTGGTAGGGATACCTAATAAGTAACCAATTTTGTTTGGCAATGAACGGAAGTACCAAATGTGCGCAACAGGTACCACCAAATTGATGTGACCCATACGCTCTCTACGTACTTTCTTTTCAGTTACCTCAACACCACAACGGTCACAAACAATACCCTTGTAACGGATACGCTTGTATTTTCCGCAATGACATTCGTAATCCTTGATAGGACCAAATATGCGCTCACAGAACAAACCTCCCATTTCGGGCTTGTAACTGCGATAGTTGATGGTTTCGGGTTTAACTACCTCACCGAAACTGCGACGTAATATGTTTTCAGGAGAAGCAAGCGAGATACGGATCTTGCTAAAGTTGTTCCCTTGTTTTTGTGTTTTCTTTTGAAGTTGCATGATTGGTTTCTAGAGATTAATCCATAAATGTTACTTCCAAGCCCAAACCGCGGAGCTCGTGCAGCAATACGTTAAATGACTCTGGGGTTCCGATGTTAGTGATGTTATCACCTTTTACGATGGCTTCGTACGCTTTCGCCCTACCTGTAATGTCATCCGACTTCACAGTTAAGATTTCACGCAAGATATTGGCAGCACCAAATGCTTCCAATGCCCAAACTTCCATCTCACCAAAACGCTGACCACCAAACTGAGCTTTACCACCCAATGGCTGTTGCGTAATCAATGAATATGGACCGATTGAACGAGCGTGCATCTTATCATCCACCATGTGACCCAGTTTCAACATATAGGTGATACCTACTGTCGTTGGTTGATCAAATCTGTCACCACTCAAACCGTCGTTCAAATACACCAAACCGTTCTTAGGGATACCTGCTTTTTCAGTTACCTCATCGATCTCAGCCATAGTAGCACCATCAAAGATTGGAGTTGCAAAACGCACACCCATTTCTTTTCCAGCCCAAGCCAATACGGTTTCATAAATCTGACCCAAGTTCATACGTGAAGGTACACCCAAGGGGTTCAACACGATGTCCATTGGAGTTCCATCATTCAAGAATGGCATATCTTCCTCACGAACAATACGAGCAACAATACCCTTGTTTCCGTGACGACCTGCCATCTTATCTCCCACTTTCAATTTACGCTTATTGGCTACATAAACTTTCGCCAACTGAAGGATACCGGTTGGCAATTCATCACCCACACTGATTGAGTAATGCTCGCGCTTGTAATTGGTAACCTTTTCATTATTTACATTGATGAAGTTGGTTAAACAACGAACAACAAAACTGTTCTTGTCCGCATCGCTCGTCCAATTGTGGTAGTTCACATTGCTGTAATCAATGCTCATCAAGTTCTTTTGAGTAAACTTGGTTCCCTTTGGAATCAACTCTTCGCTGTACATATTATATACACCCTGAGAAGTTTTTCCACCCACCAATTGGAACAATTTCTTAACCAATTCGTCTTTCAACATGCCCAATTCCTTGCGATGATCATCATCCATCTTAGACAAACGAGATTTGTCGCCTGTACGGGTCGACTTATCTTTTTTGCTCTTAGAGAACAATTTCTTATCAATCACAACACCTTGAGCACCTGGAGAAGCTTTCAAAGAAGCGTCTTTCACGTCACCCGCTTTGTCACCAAAGATGGCACGCAACAACTTTTCTTCTGGAGATGGTTCAGTCTCACCTTTTGGTGTGATTTTACCAATCAGAATATCGCCTTCTTTTACTTCAGCTCCAACACGAATCAAACCGTTGTCGTCCAAGTTACGAGTCATTTCCTCACTCACGTTCGGAATGTCATTCGTTAACTCTTCTTCACCACGCTTTGTATCGCGCACTTCCAATTCGTATTCAGTGATATAAACGGTTGTATACCAATCGTCTTTTACTACTTTTTCAGAAATTACAATCGCATCCTCAAAGTTATAACCCTGCCATGGCATGTAAGCCACGCGCAAGTTTCTACCCAATGCCAATTCTCCGCCTTGGGTTGCATAACCTTCACAAAGAACTTCTCCCTTGCTCACTCTGTCGCCTTTCTTAACGATCGGACGCAAGTTGATACAAGAGTTTTGGTTGGTTCTGCGGAATTTGATCAAATGATAAGTCTTGGTATCTCCAGTGAAACTCACCAAATCATCAAAATCATTGTGGTCGTAGCGAATGCGGATCTCACGAGAATCAACATACACCACTTCACCATTGCCTTCGGCATTGATCAAAGAGCGACTGTCGCGAGCCACTTTTTCTTCCAAACCAGTTCCAACAATCGGTGCTTCAGGACGCAACAATGGTACGGCCTGACGTTGCATGTTGGATCCCATCAACGCACGGTTTGCATCATCATGCTCCAAGAAAGGAATCAATGAAGCTGCAATCGATACGATTTGGTTAGGAGCTACGTCCATATATTCCAACTGCGCTGGGTTCACCAATGGGAAGTCACCTTCCTTACGGCTCTTCACCAACGTAGTCATAAAGTTTCCTTTTTCGTCCAACTCGGCATTGGCCTGAGCGATCGTTTTACCATCCTCTTCCTCTGCAGAAAGATAAACGATACCACTTTCAACTTTTCCGTTAACTACCTTACGATAAGGAGTTTCCAAGAAGCCCATTCCATTAATCTTCGCGTGAACACACAAAGAAGAAATCAAACCGATGTTTGGTCCTTCAGGTGTTTCAATCGTACACAAACGACCGTAGTGCGTATAGTGTACGTCACGAACCTCAAAACCGGCACGTTCACGACTCAAACCACCCGGACCAAGTGCGCTCAAACGACGTTTGTGCGTAATTTCTGCCAACGGATTGATTTGATCTAAGAACTGGCTCAGCTGGTTGGTACCGAAGAATGAGTTAATTACACTCGATAGTGTACGAGCATTCACCAAATCCTGAGGTGTGAATACTTCGTTATCACGAATATTCATTTTCTCACGAATAGTTCTTGCCATACGCGCCAAACCAACACCAAACTGAGCATACAATTGCTCACCTACAGTGCGGACACGACGGTTACTCAAGTGGTCAATATCATCCAATATTTCTGAACCATTATACAATTCAATCAAATACTTGATGATGCTGATAATATCGTCTTTTGTCAATACACGTACTTCCATCGGAGTGTTAATCTCCAACTTCTTGTTGATACGGTAACGACCTACTTCACCCAAGTCATAACGCTTATCCGAGAAGAACAAACGCTCAATAATACCACGGGCGGTTTCTTCATCTGGTGGATCTGCATTCCTCAATTGACGATAGATTACTTCCAACGCTTCTTTTCCGTTGTTTGAAGTATCTTTTTGCAAGGTGTTATAAATTACATCGTAGCTGATGCCGTTTTCAGACTCAGCATTCAAAATAATTGACTTAACGCCTGCCTCAACAATCAAATCGATGTGATCTTCAACCAACAAAGTATCACGTTCCAAGATTACCTCGTTACGCTCGATACTTACTACTTCACCTGTATCTTCATCCACAAAATCCTCAATCCACGTACGCAAAACCCTAGCGGCCAATTTTCTACCAATCACACGCTTCAAGCCAGCTTTAGATACTTTTACTTCTTCGCTCAATCCGAAGATGTCAAGAATATCCTTGTCACTCTCAAAACCGATGGCACGCAACAACGTAGTTACCGGGAATTTCTTCTTACGGTCGATGTAAGCATACATTACTGCATTCACATCCGTCGCAAATTCAATCCAAGAACCCTTGAAAGGAATTACACGAGCCGAATACAATTTTGTTCCGTTGCTGTGAACACTTTGGCCAAAGAATACGCCTGGTGAACGGTGCAACTGACTCACGATTACGCGTTCAGCACCATTGATGATAAAAGTTCCATTGGGCGACATGTAAGGGATAGTTCCCAAATAAACATCTTGCACAATGGTTTGAAAGTCTTCATGCTCTGGGTCGTTACAACTCAACTTCAACTTAGCCTTCAAAGGCACAGCGTAAGTTAAGCCGCGTTCGATACACTCATTAATGACATATCTTGGGGGATCCACGAAATAATCAAGGAATTCCAACACAAAGATGTTGCGGGTATCGGTGATAGGAAAGTTCTCACGGAAAACTTCAAACAATCCCTCTCCTTCGCGCTTGTCAGCGGGTGTATCTAACTGGAAAAACTCTTGAAACGATTGGAGTTGTACGTCCAGAAAATCAGGGTACTCAATGGCATGTTTTACCTTACCAAATGAGATCCTTTTGTTATGTGTGGTGCTCAATTTTTTTGTTTTTAATGGTTTGACAGTGGTGTTGGTACTAAAAACGCCCAAAAGGCCCGCGGAATATCCGGGGCCTTAGGGTTAAATGGGGGAGTGTTTACTTAATTTCAACTGTAGCTCCGGCATCTTTCAATTTAGCTGCAAAATCTTCGGCTTCTGCTTTAGAAACTTTCTCTTTTACTGCCTTAGGAGCACCGTCTACTAAGTCTTTTGCTTCTTTCAAGCCCAAGCCTGTCAAATCTTTAACGATCTTTACGATCTGCAATTTGGCGTCGCCTGCGCTAACCAAGACTACATCAAATTCTGTTTGCTCAGCAGCAGCGGCTTCGCCACCACCTGCAGCAGGCGCAGCAACAGCCACAGCAGCAGCTGCAGGCTCGATGCCATGCTCTTCTTTCAAAATTTGAGCAAGCTCGTTAACCTCTTTTACAGTAAGGTTTACCAACTGGTTCGCGAATTCTT
>Ga0078894_10000105_pt1 | contig 50154 bp, 46 predicted proteins | sample LauGreSu1BDMLBSD_2_FD_67506 | JGI IMG/M metagenome (GOLD analysis project Ga0078894, IMG submission 67506) | Freshwater lake microbial communities from Lake Michigan, USA - Su13.BD.MLB.SD (version 4) (version 4) | ecosystem: Environmental > Aquatic > Freshwater > Lake | place: Lake Michigan...
ACCAAAAACACCATCCTGAAAAAATACGATGGTCGTTTCAAAGATATTTTTGAGGAGATCTACCAAAAAGAATTTAAAGCTGAGTTTGATAAACTAGGCTTAGTTTACGAACACCGCCTCATAGACGATATGGTTGCTTCTGCCTTAAAGTGGAACGGTAACTTTGTTTGGGCTTGTAAAAACTACGATGGCGACGTACAATCTGACACCGTAGCGCAAGGTTTTGGCTCATTGGGTTTAATGACCTCAGTTTTGGTTACCCCGGATGGCAAAACCATGGAAGCGGAAGCCGCTCACGGTACCGTTACCCGTCACTACCGCGATCACCAAGCTGGTAAACCAACATCTACCAACCCCATTGCTTCTATTTTTGCCTGGACCAGAGGTTTGGAGTTCCGCGGCATGCTGGATAACAACCAGGAATTGATCAATTTCTGCAAAACTTTAGAGCAAGTGTGTATCGAAACCGTAGAAAGCGGCAAAATGACCAAAGATTTAGCCGTTTGTATCCACGGCAATAAAGTAAACCACGGTGAGCATTATTTATACACCGAAGAGTTCTTAGAAGCCATTGACGCAAATTTGAAAGCGAAATTGGCTTAAGCCCCACTTTGTCATTCTGTCCTTAAATCCCGATCTTTCGGGAAGCGAAGCGAAGAATCTTAAGCCCTCCCGAAAAATTCGGGAGGGCTTTTTTGTATATTTAGAGTAAAATATTATTTTTATAATTAATTTATTTAACATATTATATTAAAAATTAAAACTCACACAGAATGAATATTGTTGAAAAAGAAGCAAAGGATTTTATTGATGATTTCTACGGCGGTGTCAAAATAAACAACTTAGAAAATCTAAAACGTAAATTGACTAATAAACTTTATGACTTTAGTAGAGACAGAGACAAGTTAGACTTTCTGAAAATTCTTCGTCAAGACTCATTAACACAAAAGGAAGAGCATTTAGCTAAATGCCAAAAACTAGGATGTGACTTTCCAAAAGACCGCGACTATGGACTCTTTGTTATTGACCAAGAAATTGATATCATTAACGAATATTATATTTATGAACCAAGCCCAAAAGATAAATTTTCTCCTGCGGAAGAATCAGTGCTTCAATCTAGATTAAATGAAATAATTGATAAACTAGAAAAACAAGGACTCGGACAAGAAATAATTTATGATGAAATTGAATCACTGAAGAGTCACTTCAACTTAGGAAAAAAGAATTGGTTTCAACTTTTAAAAGGAAAAATGATTGATTTGACAATAGAAAAGGCATTAGAGAAAACAATTGTGGCTGGAATTTACGAGACCTTAAGCAATGGATACCATGACATTGTAAAAATGATTGAGTAAACAACAACCTTAGCCCGAATTCTTCGCCTTGGTTCGTGTCCGCACGAAACAAGAGGAAGCACCCGTTCCAATCCGTGTAAACGCGAACCGGAGGCAAAGTCTCCCTATTTTCAAAAGCTTTTTGTCAATCGTTGAAAAGTTTTTATCCTCCTTGTATATCAATTCCTTAAATTAGAGTTTGAACACCAATTTTAAACTCAAATGTGGAGCTCCATACTGTACGAAAACGGCCAATTTAAAGGCTATACCTCAGAACATTACACGGCCGTTGCAGTATGTGTGACCATCGCCATTGCTCTTGCCCTGCTGGCAAAGTATCGCTTCAGCGAAAAACAATCTAGAAACGCCATCACGGTACTATTAGGAATTGGTTTGATCTTGCAGATCAGCAAACCGGTTTTAACCGGCATGTCTGGCAGTTTTGATGCCCGAGAGGATTTACCTTTCCACCTCTGCAACGCCATGATTATTCTCATGCCCTTTATCATGTATTACAAATGGCGAAAATTTTGGGGAATTGCATTTTTCTGGGTGATTGGCGGAACGCTACAGGCTTTATTCACACCGTCTTTAACTGAGTCATTTCCGCACCACGAGTTCTTCAGGTATTGGACTGTGCATGCATTTTTGCCATTTGCGGGCATTTTTGCCTTACAAATTTACGATTGGCGCATTACTTGGAAAGACATGGTGAACTCCATGATTGGCTTAAATATTTTCGCCTTGCTGGTTACACCCATCAACTTATATCTGGGAAGTAATTATTTATTTTTGATGGCTAAACCGGCTGTTAAAACCATTTACGATTATTTGGGACCTTGGCCGTACTACATCTTATCGATTGAGGTGGCTATGATTGGCGTATTCGGCTTGATTTTGATCGTATTTAACGCCGATAAGTTGGCTGCGAAATTGACAAAAAGTAACTGATACGTTACTTACCAAAGACTTCAAAACGCTCCCAAAAACCATCTTTTGGCAAGGGAGCGAAAATAGCAACCGGTTCCTGCTTTACGGGGTGGGTAAATTGCAGTCGGCGGGCATGTAGGCAGATCGATTTTTTAAGGCTTCCGCGAGGATAACCGTACTTATTGTCGCCCACAATTGGGCAACCCAGGGTAGAAAGTTGTACTCTAATCTGGTGAGGTCGTCCGGTAATCGGGTCCACTTCAATTAAATAATAGCCATCCAATTCGCCTATTACTTTGTAATTCAGCTCGGCCCGTAAACTTCCATTTACTTCGTGATCAAATGCCTTGGTCACATTCTTTTGCGGATTTTTGACCAACCAATGTACCAGGTTTCCTTCCAACACTGCAGGACGCTTACGCACCACCGCCCAGTAGGTTTTTTTCATTTGCCTTTCTTTAAACATGCGGTTTACCCGATCTAAAGCTTTGCTGGTTTTAGCAAACAGAATAACCCCACTCACCGGACGATCGAGGCGATGAACCACCCCCAGGAATGCACCATTCGGCTTGTTGTATTTATGGGCAATGTATTTTTTAACCTGCTCGTCAAGCGGTTCATCACCGGTATCGTCAATTTGGACGATATCTCCGGCACGTTTATTTACAGCAATGAGGTGGTTATCTTCGAAAAGAATATCCCGATCAGTAACAGGCATTAGTATTGCTCTTTTTCGTTCGGGAAATCAACGGCTTTCACATCGCGAATGTAGGCCTGTACAGCCCCATTAATTTCGGCATACAGATCTAAATATTGACGTAAAAAGCGTGGACGGAAGCCTTTGGTTAGACCAATCATGTCGTTAATTACCAATACTTGCCCATCGCAATCGGGGCCTGAGCCAATACCAATAGTAGGGATGCGTAAGGATTGGCTTACTGCTTTACCCAATTGGGCCGGAATCTTTTCCAACACAATAGAAAAACAACCGGCTTCCTGAAGTACCTGCACATCGTCTTTCAACTTTTGCGCTTCGGCTTCTTCTTTGGCTCGTACCGTATAGGTTCCAAATTTATAAATAGACTGAGGCGTGAGGCCTAAATGCCCCATTACAGGAATTCCAGCCGTTACAATTCGCTCAATAGATTCTCTCACTTCAGAACCACCTTCCAGTTTTACAGCATGTGCTCCCGATTCTTTCATGATTCGGATAGCCGAGTTCAAGGCCTCTTTTGAATTTCCCTGGTAAGAACCAAATGGGAGGTCGACCACCACCAAAGCTCGCTTTGCTGCCCTAACAACCGAAGAAGCATGGTAAATCATTTGATCTAAAGTGATTGGCAAGGTGGTTTCGTGACCGGCCATCACGTTTGATGCCGAATCGCCAACCAAAATCACATCAATGCCGGCATCATCCACAATCGTAGCCATTGAAAAATCGTAAGAAGTGAGCATGGCAATTTTCTCACCGCGATCTTTCATTTCTTGCAAGGTGTGCGTAGTTATCTTTTTAAGTTCTTTGTGGACAGACATGGTATTGGTGGTCTTTTTGGATTATTTAACAAAGTTAAAATTTTATTTATCTAATTGATTTAAAATGATTTTAGGTTTTGAGCTAAGCGTAAAAATTAACTATCTTTGACTCCCGTGAAAATCAAAGTAAATGCACCCCTTCGGGCCATTGAACTGACAGGAATTTTCCTGACTCCCTTCCGATTTTTCAATCTCAACCTCTTTGCTTTTTATCTTCAAACATGACGAATTACACGAAATTACCCGCTATTTTAGTTTTGGAAGACGGCAGTATTTACCACGGCAAAGCTGCAGGCAAAATTGGCACCACTACTGGCGAAATTTGCTTCAATACCGGAATGACCGGTTACCAGGAAATTTTTACTGATCCATCCTATTTCGGCCAAATTATGGTAACCACCAATGCACATATTGGCAATTACGGTATCCATGAAGACGAAATTGAGTCAGATAGTATAAAAATTGCCGGATTGGTTTGCAAGAATTTCAATATTGCTTATAGCCGGAAAGAGGCCAAAGAATCTATTCAAGATTATTTCCAAAGAGAAAATCTGGTTGGTATTTCGGACGTAGATACCCGTTCCTTAGTTCGTCATATTCGGAGCAAGGGAGCCATGAATGCCATCATTTCTTCTGAAATTTTAGATGTTGAAGAATTGAAAAAGAAATTGGCTAGCGTTCCATCAATGGATGGGCTGGAACTGTCATCGAAGGTATCTACCAAAGAGCCCTATTTCTACGGAGATGAAAAAGCCAAGTACCGTGTTGCGGTGCTAGATTTAGGCGTAAAGAAAAACATTCTACGCAATTTCGATAATCGGGATGTATATGCGAAGGTTTTCCCGGCCAAGACCAGCTTCAAAGAAATGGAAGCTTTCAAGCCCCACGGCTACTTCATTTCTAATGGCCCGGGCGATCCCTCAGCCATGCCTTACGCCATCACTACCGTAAAAGAAATTTTGGCTGCTGAAAAACCACTTTTCGGAATTTGCTTAGGCCATCAATTACTGGCTTTGGCCAATGATATTCCTACCATGAAAATGTTTAACGGTCACCGTGGATTAAACCATCCGGTGAAAAACATCATCATTGACCATTGTGAAGTAACTTCCCAAAATCATGGTTTTGGTGTGGTGCCAGATGCCGTGAAAAATTCGGACAAAGTTGAAATTACCCACATCAATTTGAACGATCAATCCATCGAAGGTATTCGTGTAAAAGGCAAGAAAGCATTTTCTGTGCAATATCACCCGGAATCATCACCAGGTCCGCACGATTCTCGGTATTTATTCGATGATTTTATTAAATTGATGCAAGCTTAAGAGATAAATTTAAATAGTGTACAAAATACACTAACTTTGAAACATAAATCAAGACAAAACAGTATGAGTTTAATTATAGATGTTCATGCCCGCCAGATATTGGATTCGAGAGGCAACCCAACCATTGAAGTAGATGTAATGACCGAAAACGGTATTTTAGGACGTGCAGCTGTACCCTCAGGTGCATCAACCGGAGTACATGAGGCTGTTGAACTTCGTGATAACGATAAATCTACGTATTTGGGTAAGGGCGTTTTAACTGCGGTTAAAAATGTGAACGATATTTTGGCAAAAGAACTCATCGGGATTGATGTGTTTGAACAAAATGCCATTGACAAGCTAATGCTAGAAATTGATGGCACTGAAAATAAAGGTAAAATTGGCGCCAACGCCATCTTAGGTGTTTCGCTAGCTGTGGCCAAAGCCGCTGCTCAGGAAAGTCGTCAACCCTTATACCGTTACATTGGCGGTGTAAACGCGAATATCCTTCCTATCCCAATGATGAACATTGTGAATGGGGGTTCGCATTCGGATGCTCCCATCGCTTTCCAGGAATTCATGATCATGCCGATTGGGGCTTCTTCATTTTCAGAAGCATTACGTTGGGGAACCGAGGTATTCCATAATCTGAAAAAGATTTTACACGACAGAGGACTGTCAACTGCAGTAGGCGATGAAGGAGGTTTTGCTCCAACATTTGAAGGAACCGAAGATGCAGTGGAAACCATCATAAAAGCCATTGAGCAAGCTGACTACAAAGCAGGTGAAGATATTTATTTAGCTTTCGATTGCGCTGCGTCTGAGTTTTACAAAGATGGTAAATACGATTATACCAAGTTTGAAGGCGCCAAAGGAGCCATTCGTACCAGTGCTGAGCAGGCCGAATATTTGGCTTCGCTAGCTAAAAAATACCCGATTGTTTCTATTGAAGACGGTATGGCGGAAGACGACTGGGAAGGTTGGAAATTATTGACCGATAAAATTGGCGATAGCGTTCAATTGGTGGGCGACGATTTATTCGTTACCAATGTAAAACGCTTACAACAAGGCATCGATACCCAAACTGCGAACTCCATTTTGGTAAAAGTAAACCAAATTGGTTCCTTAACCGAAAGCATTAATGCGGTTTCATTGGCGCAAAACAATGGCTACACCTCGGTCATGTCGCACCGCTCGGGTGAAACCGAAGATACAACCATTGCTGATTTAGCTGTTGCCTTGAATTGCGGACAAATCAAAACGGGTTCGGCTTCTCGTTCGGATAGGATTGCCAAATACAATCAATTGTTACGTATTGAAGAAGAATTGGGTTCGGCCGCACGCTTCATTGGCAAGGATTTCAAATTTTTGAAATAGGCTGTGGATAAGTTCAAAATTAATTGCGATTTTTAACTAGCTAAAACCGAGTTTAGCCCTAAACAACTACCTCATGGACCGGATAATTGCACTTTTTAAGAATAAATACTTCTTGGTGAGTCTGGCTTTTGTTGTCTGGATGCTATTTTTCGATCGCAACGATTTGTTCTCTCAATACGAGTACCGCCAACAAGTACAAAAACTCCGCTCTGAAAAAGAATTTTATGCTTTAGAAACCGGGCAGGTGAAGAAAGATTTGCAGGAGTTGAGCACCAAACAAGCTACCATCGAGAAATATGCCCGTGAGAAATACTTGATGAAAAAACCTGACGAAGATATTTTTGTTATTATTCCGGAAGAAAAGAAAGAGGAAAAATCGTTTTTCTCTTCTTTATTCGAATAAGCAGATGTTTCGTATATATCAAAAAAGCCTCAGGATGCATCCTGAGGCTTTTTTGTACTAAATATTTAAAAGCAATTATAACATACCTCCGCAAACCGACAATACTTGTCCGTTTACATATGCACTCATATCAGAAGCCAAGAACACACAAACATTGGCTACATCTTCGGTTTCACCTGCACGTTTTAATGGAATAGCCTGAGCCCAACCATCTACCACCTTTGGGTCTAATACATCCGTCATTTCGGTACGAATAAAACCTGGAGCTACCACATTAGTTCTGATATTTCTTGAACCCAATTCTTTAGCTATAGACTTTGAAAAACCAATTATTCCGGCTTTAGATGCGGCATAATTAGATTGTCCGGCATTTCCTTGAACCCCTACTACCGAGCTCATATTAATGAACACACCGAAACGGTTTTTCATCATCACTTTAGATGCGGCTTTGGTAACATTAAATATGGATTTCAGATTGATGTCTAGTACTTCATCCCAATTCTCCTCAGTCATACGCATCAATAAGCCGTCTTTGGTAATTCCGGCATTATTTACTACAATATCTAAGGTGCCAAAATCAGCAACAATAGATTCGATCAATTGTTCAGCTTCCTCAAATTTAGATGCATCAGAACGGTAGCCTTTTACTTTGGCTTCACCACTTTGCAATTCTTTTTCTAAAGCTTGACCTTTCTCTACCGATGACAAATATGTAAAAGCGACATGAGCACCTTGTTCCACAAATTTTTCGGCAATTTTACGCCCAATACCTTTGGAGGCACCGGTAATCAGGGCCACTTTTCCTGCTAATAATTTCATAATTTATAGGGTTATGGATTTCTAAAATACTTATTCTGGAATTAGTTTCCTATTTCTTCTTCTGAGCCGGAATAAAACTCATGGAAACAGAATTTACGCAATGGCGTGTATTTTTAGGAGTAAGACCTTCACCAAGGAATACGTGACCAAGATGGCCTCCGCATTTTGCACAGGTAATTTCAGTACGGTAGCCGTCGGCATCCAGCGTTCGCTTTACCGCCCCTTTAATTTCATCATCAAAACTCGGCCAACCGCAATGCGAATCAAACTTATCTTCCGAGCGATAAAGCGGGGCATTACAACGTCTGCAAACATAAGTACCTACTTCGGTATTGTGCAGGTATTTGCCTGTATAGGGCATTTCAGTGCCCTTGTAGAGTATAATACGTTCCTCTTCAGCGCTTAGTTTGTTGTATTCCATCTTTGATTTAGATTTCTTTGCTTGATCTTGGGCACATGCAAAAAATTGCATCGTGAAACAAAAGCCCATTAACATTAGAAGTTTTTTCATAACTGAAAGATCAATCAAAAATAAAAAAACCTATGTGCTTTAACACATAGGTTTAGTATGATGTAGTTAAAAACTTATTTACCGGCTTTTTTCAATTCTTCGGCCATGGCTACGCCAATTTCAGCTGGTGAAGCTACCACACGAATACCGCATTCACTCATGATTTTCATTTTGGCAGCAGCGGTATCGTCTGCACCACCCACAATCGCACCGGCATGACCCATACGACGTCCTGGAGGCGCTGTTTGACCGGCAATAAAGCCTACAACCGGTTTAGTTCCATGGGCTTTAATCCAACGAGCAGCTTCAGCTTCCATACCTCCACCAATTTCTCCAATCATGATGATACCATCTGTTTCAGGGTCGTTCATCAATAATTCAACCGCCTCTCTTGTGGGCGTTCCGATAATTGGGTCACCGCCAATACCGATGGCAGTGGTGATACCCAAACCAGCTTTCACTACTTGATCAACAGCTTCATAAGTTAACGTACCTGATTTAGATACAACACCTATTCTACCTTTTTTGAAAATGAAACCTGGCATAATACCAATCTTAGCTTCATCTGCAGTAATAATTCCAGGGCAATTCGGACCAATTAAACGGCAATCGCGATCTGAAATATATTCTTTAACCTGAATCATATCCTTGGTCGGGATACCTTCAGTAATACATACAATAACTTTAATTCCTGCCTCTGCAGCTTCCATAATGGCATCAGCAGCAAATGCTGGGGGTACAAAAATGATAGAAACATCAGCACCGGTTTGATCAACTGCTTCTTTTACGGTATTAAATACCGGTTTATCTAAATGTTTTTGGCCACCTTTACCTGGAGTTACCCCACCCACAACCTGAGTTCCGTACTCAATCATTTGAGTAGCGTGGTAGGTTCCTTCGTTTCCGGTAAAGCCCTGAACAATAACTTTTGAATTTTTATTTACGAGTACACTCATGGTTTGAAATTGTAGCGCAAAACTAACAGAAACCAGAGTAAATAAAAAAGATTTCTCAATTAAAAAATAGGCTAATTTATCGAACTACTTGATGCGGTAGGAAATCGAAAATTTAACATTGTTTTTCAATACGAAGCGATTTGCTGTTGGAACGATATAGGCAAGATCAAACCCAAAATCGCGGTACCTTAAGCCAGTACCCAGGGTAAAGTGTTGTCGGTTTCCCTTATCTGGATTTTCATGGAAATAACCAGTTCGGAGCAAAAAATTGTTGTTGTAACTGTACTCAATACCAGTTCCTAGGCTAATCTCACTCAATTCTTCTGAAAAACCTCCCGGAGCATCGGCAAATGAGGTAAATAAAGCCGAAACTACAGACCTATCGGGATCTCTACCGTCCAAAATTTCGCCGTTGCTATCGTAAACAGGTGGCGTAGGCACCAAAAGTTTATTGATATCTGCAGACAAGGTTAACTTTTGCATGCTACCTTGTAGGTGAAAACTAAAAGCAGCACCCAGTTTCAGATTGGTAGGTAAAAATTCGGATCGGCTTCCCTTATAGTGCACCTTCGTACCAATATTAGAAATCATAGCTCCAAAAGACCATTTGCCATCGGCTAGTTTTCCACTACTTGGTTTTTCAAAATATACGGAAACATCGGTAGCAAAGGCACTGGCGGGAGCTGCCACCAAATTATTATTCGTTTTCTCGAAACGCGTATTGGAGTGCAAAAACCGGCCGCTCAGCGCCATGGAAAATCCTTCTCCCATTTTTCGTGCATAGGTCAAATCGGCGGTGTATTCCACCGGATAATAATTTTGAATCGGATTACCCAAATCATCGGTTAGGTTTACCTGCCCGTAAGAAAGATAATAGATTGAAACCCCAAATGCGGTTTTATCACTCGTTTTTCTGTATCCTGAAAAGTTTACCAAGCTCACATCTTTTACCAGATTACTCATCAGCGGAACATAGGAGAGTCCGGCCTCAGACTGCGCATCAGCAAAGACAATTTTTGAAGGATTGGCATAAATGGAGTAACTGTCTGGAGAGGTTGCTGCACCCACATCACCCATGCCCGAAGAACGGGCATCTGGCCGGGTGAGCAAATAAGTCATCGTGGTTGGGATAGCCCTGTCTGAATATTGCGCCTGTGTTTTCAGGCTAAATAACAGAGCTACACTAAGAAAATATATTCGAGAATTCATGATTTTAAAGCTTAATCAATAATTACTTTATACGTGACGAATCGATCGTAAACACCTAGGCTAAGCAGGTATAAACCAGGAGCTGCTTTAAAATTGAAAGGGATTTCTTGTAAACCCGCCGGAAACCATTTTTCAGACTGATGTACGATTTGCCCAGCATTGTTGATCAAGGCAAAAACCACATACGATGAGTATTTGAGATTAAATCGGATTTTAACCTGATCTGCCGTTGGGTTTGGATAAATAATAACATCCGTAGGCACCGAATTAATGGGCAAACCAACTACTAACTCTGGCTGCTCAAAGCCCTGTGTCAACATAAGTGATCCTGATTGCAGGGTTTCAGAAACCGCTTCGCCAACGGTAGTTTGAAAATTAACGTTGGCACTCAAGACAAAAAAACTCCCGCCAGCCGATGTAGTTTGGCGATCTGCTTGCTGAGCAAGCAGGCTGATAAAGGGACAAAAAACCAGAAGTATGCTGAAACTTTTTTTGATCATTTCGGTAGGTAATTAAGCAATCGACTCTTTGGCAATTGCTGTTCATATACCATACCAAAATCGAAGTATTGGCATGTAGGTAAGATGGATTTCCGACCAACAGTAGAAAATTGAAGATGAAAGGTAGGAATTAAGGGATAAGGAAAGATTTGAAGATCATCTTGTACTAAAGACTATCTAGCGATTTTTTAACACCCTCCGATTTAAATTGCAAATCGTACAGGCGGCGGTAATGCTGATTTAATTTGAGCAATTGCTGATGAGAACCCATTTCTTTAATTTCCCCCTGGTCGAGTACAATGATTTGATGAGCGTGTTGAATGGTAGATAAACGGTGCGCAATAACAATAGACGTGCGGCCATCCATTAATTTCAAAATGGCTTCCTGAATGAGTTGTTCGGTTTCGGTATCCACCGATGCTGTTGCCTCATCTAAAACCAAAATAGATGGATTAAAAACCAAAGCTCGCATAAACGAAATCAACTGAGCCTGCCCAGCAGAGAGCGTCGCTCCACGCTCCATAACTTCATAATCAAATTTACCGGGCAATTGTTCAATAAAGGATTGGGCACCAACAGCATTTGCAGCAGCTACAACTTGATCTCGGCTTATTTCCGGATGATGCAGATCTATATTGTGTGCAATACTGTCTGAAAACAAGAACACATCTTGCAAAACGGTTGCTACTCTTGAGCGGAGGTAGTTTAATTCGTACTCTCGAATATCAATCCCATCAATTTTAATACTACCGCGATTAATCTCGTGAAAACGATTCAGCAAATTAATGATGGACGACTTTCCGGCTCCAGTAGCACCTACTAAGGCTAAGGTCTCCCCTGCCTTTACTCTAAATGAAATGTCTTTCAATACCCAATTTTCATCCTGATAAGCAAACCATACATTCTGAAATTCGATTTCGCCTTTTAAATGCTCAGGTTTCAATTTGCCTTCATTGGGTGTCAGGTCATTTGTGTCCAAGACATTGAAAATACGCTCTGCACCAACCATTCCCATCTGTAGGGTATTGAACTTATCCGCTAGTTCACGAATAGGTCTGAAAAGCATGTTGATGAACATGAGGAATGCAATAACTAGACCCGGACCGGCTTTTTCGATCTTAAAGAATTGCAGCAAATTGGTGATTTGCTCTTCGTTCAAAATCATTTTTGAACCATACCAAACCAGCAAGCCCATCGAAATTGCGGAGATGATTTCGACCACCGGAAAGAAGATAGAATACGACCAATTTGAGCGAATGTGTGCATCGCGATGTTTGGCATTGATCTGTTTAAACTTTTCCATTTCTTGCTCTTCTCGAGCAAAAAACTGAATAACACTGATGCCTGTAATGTGTTCCTGCAAAAAGGTGTTCAATTGCGCAACCTGCTTCCTTACATCCTGAAAAGCGGATTTAATGGCTTCTTTAAAAATATAGGTAGCCAAAAACAGCAGAGGCATGGGTAGCAAAACTATCAGTGTAAGTTTCCAGCTGTAAATAGCCATGCATGCAATGATGGTAACGATTTGCAGGACATCGCCGATAATGGAAATTAATCCTTCGGAGAAAATATCGGCAATGGTTTCTAAATCGGAAACTGTGCGGGTAATTAACTGCCCGATTGGAGTTTTATCGAAATACCTTAGCCGTAATTGTGTAATATGATTAAAAATATGGATGCGTAAATCGCGGATGACCGATTGCCCAAGTCCATTAGTTAAAAAGGTGTGGTAATACTGAATCACCGTTTGTACAATCAGTAATACAAACATGAGCACACTCATGTTTAAGAGACCTCGTAAATCGTTATTAACCACATGCTGATCGATGGTTTTTTCAATCAACAACGGACGCAAGGGTGCCAGTATGGCTAAAGAAAGGGTCAACAAAATAGACCAAATCAACTTCGCCCGATAAGGTTTTACATAGTGAAAAACCCGCGAAAGCAACTGGAAATCGACAGCTTTACCGCTTACTTCAGCCATGATTTAGGTAAGGATACTGAACTTCGGTGAGGTACAAACCACAAGCTGGAACCGAAGCTCCGGCATTTGAACGGTTTTTACTTTCAATAATCTGCCTGATGGCCTCAGGCGGCATATTTTCCTTGCCTATTTCCACCAATGTTCCCACGATTGCCCGAACCATATTACGCAAAAAGCGATCTGCAGAAATGTGAAAAACCAATCCATGCTCCGTTTCTTGCCAGAGTGCCCGCGTAATTTTACAATTGTTGGTAAAAGTTTGGGTATTGGATTTACTGAAACAGGAGAAATCGGTGTATTCCTTCAGCATTTCAGCAGCCTGATTCATTAAATCGATAGCTGGCTTGTCTCGCATATACCAGGATAAATCGCTACGAAACGGATCTTTTTTGAAATGGATATGGTATTCATACGAACGCAGGGTGGCATCAAAGCGGACATGTGCCTCGGCAGCAACTGGAATAAACCGTTTCACCGCGATATCCCAGGGTAGCAAAGCATTTAAGCTATGTAAAAAACGTTCGTTCAATGCTACATCGGTATCTAAATGGGCGAAATGTTGGGTAGCATGCACTCCAGTATCAGTACGACCACAGCCGATAGTTTCTACTGGATGACGAAGCAAGGTCTCTAAAGCTTCATTTAAAACCTGCTGAACAGAAAGTGCGTTTTCCTGCACCTGCCAGCCGTGGTAAGCTCCACCATGATAACTTAATTCAAGAAAATAACGTTGTGCCATTTGCGCAAAGGTACAACGCTTTAATTGATGTCTAAAACTTTATATTTGTATCCTAGTTTTAAAGATATGCTTCAACGTATTCAATCGGTCTGGTTATTTTTTGCAAGTGCTGCATTGTTTGGTCTTTTCCTGTTCCCTATTGTGCAATGGTTAAGTACAGATGGAAAAGTTCAATCGGCTAAAATCAGTGGCGTTTACGAACAAGTTAACGGACAATTGGTACAAACAGTACCCTTCACCTTATTGAGTATTATTTGTGTTTTAGTTGCGGTAATTCCATTTGTGATTATCTTCTTCTATCAAAACAGAAGCTTACAATTAAAATTGGCTTATGCTGCCATCGCTTTAATTCTGGCATTCAGTTTTTGGCTAGCAAAATCAATCCAAAAAGTGGCTTTACTTACCCAATTCAATCCAGATAATTACGGCATTGGAGCCTTACTGCCTTCAGTAGCTATCCTGTTTTTAATTTTGGCCATTAGGGGTATCAGAAAAGACGAAAACTTGGTTAGATCGGCCGATCGTTTGCGTTAAAACCGCAAAATCCATAAATTATACCTACCTTTGCGGCAACTCCGGCAATAAGGCCGGGACTTTAAAAATTATCATGAACCCATTTAGTACCTTGGGGATCCGTCATGATATTGTTAATGCCATCACTGAACTAGGGTTCGAAAACCCTACACCAATCCAGGAACAAGCCATCCCGGTATTACTTTCAGGCAGCAACGATTTTGTCGGATTAGCTCAAACCGGAACAGGCAAGACCGCCGCATTTGGTCTACCGCTATTAGAATTAATAGACTTTACCAAAAATTACCCTCAGGCATTAATTTTATGCCCTACCCGCGAATTGTGTTTACAAATCGCGAATGACCTAAAAAACTATTCAAAAAACCTCGATAACGCTCATGTTGTGGCGGTATATGGTGGTGCAAGTATCTCCGATCAGTTACGTCAAATTAAAAAAGGCGTACAGATTGTAGTGGCTACGCCAGGTCGTATGCTCGACATCATTAACCGTAAAGCGATCAATTTTTCGCAGGTAAATTATGTGGTGTTGGACGAAGCCGATGAAATGCTCAATATGGGCTTTCAAGAGGATATCGATGAGATTTTATCGACCACACCTGCAGATAAAAAGACCTGGTTGTTCTCTGCAACCATGCCGGCCGAAGTTCGCAGAATTGCCAAAAAATACATGGAGAATCCCTTCGAACTAACGATGGGAACCAAAAACACGGGTAATGCCAATATCGAACACGAATATTACATTGTAAAAGCCCGTGATAAATACGCTGCCTTTAAACGTATTGTTGATTTCAACCCCGAAATTTTTGGGATTGTTTTTTGCCGTACCAAAATTGAAACACAGGAGATTGCCGAAGCCTTGATGAAAGACGGCTACAATGCCGATTCCTTGCATGGTGATTTATCGCAACAGCAACGCGACCGCGTTATGAAACGTTACCGCGACAGAAGTTTGCAGTTATTGATTGCAACCGATGTTGCCGCTCGTGGAATTGACGTAAATGATGTAACCCACGTTATTAATTATTCTTTGCCAGATGAGATAGAGAATTACACCCACCGAAGCGGCCGTACGGCACGTGCGGGGAAAACCGGTGTATCTATCGCGATCATCAACAGTAAAGAATTAGGCAAAATTCGCCAGATTGAACGCGTAATTGGCAAGCAATTTACCAAGGCAGATATTCCTACTGGCTTTGATGTATGCGAAAAGCAATTATTCGGACTCATCCATAAAGTGCACAATGTAGCAGTAAACGAAGAGCAGATTGAACAATACCTGCCACGTATTATGGATGAATTCAAAGATTTGGAGAAAGAAGAAATCATCAAACGCTTTGCTTCCTTAGAATTTAACCGTTTTCTAGACTATTACCGCAATGCGCCCGATTTAAATGCGCATGCTGAGTTTGAAGATCGTGGACGTGATCGTGGCGAACGCGGTGAGCGTTTCGGACGTACCGGATACAAGAGCGATTATACCCGCTTATTCATTAACTTGGGCTCGGTAGATGATTTTACCCGGGGTGATATGCTGGGATACATCTGCAACCAATCTAAAATTGGTGGAAAAAGCATCGGAAAAATTGATCTTAAAGGCGTTTATACCTTTTTCGAAGTCGAAAACGATGTTGTAGAGAAAGTACAACAAGGATTTAAGTCTGTAGATTTCCAAGGCCGTAATGTTCGGATTGAATTAGCCGGAGACCGCGATGGCGGAGGACGCTCTGGAGGTGGATATAAAGGTGGTTCTGGCGGCGGTAAACGTCGTGAGGGCTCCGGCAGTGGACGTCGCGAAGGTGGCAATCGTGGCGGAGGAGGTTTTCGAGACTTCTCTGGAAAACGCAGAGAAGATCGTTCTGAACGCAGAAAAAAATGGTAAAAGAAAGGCCCCAATTTGGGGCCTTTCTTAGTTAATATCCCCTGCTGACCTTCTTAAATTCGGCAAATTGAACTAGATATATTTTTTAGCTGTAACAAGCGTTATTAGTAAAAAACATAAATCGTGAAAGTTCATTTAACGCCACGCTACATAGCTGCATTTTTATTCCTAACTATGCTCTGCGGCACTTCCCATGAATTTGTACATCATTTTACAGCTGCTGCAATTTGTGGATGTTTCGGTTATAAAACTTTTAATTCATTTGAAATCTGCCAGGGTTGCGAAAATGCTCATCCCATGCATTATTGGGCAACACTAGCCGGACCACTATTTACCTACGCCCTTATGTGGGTTGGCTTATCTCAACTCCGCAAACAAGAAAATAAAAACAATCAACTCGGGTTCGCACTAATTTTTGCCAATTTTCCAATCAATCGTATTGCGTTTGCATTAATGGGTTGGAACGATGAACAATGGGTAGCCCGATTGATATATCCGTCACAAAGTGGCTTTTGGATAACCAACCTGCTAATCTGGGCATGTACACTTCCCCCACTATACTGGGCTTATAAAAGTTTGGTAAATGACAAATGGCGCTTGTTCACTTTCTTAGGATTTTTGATATTACCATTCGTTTTTGTGATTGTATTTGCAGGATTTTTTCTGGAAGAATGGCTCTTATTAAAACTAAACTTTCTGAGCACCACAGTATGGGGCATCCCCTATTTGATCATGCTATGCGAACTAATTTGTTTGCTAGGTTATTTCAAATTTAAAAGGTATTTGTACCAAGAGAATTAGTTGAATAGAGAGCTACAGAAAGCAAGAGCGCTTTGGAGCTCTTGCTTTTGTATGTATTTAATTCTTTTTAAGCTTTTTTAAGTAAATCCGTTTGCCTTCCTTATCGATGTAGTAGCGCCGATCGTATTTGTCTACATAAACCTTTTCACCTTTAGGTCCCTTTACATTTTCTAAAGATCGATCTTTAATGCCTGCAACTGCTTTAGCTCCCAATTCCGCACCCTTGTTTCCCACAACCTTGGCAGTGCTATCCACTCGTTGACCAAAACTGGGCTTTTTAGGTTTAGAAATTGCATATTTTCGGTCTAAGCTGTCTAGCTGTCGACTCAGTCGTTCTCGTTCACGCTCTATACGTTGACGTTCTTGCTGCAATCGCTCACGCTCTCTTTCCAATCGCTGCCGCTCACGTTGGTAATCTTCCCGCTGTTTTTGATGTTCAGGTTTTTGAGATTTAAGCGTATCCCGTTTTGGCAAGGTATCTCTTGCTGTCAAATGCGCATCTCTACCGCTTAGTTGTGCAAAACTGGATTGCATGGCCATAGCCAATGTAATAGCCAAAATGGCAAAAGTTATCTTTTTCATACATGTTGATGTTTAAATTATTCCTGAATATCTCCAGGCTGACGAGTGCCCTGTCCACCTGCAGTTGTTTTTAAAGCAGTTCTGGGCGTAGACTTCCCAATGGTACTTGAAGTGGCCTGTCCATTGGACATTCCTAAATCTTCTTTAGTTTTCATGAGCATGTTTACCCATGACGAAACCTGGTGAGTTAAATCATCCAACAAACGTGTACCGTCTTTTCGTTTTCGTAACAGCACGATCAATACCGTAGCCAAGCCTGCCACTAAAGTTATTTTTCCAAAAGTTTTCATAAGGGTGTGTTTTTATGTTTTTTGATAACACAAATAGCCTCCCTTAGGTTTTAGAAATTAACGAAATAGTGTAGGAGGTTTGAATTAGGGAACTAGTTTGAAATGGGAAACCGCAAAACGGTCATTCACTAATTTACCTTTAACCTCGGCTTTTCGAACTGCCTGGCAGAAACCATCCTTAGCATGAGCATCACCATGGTCGTCAATGCTTGTACCGTCTACAAAGTAGGCTTTACCGTTAATTCGGACGGCTAATGCGCAATCATCAAACTTAAGGTTAAACTGACATGTACCACATGAAGCCTCCACAAGCTGAACTTCAGATTCGGAAGGAGTTACTTTTGTTTGACAAGAAACAAGGGTTAAAAAACCTAAAAGCAAATACAGAATATGTTTCATCTTAAATTTAATTAAGTTCCTCAGCCAATAATCTCATTTCTATTACTGGCGAATGACTTTCGTACAAAATAGCATACACTGCTCTGCAAATTGGCATGTGTACCTTATGCTGTTTATTTATTTGATGCAATGAGTTTACAGCATAATATCCTTCTGCAACCATATTCATCTCCAATTGGGCAGATTTAACGGTATAGCCTTTACCAATCATGGTTCCGAACGTGCGATTACGACTAAACTGTGAATAGGCCGTAACCAGCAAATCGCCTAAGTAGGCAGATTCATTGATATCACGATTAATGGGATGTACTTCATTTACGAAGCGGCTAATTTCACGAATCGCATTAGCTATTAAAACCGCCTGAAAATTGTCTCCATAGCCAATTCCATGACAAATTCCACTTGCTACGGCATAGATGTTTTTGAGTACAGCCGCATATTCTGTACCGTAAATATCTTCTGAAGTATTGGTTTTAATGTAGCGTGTATTGATTAGTTGTGCGAATGCACAAGCCGAATGCAAATTGGGCGAAGCGATGGTTAAATAGGAAAGTTTTTCCAATGCCACTTCTTCGGCATGGCAGGGACCACTAATCACCAAAATATCCTCCAATGGAATTCCATAGTGCTGGTTCATGTACTCTCCAATTATCAAGTTATCTTCAGGAACAATGCCCTTGATAGCAGAAATGATTTTTTTGCCTTTCAAATCGGCCGGACTTATTGCAGAAAGGGCGTCTTTCAAAAAAGCTGCTGGTACACAAAGCAAAACCCAATCTGCCCGTGCAAGTGTGGATTTCAAATCGTTGCTTACCTGATTTTCGGGTAATTTGATTTCCACCGAACTTAAGTAACGCGGGTTGTGCTTAAACTGCCGCACGTGGGCTACTGAGTCTGCACAGCGCATCCACCAATACACTTCCTTTGCAGAAAGATTATCGGTAAGCATTTTAATGATCGCGGTGGCCCAGCTTCCACCACCTATAACCGCAATTTTAGTTGCCATTGGTTTTCACAAAAAAACAAAATCCCCTTCCCGGATTCGGAAAGGGGACAAGTTAACTATTTTTTAGAAAATCAATCTTTTTTATCGCCAGATAGTAATTTCTCTTTATCGGTTTTTTTCACTACCATTCCATCTTTCAATGTTTTTGAAATGGCTGTAAACGGATAAGAAACTACTTCTTCGCCAGGTTTCAATCCACTTAAAATCTGGATATTCGTGTCATCCTGGATGCCTGTTTTTACTTGAACCTGTTTCACTTTGCCGTCTTTGTAAACAAATACATATTCTTTTACCGGCTCATCCGTTTTGGATTTTTTATCAGCAGTTTCCATAGCACCTGCTTTCTCCTCTTTACCCTCTTTTTTATCCTCCTCACGCGTAGTAACCGATTGAATTGGAACCGTTAAGCCTTTTACCTGATTGGTTTGGATGTCCACCGTCGCTGATAGTCCTGGTCTGAACGGAGAAACAGCCTGATTGCCTGATTTTAACGAAGCATACGATTCAGGAAGAATACGAACTTTTACAGTAAAATTGGTCACCTGATCGGCACTTGCACCAACTACATTGGCTGAGCTGGCAATCTCGGTAACTACTCCTTTAAATTTCTGCCCTTGAAATGCATCCACTTCAATATCTGCCGGATCGTTGATAGAAACACGGTTGATATCGCTCTCGTTTACATCCACACTCACTTCCATGGTGTTTAAATTAGAAATACGCATAATTTCAGTACCGGCCATTTGGGCAGTTCCAACCACACGCTCCCCCAATTCAACAGAAAGTTTAGAAATAACGCCATCAACCGGCGCATAAATAGTAGTTCTGGCTAGGTTATCCCCTGCTTCTTTCACTACGGCCGAAGATTGCTGTACGCCAAAACGCGAACCAATTACATTTTGTCTTACACCTTCCAAATTGGCTCGAGCACTTTCGTACTCGGCAGTAGCAGCATCAAATTCGGCAACAGAAATCACTTTTTTCTGATACAATTCCTGATTTCGTTTAAAACGAGCTTCGGTATTTTTAAAATTAGCTTCAGCTTGTCTAAGTTGTTGTTGGCTTGCCGCCAAATTCGCTTTTTGGCTATTGAGCGAAGCCACAGCACGATCGTATCCTGATTTCAAGATATCCGGACGAACTTTACACAGTAGTTGCCCTTTTTTTACTACATCGCCTTCCTTAACCAACAATTCAACCACCTCTCCAGAAACCTCCGAACTCAACTTCACTTCAATTTCGGGTTGAACTTTACCACTGGCCGAAACGGTTTCGGTAATCGTTCTATCCTCCACTTTCTCGGTAGCTACTTGCGTAATATCGCCTTTACCAAACCAGCCTAGTTTGTTGCCGGCTACCGCGACGATCAATAGTGCTCCTAAACCAATGAGGACGTATTTTAAAGTTTTCTTATTTTTTGCCATGAGTTATAATTATGAGTTTAAAAGTTTAATGGTTTTCCGAGATAAAAATCAATGACTTTAATGCGGAATATCAAATCGTATTTAGATTGAATGAGGTCGAATTGAGCTTTGTTCAAATTTACCTGTGCTTGGTAAAAATCAAGTGAATTCACCAAACCTACCTGGTAACGCTGCTCAATGGTTTCAAATGCTGCTTGTGAAGAGGCGTAGGCACTCTGATTGGATGCAAAACGTTTTTCAGCAGCTTTCAGATCGTAAACTGCCTGATTAATAATCTTGTTCAAGTTATTTTTGGCCAACTGCTCTGACAATGATGCATTTTGATAATTGATTTTAGCACGATTAACCACGCTTCTTGCCTGATAGCCATTCCAAAGCGGAATACTCAAACTTAGTCCTACCCCACGACTGTAGTTATCTCTCAACTGATCGTTGAGCGGAATATCTTCTAGTGTCATGGTCGTTGGATTCAATCGCTGACGACCACTGGAATAACCGGTACTCAGGTTTCCGCCGAAGCTCAAACGCGGGTAAAAACCTCCTCTGGCCACCGAAACTGCTCTTGCAGCTGCAAGTGTTCTAAATTCGGCCAATTTCACATCAGGGTAATTACCCAACGCTTCACGGTAAATATCGTTGGCAATGTATTGAGAGGCAACCGTACTGATTAAATCAATGACTGGTTTTTCGACCAGAAACTTTTCAGCCGGATCTCGCTCCATCAACTGTGCCAAATTCAAATAGGCTAAGTCCAGTTGGTTTTGCGCATTGGTCAGGTTCAATTCTGCAGTAGCAAATTGCGCCTTGGCTTGAGAAAGGTCCGCCAGTGTTTTGTTACCTACTTCGAAAAGCTTTTGCTCACGATCTAATTGCAATTTGGCGAATTCCTGCTGCTGACGGGCAGTTTCAGTCAAATCCTGGGCATTTAGAACCTGCAGATAGGTAGTAACCACATTCAGCGTCAAATCATTTTTGGCTTTTTGAGCATTACTCTTATTGGCCTCTAGACTATACTTGTTCTGAAGGATTTGATTGATACGTTGGAATCCCTGAAAAAGGACTACCGATGAGTTCAAGTTACCGTTACCAGAAGTAATGCTTTGATCGAAAGGCTGACCGGAAAGCTGGTCGAAGGTTCTACCCAAACTGTAATTTAAATTACCGCCTGCATTTAAGCTCGGAGTTAAGTTAAATTTAGACTGTTTGAAATCTTCCTCCGAAATAGCCACATTAAACTGGGCTTGTTTCAACTGGATATTGTTCTCCAAAGCCAATTGAACGGCCTGCTCCAGCGTGATTTTCTGCTGGGCTTCAGCCGAAAAAGATCCTAAAATCAAAGTCAAACCCAAAAGGCATGCGCAGAAAATTTTAGATTTAATCGTATACGTTTGATTCATATTCGTTTGTCAATAACCTGACTATTTTGTTTTTGTACAATTCCTAGATTGAAAACAAGTCCTATCTTCGGGAAATATTCAATCATGTTTTTCGCAAAATCTCCTGCTTTATTTAAGTGGTTATATCCAACTTTAACTTGGCACGAAAGCCGAGAGGAGAAATGCATTTACCTCAGCTTTGACGATGGACCCATTCCTATTGTTACACCCTTTGTACTAAAAACATTAAAAAAATTTGATGTCAAAGCTACATTTTTCTGCATTGGCGATAATGTGCGTAAACATCCGGAGATATTTGAAGAAATACGTAAGGACGGACATGCCCTAGGTAATCACACCTTTCATCATGTAAACGGCTGGAAAACAGATGATGAGACTTATTTGAATGAATTCGAAAAATGTCAGACATTGGTTGAGTCTACAGTATTCAGACCGCCTTACGGCAGAATTAAACGCTCTCAAATTTCCAAGCTCAAAAAACTGTATCCCGAATTAAAAATTGTGATGTGGGACGTGCTTAGCCACGACTATCACTCTGGCTTGAGTCCGAAAACGTGTTTAAACAACGTAATAAAGCATGCAGAAAATGGCTCAATAGTAGTTTTTCACGATAGCTTGAAAGCACAAAAACGACTAGAGTACGCCCTACCTCGGGCTTTAGACTATTGGATAAAAAAAGGCTACCAGTTTAAAACCTGGTAGCCTTCCTATCTTCTAAACAAGAATGCTTAGAAAGTAAATCCTAAACGGGCAAAATACCTGCGACCGTTGTAGTTCATTTGAACAGAATCCCAAGCACCACCTGCTTCGGTAAGGGATTGATCCTGTTTATCAGGATAAACATTAAGTAAGTTGTCTGCTCCAAAATTGAAAGAGAGCGATTTACTCAATCTGTAACCGAAAGATAAATCGGTAGTTATTTTAGGCGTGTAATACATCGAACTATTATCCCATCCTCTTAGCACCACATCACCAAAACGAACAATACGTAAAGTGGAAGTGAATTTTTTATTTGAATAATCGAAATTCAGGTTCATCTTACTTCTTGGAGCAGACGCTTCAACAAATGCTCGTTCACGCTCACTGAAATACGTATCCTCTTTTCCAGCCAATTTATCATTAGTTTTAATATCCTGAATAGTTAGTTTGTTGAAATTGGCAGCAAAGGATGTTACCAATCTACCATCAGTACCTACTGACATATCGTGCGTGAAGATCACATCAATACCACGGTTACGACTATCAATAGCATTGGTGAAGAACTGGGCCTGGGTTACGCCAAGAGCAGTAAGATCAGCACCAATATCTGGATCATTATCAAAGAAACTTCCGGTTAAAACGATACGGTCTTTGATATTTACTTGATAGGCATCTACGGTAATGTTCAAATTATTTAACGGTTTCCAGGTAAAGCCTAAGCTTTGGTTAACCGAACGTTCTTGTTTTAAACGCTCAATTCCTAAGGTACGGGTTACTGTACTTAAATTATTAGACAACAAAACTTCTGTTGGCTGTCCATTTACGAAATTGGTAAAAATGGTATTGAAATACGTTTGTTGTAAAGATGGGGCACGGAAACCAGTACTTACTGATCCACGCAAGTTAAAGGCATCTGAAAAACGGTAACGCATAGCCAATTTACCATTTAAGGTTCCACCAAAATCACTGTAGTTTTCATAACGAACAGCAGCGGTAACCAAATACTGTTTAGTTACATCCAATTCCACATCGGTATAAGCCGCTAAATTGCTTCGGCTAACATTAACCTCGTTTCTTGGCTGAAAACCTGGGAAACCTTGCGATCCACCTGGGATAGGATTATTAGGGTCACTGTAGTTTTTGTAAGACCCTTCTTCTCCGGCAAAAATGGCATAACGATCAACACGATATTCGGTACCAAAAGCAACGTTTAAACCCGAAGCCACTTTGTCGTAAGCTCTGGTAAAGTTGATACCCGTTGTGTTTTGAGAAAACTGGAAGCCACCCGCATCGAAAAAGGTTGGAGACTTGATACCCAAACTAGCATTTAAGGTACCATCTACATAATAATGCATTCGGTTAGTACCAAACGTGTTGTTAAAATCTACATCCCAACTGTTCCATTTGGTTTTTATACCCGTAGAGATTGATTTATCGTCTATATTCGATTGGATGTGTGGATCAAATCCGTTCGGGTATATGGCATCTACGTTATTATCAGCACCAGCATCGCGGCTCCAAGCGAAAGCATCGGTAAAACGATTACTGAAACCTCCAAAAGCATAAATTTCTGTTTGATTAGAAACGGGCAGCGAAGCATTTACAAAAGTGCCAAAATCACGACCAGAGGCATCACCAAATTGGCGGCGGTAACTGGTTGATGGATCTTCTACCCGTCTGGTTTTCTGGTTATTTAAAAAGTTCATGGAGAAATTAATAAACCCTTTCTCTCCCAATTGAGCTCCATAATTACCAGCGAATTGCACCGTTTGTCCATCAAAATTTTTATCTGCATAACCCGGTGCATCGTATGCTCCGGTATTGATGAATCCGTTGAATTCATTCACATTTTTCTTCAATACAATATTCACTACACCGGCAATCGCATCCGAACCGTACTGGGCAGACGCACCGTCTCTCAACACTTCCACGCGTTCAATTGAAGCAACAGGGATCGCATTTAAATCGGTTCCGGTATTACCACGTCCACGTGTACCAAATAAATTGATTAATGAAGATTGGTGACGTCGTTTACCATTGATCAAAACAAGTGTTTGATCTGGACCTAAACCACGAATTGTAGCGGGGTCAATGTGATCGGCACCGTCAGAACCGGTTTGTTTGTTCGCATTAAACGAGGGTGCAGCATATTCTAATAAACGGTTCATTTCTAGTTTTCCAGTTTGCTTAATCACACTTTGCAAATCAATTACATCAACCGGAACAGCAGTTTCAGTGGCACTTCGGCGTAAACTCCGTGATCCTACCACAACTACTTCACTTAAGGAAGTTGTATTTTCTTTAAGAACCACAGTAAATTCATTCGATTCAGGAATGGCCAATTCTTGGGTTTGAAAGCCCAGCATAAAAAACTTAATGAGGGCAGTCTTGCCACTCACCTCTAGAGAGAATAAGCCATTGGCATTGGTTGCGGTTCCCTTGGTAGTACCTTTTTCGGAAACACTGACACCGGGTATTGGTAAACCCTGTGCATCGGTTACTTTACCCTGAATTCTTACTTGAGCAAGTAATCCAGATACAGAGAAAGCAACTACTAAAAACAAAAGCGTTAGTTTTTTCATCATAATACTAGTTAATCTAAATTTCATACGAAATTAGATATAATCTATAGGATACAAAAATAAATTAAAGGTTAATTTAAATTAATTACACGAATCAACATATGCTCCCTAAAAACACGCATTTTTTGTATCTTTGCATTCGAAAAATCGAAAAACATCAACTATCCACGTAACTACTATGGCATTTGATTTAGACATGATTAAGAAAGTTTATCAAAACTTCGAGAGTCGCGTAGCCGCTGCTCGTAAAGTTGTTGGTAAACCACTCACCTTAACTGAGAAAATTTTGTACGCTCATTTATGGGATGAAAAAACCGATAAAGCGTTCCAACGAGGACACGATTACGTAGACTTTGCTCCTGATCGTGTTGCGATGCAAGACGCAACCGCACAAATGGCCCTATTACAGTTTATGCAGGCCGGTCGACCTAAGGTTGCAGTTCCTTCAACGGTTCACTGCGACCACTTGATCATGGCTAAAGAAGGCGCCGAGAAAGATTTAGATTTTGCTAAACACGAGAGTAAAGAGGTTTTCGACTTTTTATCTTCTGTATCCAATAAATACGGTATCGGTTTCTGGAAACCAGGAGCCGGAATTATTCACCAGGTAGTATTAGAGAATTATGCTTTCCCTGGCGGGATGATGATTGGTACCGACTCTCATACGGTTAATGCAGGTGGTTTGGGCATGGTGGCAATTGGTGTAGGTGGTGCAGATGCCTGCGATGTTATGGCCGGATTGCCTTGGGAACTGCGTTTCCCGAAACTAATTGGCGTGAAATTAACCGGTAAACTAAACGGATGGACCGCTCCAAAAGACGTAATCTTGAAAGTAGCGGGAATTTTAACCGTAAAAGGTGGAACCGGCTGCATTGTAGAATATTTTGGCGAAGGTGCTACCAGCATGAGCTGTACCGGCAAAGGAACCATTTGTAATATGGGTGCCGAAATTGGTGCTACTACTTCAACTTTTGGGTATGACGAAAGCATGGAGCGTTATTTGCGTGCTACCGGCCGTGCCGAAGTAGCCGATATGGCTAACGGCATTAAACAACATTTAACTGCCGATCCGGAAGTTTACGCTAACCCAGAGAGCTACTTCGATCAGGTAATTGAAATTGACCTAAATACACTTGAACCTCACTTAAACGGGCCATTTACACCCGATTTAGCAACTCCAGTTTCTAAAATGAAAGCCGAAGCTGAGAAAAATAACTGGCCATTGAAAGTTGAATGGGGATTAATCGGTTCTTGCACCAACTCCTCGTACGAAGATTTAAGTCGTGCTGCTTCTATTGCTAAACAAGCCGTAGAAAAAGGCTTGGTAACTAAAGCAGAATTTGGCATCAACCCGGGTTCAGAACAAGTAAGATATACTGCAGAGCGTGATGGCTTGTTGAACACCTTTACGGATCTAAATGCCACCATCTTCACCAACGCCTGCGGACCATGTATTGGTATGTGGGATCGCGTAGGTGCTGAAAAAGCAGAAAAAAATACCATCGTTCACTCGTTTAACCGCAACTTTGCCAAACGTGCCGATGGTAACCCGAATACTTATGCATTCGTAGCCTCACCAGAAATGGTAGCCGCAATCGCCATTTCAGGTAATTTAGGATTTAATCCATTGACCGATACGTTAACAAACTCTAAAGGCGAACAAGTAAAATTAGACCCTCCTACCGGAGACGAATTACCAACCAAAGGTTTTGCAGTAGAAGATGCCGGTTATCAGGCTCCCGCTGCCGACGGTTCTAAGGTTAACGTTTTAGTTGCACCTACTTCTAGCCGCTTGCAATTATTGGATCCATTCCCAGCTTGGGAAGGAAAAGACCTTACCGGCTTGAAATTATTGATCAAGGCAAAAGGTAAATGTACTACCGACCATATTTCAATGGCTGGACCGTGGTTAAAATTCCGTGGTCACTTGGATAATATTTCTAACAATATGCTTATCGGTGCGGTAAACTTCTTCAACGAAAAAACCGATAACGTTAAAAATCAACTGACCGGCGAATACGGACCTGTGCCAGCTACACAACGTGCCTACAAAGCTGCCGGAATCGGATCAATTGTGGTAGGTGACGAGAACTATGGTGAAGGTTCATCACGTGAGCATGCAGCCATGGAGCCCCGTCATCTGGGTGTTCGTGCCGTATTGGTAAAATCATTTGCCCGTATTCACGAAACCAACCTGAAAAAACAAGGTATGTTAGCCTTAACCTTTGTAAACCCACAAGATTACGACCGTATTCAGGAAGATGATGTAATCGACATTTTAGGCTTAATCGACTTTACCGAAGGCAAGCCCTTAACCGTAGTATTGCATCATGCAGATGGCGGAAGCGTTTCTTTCCCAGTTAACCATACCTATAACGAACAACAAATTGAGTGGTTTAAAGCTGGTGGTGCCTTAAACATCATCCGTAAAAATCAAAACGCTTAATACGTTCCGGCTTAAATTAGAGAGTCCCGCACCTGCGGGACTTTTTTGTATACTTGAATCATGAAGATCACTTTTCTGGTTATTGGCAAAACAGATGAGGTTTACCTCCGGGAAGGTATCGAGAAATACCTGAAACGGCTGAAACATTATATTACTTTCCAGTACGTCGAAATCCCCGATCTCAAAAATACCAAACACCTCAACGAAGCCGAACAGAAGAGTAAAGAAGCTGAACTCATCCTCAAACAGTTAAAACCAACCGACCAACTAATTTTGTTGGATGAAAACGGCGAAGATTTTAATTCCGAAGATTTTGCTAATTATCTAAATAAAAAAATGCTGGCCAGCGTACAAAACCTGGTTTTTGTGGTGGGTGGTCCCTATGGTTTTGATCAACAAGTTTACGCTAAAGCGCAAGGCAAAATCTCGCTTTCGCGGATGACTTTTTCCCACCAAATGGTACGACTTTTCTTTGCGGAGCAGGTTTATAGGGCTTTCACCATTTTAAAAGGAGAGCCGTATCATCATTCCTAATTTTTAAAAATTTCTGTACGCTAAATCAAGCTTTGTACGTATATAGTTGTATGTACAAATACTAAGATTCCGCCTTGGCCTAATAAAATGTTTTAAAAACATAAACCAACGTTTAAACAATTATGTTTAATTATTAAAATCAATGTATCATGAAAAATTATCTGATAATAATTTCAGCTGCTGTTCTTTTTATTAATCTACCGGGCTGTAATAAGGAAACTTTGGTTGAGGTTAGAGCATTAGATGAAAAAATAGATGCTAAAACAATAGAACTGATTATCCAAAACCATGATACCGGTATCCCATTTCCAGAAGGTTCAACTGCCACTAAAATGGCCGATGGAAGGGTTAAGATTACTTTACCCGAAGGGTACAAATTTCTAATGACCGATCCTAGAACGGGCAATATTATAGGAGGTGATGGTAGTGAAACTGGAGTTACATGTAATTGTACGACTGGCACAGGATGCAGCCCTGTTAAGTATAATGGTAAATATTATTGCGTAATAGAAAACAACTGCAAAACTTGCACTAAATTAACTTCCCTAATAGATGGAACACCGGTAAGAATCGATGGTGTTTATCAACCTGATAAGGCAATCACTATGGTTAGCAAAGAGCAACAGGAAGGGTTTGCTTCAGAATTAACATCACTTAGAAGTGAATTAATCGGAAGTGCATTCCCTGCATTGTTTAAACTAGAAGATGTTAAAAATCAATTATTTGAAATTTATCATTTTATCTATGGAGAACAAATTCCCGAATTTATTTTGAAAAATGAACCTATTGCACCTTCAGGATATCAATACATTGCAATCAATATATTTGGAAATGAAGCAGCTATCCCTATGCCTATAGACAAAATTGGTAATTCAGAATATATTGTAGCTGCTTCGGGGGGTGTAAATTGCAAATGCAACGATACCACGCCAAAGGGCTGTAACTTACACTCAACTTTTGGAGCGAAATACTGCTCCTCTGATGGGTGTAAATCATGCTCTTTACTCGATTAAAAAAAACCCGAAATCATCGGGGCTTTTCTGTTAATAGTGTATAAACTTATTTTGCTTTCGAAGAAGTACGTTTGGTAGTTGCTGCTCCCTTACTTGGCTTGGCAGCCGCTACAGGTTTCGCCGCTTCAGATTTCTTCGCTGCTTCTTTGCCGGCGGTTTTCATTGTTTCTTGGTCAATAGGCTCTGGTGCTTTCTCGGTAAACAAAGGCAAGGGTTTAACGATATTGAACCAAGTAATGATCTTCTTCATGTCTGAAGAATATACCCGCTCCTCGTCATGACCCGGTGCTGCTTCGCGAAAGAAAGCTCTCAATACCTTGCCATCTGCTTTCGGTTCAGGAATGGACTTCATGCCTTTCATCGTTTCAAAAATATCCAGCAGCTTTAGATCGTCATCCTCACCAAAAACGGTAATATCTTCTAATGAAGCCATTTTAGCATTCGACATGCTCACCACTAATTTGGTTTTTTGCTCATCCAAGCCTTCTAAAATAAAGCCCGTTTTGTTTTGTCCAATCAATTTAAATAATCCCGGTTTACCCGAAACAGCTACAATTCCACGTAGGTTCATATCTTATTCTTCTATAATTTCTATTCCCAAAATTTTATCGCCTTGGCGGATGTCGTCAACCACATCTACATTTTCAATTACTTTACCAAAGCAAGTATGATGACGGTCTAAATGAGCCGTATTATCGCGGCTGTGGCAAATAAAAAACTGCGATCCGCCGGTATTGCGACCTGCATGCGCCATTGACAATACACCACGATCGTGGTATTGGTTGTTACCATCCAATTCACAGTCGATTTTATAACCCGGACCACCGGCACCGGTTCCGGTTGGGTCGCCACCCTGGATCACGAAATTGGGGATCACCCGGTGGAAGGTTACGTTATCATAAAATCCTGATTTAGCCAACTTCAAAAAATTAGCTACGGTATTTGGCGCATCCTGATCGTAGAACTGTACGGTCATATCGCCTTTTTCGGTTTTAATTAGTGCTTTACTCATAATTTTTCAGGCCGCTAAGTTACTATTTTGATCCTATATTGCTTAATTGTAGAATTTCCAGCTTACACCAAATTTCAAAATACGATCTGGCATGGGGTAACGATCAACGGTATAATACCCATTGGAGAACATGCCTTGATTTAGGTACTCGTATTTTACAAAGAGATTAGCTCTCTTTAAAGTTGCCCTCACAAAGAAATCGATAAGTGGTTTTGAGGAATACGCGATTGGATTTTGTTGATTGTAAAATTGACCCACATTAATGGCATAAGCCGGATTTTGAAACTCAGTATGGTAACGTACATCAAAACCAAGATGAGTACGTAAAACTTTAAATAGGTTAATGTCGTAATACAAGCTATTGAAAGTATATAACTCCGGAGTTCTCAACACATTCAACTGTGCGCTTTTTTGGTAAACCACCAAACTCTCCCAATTGAACTTGCCTGCCCTAAAGTGCTTGCCCAATGAAATTTTGAGCAAATTAATATCCGAATTTGCCTGAACTGGCGTAATATCTTTTGGTAGATTGGTCTCTTGAAAATACAGGTAATTCATCATACGGAAATACTCAGCTTTTACAAAAAATCGAGCGGCTGGGTTTTCATAGCGGAAATTCAAATTCTGGATTTTGCTGCGTTTGAAATCAAGAGACCATTGATGAAACTGGTAGTTAAGCCGGGTGAAAAATTCCTCTGGCGATTTATTTTGCAGGTAAGCCCCCAAGATGATCTTCCCAACAGATTTACTCAACAAGAAATGCGTTTGAGCCTCGTAAAGATTGTCACCCGCCTGACTGCCTTGTGCAATTTGTTGTACATCTGCGTTCAGCTTAACTTTATCGTTAAAACGGTAGCCTAGGGAAGCAAGAAGGGTTAGGTTTTGAATGTTTTTTCTTTGTCCCGCTTGCAAATATTGATAATTATCGTTTTGAGCTCCCAGGTCTAGCTTCAACTCATTACGCAAAAAACTCACGGAGCGACCGCGTAAATAAAAAGTATAATTAAACGTGTTGGTTAGGCGTTTAATTTCGGTAGTATCGTTCGTAAGAGTACTAGTTTCTGGCTGTAGATGAGGGAAAACCAAATACGTATCGGGCTCGTTCCTGAAAAAGCGGTAAATATTTTTTGTATAACTGATGGTGTAAGCTACTCTTTGGGTAGGTAATAGAGCAGACTGCGAATCTGTTTTTAAGCTATCCCTGCGACCAATATCAAATGTTTGACGCAAGAACAGAGTATTTTCTTTCCAGGTCTGTCGCGGTCGGTCAGCTCCCGTTGCACTCAGACGTACAAATTCGGCATCCTTACTAAACAACTGTTCTCCTTCAAAAACATCTTCTCTCACTGTAGATCCGTTTTCTCCTGCTTTTAGTGTATTGAATAAGGCATGTGCCATCAATTGATAACGCTCATTTTTAGCCCTATACCAGGTGAACAAAGCAGCATTCAAATGATCGGGATTTTGATTTTTATACAAACCATCTCCACCAATACGGTTATAATTTAAACCCACATTCCAATTGGGCTTAATATTTTGGGTATGGGTAACCCTAAAAATCTGTTCAGGTTCTCTCCCACTTACATAATACAGTTCGGTGTAAGGCGACCTTGCGATGTAATATCGAACCGAATCGGTACGTAGTACATAGCGGTCTAAAGCATGAAACCCGGCCTGAAAACCGATTGTTTTGCTTGGCTGAAAAAGCAAATCGCGATAAGCCAAGCCGGTAGCACCCAAGTTAATGCTTGGATTTAACGGTTGATTTAAGGGATTGTACTGCTGAAAATTCTGCAAACCAGTATCAATTTGCAAGGTATAGATCGAGTCTTTTAACATTGCTAAATTGGTGTAACGGATATATTTAGCAGTTGGCACCACACTATCCTTCCTCGACTCTTCCCGTTTCCGCAAAGAATCTAAACTAATACTTTTAACAGTATCTTGGTCTGCACCTGAGCGCACATTTTGCCTGATTTGAGCTTCCACCTTTAGACCTAAGATCAGCCAAATCAGCAGAAAAACAGAAACGATTTTTCTCATGCTAGTCGACAAATCAATTCCTTTAAAATTTCCGTCATTTTGGGTTCAGCAGATTTTGCAGTTTGAATAATCTCGTCGAGAGAAACTGGTTTTAAATCTTCCGGGAAACCTTCATCGGTTAAAACCGAAATTGCAAAAACCGGCAAACCCATATGATTGGCCACAATAACCTCCGGAACTGTGCTCATACCAACGGCATCACCACCAATAATCCTGAGGTAACGATACTCAGCTTTGGTTTCCAAATTTGGCCCTGCAACTGATACATAAACTCCTTCATGACATGTAATTTGCTTTTCTTTAGCAATTTGAAGTGCTATTTTGCGCATTTCGGCATCATAAGGTTGGCTCATATCAGGAAAACGCGGACCAAAGCCATCCAAATTTCTTCCCCGTAAGGGGTTATCCGGTTGCTTATTAATATGATCGGCAATAATCATTAAATCACCTTTCTTAAAATCAGGACTTAGAGAACCGCTTGCATTTGACACAAAAAGTCGTTGGATTCCCAACATTTTCATTACGCGTACCGGGAAGGTAATCTGTTTCATGTCGTAGCCTTCGTAGTAGTGCAATCTTCCTTGCATGGCTACCACTTTTTTGCCTGCAAGGGTTCCAAAAATTAACTTTCCGGAGTGAAATTCTAAGGTAGAGATCGGAAAATTAGGGATATTGGAATAAGGCAACTGAAATTCGATAGTAATTTCATCAACCAAAGCACCTAAGCCAGTTCCCAGAATAATGCCTATTTCAGGCCGAAAATCACCAATTTTTTTGTGTATAAACTCAGTGGTTGTACGTATGTTCTCGAGCATGTTGTTTTAGTAAATGGTCAAAATCTTCCTTATCTGGTTCTTCAAAATTGGCCGCCACCGGTAGTACATAGATTGGCAAATTTCCCAAAACGGCTGCCAGTTCGGGTGAGCGCAAACGTTGAGCATCCTTTTCAGTTGTGATAATGAGTTTATCGCTAGCCTCAAGCTGCTCAAATTCAGCAGCCAATTTAAGCATATTCTTCCTAGTGAACACATGATGATCAGGATAATCGTGATGCACCAGGGTTGCTGAATAGCAATTCAATTCTTCCTTAAGTGGATCAGGATTTGCGATACCGGTCAGCAAAACAATGGCTGTTTGAGCATTAATAGTAGTTAGCTTACGCGAGGCACCTTCATGTAACGGAAGCAAATCATCGTAACGTAAATGAGCAAAAAACAAGGCCTGATGTGCTTGGGGTTTTAGTTTTTTACGAATAGCCAATTTTTTTGAAGAGGATAACCCTTTAGGCGATTTAGTAACCACAATGATATCGGCTCTGTTTTTGGCGCACATCGGTTCTCTTAAATTACCGGCAGGCAATAGAAAATCTAGTTTGTTTAACGATGAATACTCGATCAACAAAATTTGAAAACTGGGTTTCAAGGCCCGATGTTGGTAGGCATCGTCCAAGAGAATCAGGTTATGAGTTGACTTCAACTGCTCAATGCCAAAAACACGGTCTTCGCAAACAGCTACGGTTTGATCTGGAAAATGTTGTTTAAACTGCAGAGGTTCATCGCCCGAAAGGGCAAGGCTATCTTGAACATTAACCAAACGAAAACCCTTTGTTTTACGGCCATATCCACGGCTGAGTACCGCTAATCGGTAATCTTGTTTGAATAAGCTGATCAGGTATTCGGTCATCGGACTTTTTCCGGCCCCGCCAATAGCCAAATTCCCAACTACAATTACCGGCATCTGAAACGAAGTGGATGTGAACAATCCAGTTCTGTACGCCAAATTTCTAAGCAGTATTCCCAGCCCGTAAAGGAGGGAAAGGGGTAACAAGAAATAGCGTAGATAACGAATCATACCAATGGCTAAAATACATTTTTAAACTCAAAAAAGGTCTGAGTGCTCCTAAAGTAACGCTCCAGCAAGGCAAAAAAACCTATATTTGACAAAAAATTTGAGATCATGTTAAAAGGATTTTTCAATGTGCCAACGCCGGTAAACGAAACCGTATTGAGTTATGCCCCGGGCAGTAAAGAGCGTGCTTTGCTCAAAGCAGCCTTGCAAGAAGCCCGTGCCCAACAAATTGACGTACCGATGTACATAGGCGGCAAAGAGGTAAGAACAGACAAAAAAGTGGCCATGCGACCTCCGCACGACCATCAACATATTTTAGGCTACTACAGCCAGGGTGAAAAAAGCCATGTGGAAGCGGCCATTAAAGCTGCATTGGCAGCCAAAGCAAACTGGGAGGCTTTAGCTTGGGAACAAAGAGCCGCTATATTTTTGAAAGCTGCCGATTTAATTGCCGGGCCTTACCGCTACAAAATTAATGCTGCAACCATGCTAGGGCAATCAAAAAACGCTTTTCAAGCAGAAATTGATGCTGCTTGTGAGCTGATTGATTTCTTACGGTTCAATGTAAAATACATGAGCGAAATTTACCAGCAGCAGCCACCGGTTTCTCCTCGTGGCACCTGGAACCGAGTAGAACAACGTCCGCTTGAAGGATTCGTATTTGCGTTAACGCCTTTCAACTTTACGGCTATTGCCGGAAATCTTCCTACTTCTGCTGCCATGATGGGTAATGTGGTGGTTTGGAAGCCATCAAATACGCAGATTTATTCAGCCAATGTTTTGATGAAAATTTTCCGCGAAGCGGGATTGCCAGACGGTGTAATTAACTTGGTTTACGTATCAGGTCCGGATGCCGGAGATGTAATTTTCAAACACCGTGATTTTGCAGGTATTCACTTTACAGGATCCACAGGTGTGTTCCAGGATATTTGGAAAACCATCGGCAACAACATCCATCTCTACAAATCATATCCAAGAATTGTTGGTGAAACCGGTGGTAAAGATTTTATTCTGGTACACGGTTCTGCCGATGTAGAAGCTGCAAATACAGCCATTGTACGTGGCGCCTTCGAATATCAAGGTCAAAAATGTTCGGCTGCTTCTAGAGTCTATATTGCTAAATCCGTTTGGCCAAAATTGAAAGAACTGATGCTACGTGATTTGGCAAGTATCAAGGTTGGCCCTACAGAAGAGTTCTCGAATTTTGTGAATGCCGTAATCGATGAAAAATCGTTTGATAAGCTTACTTCTTACATCGATGCTGCAAAAAAAGACAGTAGCTTGGAAGTAATTGCCGGGGGCAAGTACGACAAGAGTAAGGGTTATTTTATTGAACCAACAGTCATTGTTACCAAGGATCCGAAATACGTAACCATGTGTGAAGAGCTGTTCGGACCGGTATTGACGATTTTTGTTTACGATGACGCTGATTTCGACAAAACTCTCGAAATTATAGACTCTACTTCAGATTATGCATTAACCGGTGCAGTATTGGCTCAAGACCGCTATGTGCTTGAAAAGGCAACTTATGCCTTAAGAAACGCTGCCGGCAACTTCTACATTAACGATAAATGTACCGGTGCCGTAGTTGGGCAACAGCCTTTTGGCGGTGCCAGAGGTTCGGGTACGAACGACAAAGCTGGTTCGATGATCAATTTGCTGCGTTGGGTTTCACCACGTACCATCAAGGAAACCTTTGATCCACCAAAGGATTATCGGTATCCATTTTTAGAACAGGAATAAAAAAAGCCCCCGAAATTCGGGGGCTTTTTTAGTAGAAGATCATTTTAAATTATCTGTAAGTGCAAAAACTTTACCCAGATTGTCGGCATTGCTAACCGAAACATTTAAATCCTTGACAAAACCACTATCCAGCTGAATTACCCAGCCATGGATTTCTAAGTCATCCCGCTCTTTCCAAGCATTTTGAACAATGGTGGTTTTACACAAATTGTACACCTGTTCAATCACATTTAATTCAACCAGCCTGTTTTCTTTAGCTTTCGAATCCTCAATAGCGTCTAGTTCTGTTGCATGCGCACGATATACATCCTTTATATTACGCAACCAGTTATCAATCAAACCAAACTGACGGTTGCTCAGAGCTGCAGCAATACCGCCACAACCATAATGACCAGACACAATTACATGTTTTACTTTAAGTACGTTTACCGCATAATCCAGCACACTGAGCATATTCATATCGGTATGTACACACATGTTGGCAATGTTGCGGTGCACAAAAACTTGGCCCGGTTTGGTATTTGTTACCTCATTTGCAGGCACCCGGCTATCGGAACAGCCTATCCAAAGCACCTCAGGGTTTTGGCTTTTCGATAAATTTTTGAAATAATTCGGATCAGAAGCCAGCTGTCCGGCCACCCAATTACGATTACCCTCTTTCAAGGCAGTATACGATGCATCTAATTTTAGCCTGGTTTCTTTTTTCATAACTTAATTCAAATCGCTTAAAAGTAAGGGCTTTGTATGATTAAATACTAATTTTAACAAAAATTTAATAAATGCCAAAGAAACTGCTTGCCGAGGCGCTATGGCAGAGATTTTTTTCTCAGAAAAGAATGCTTAAGAGAAAGGAGCACAATATCGTTTCTAGATCTCCAGATCTGCATACATTTTGTATTTTTGAATTCCATTAACATTTAATCGGATTTCACATTGAATAAGAAAATACAAACTCTTCAGAATAAACGTGAACAAGCCTATTTAGGAGGCGGACAAACACGTATTGAAAGTCAGCATAAAAAAGGCAAATTAACCGCCCGCGAACGCCTCCATTTTTTATTAGATGAAGGCTCCTTCGAAGAGATAGGCATGCTGGTTACACACCGTTCCACCGATTTCGGAATGGAAAAAGAAAAATATGCCGGCGATGGAGTAGTTACCGGCTATGGAACCATCAACGGACGTTTGGTGTACGTTTATTCACAAGATTTTACCGTTTTCGGAGGTTCTCTTTCTGAAACTCAATCGGAAAAGATTTGTAAAATCATGGAAATGGCCATGAAAAATGGTGCTCCGATTATTGGATTAAACGATTCAGGAGGTGCCCGTATTCAAGAAGGCGTAGTTTCTTTGGGAGGTTATGCAGACATCTTTTACCGCAACACCCAAGCTTCTGGGGTAGTTCCCCAAATTTCAGCCATCATGGGGCCATGTGCCGGTGGTGCGGTTTACTCACCCGCCATTACCGATTTCATTTTAATGGTTGAGAACACTTCCTACATGTTCGTAACCGGGCCAAATGTGGTCAAAACAGTAACTCATGAAGAAGTTACAGCAGAAGAATTGGGCGGTGCGGATACCCATGCCAGCAAATCGGGGGTTACCCATTTTGCCTGCAGCAATGAACTTGATGCCATCAATCATATCAAAAAGTTATTGAGTTATATGCCTCAAAATTGTGAGGAACAAGCAGAACTTTTAGCCTATGAAGCCGGCGATGAAAGCCGCCCGGCATTGAATGATTTGATGCCCGAAAATGCATCTCAACCTTACGATGTTCGCGAAGCTATCGAACAAATTATCGATGAAGGCTCCTTCATGGAAATCCATAAAGATTATGCAGAAAATATTGTGGTTGGCTTTGCACGTTTGGCTGGCAGAAGCATTGGCATTGTGGCTAACCAACCGGCGTTTTTGGCGGGAGTTTTAGACAACCATGCTTCGGTTAAAGGTGCTAGATTTGTTCGTTTCTGCGATAGTTTCAATATTCCACTATTGGTTTTAGAAGATGTACCAGGATTTTTACCTGGAACCGATCAAGAATGGAACGGCATCATCACCAATGGAGCTAAATTATTGTACGCCTTCTGCGAAGCTACGGTTCCTAAAATTACCGTAATTACCCGTAAAGCCTATGGTGGAGCTTACTGTGTAATGAACTCTAAGCACATTGGTGCCGATATGAATTACGCTTGGCCAACCGCCGAAATTGCCGTAATGGGCGCTAAAGGTGCTGCCGAGATTATCTTCAAAAAAGACATCCAAGCCGCAAAAGATCAAAATGCCAAATGGTTGGAAAAAGAAAAAGAATATTCTGATTTGTTCGCCAATCCATACCGTGCAGCAGAACGTGGTTTTGTGGATGAAGTGATTGAACCAGCCGAAACTCGTGCAAAACTGATCAAAGCCTACCAAATGTTAGAGAACAAGGTGGTTAATAATCCGCGTAAAAAACACGGAAATATTCCTTTATAATAGCTACCGCGATGAGTTCCATTGAGCAAATTCCGGCAGCCATGACCTGGCACCTGCGCCAACAGGTGATGTATCCGGACTTGGATCCCGAAGCTGTAAAGTTGGCCGATGACGATGAAGGAATTCACTTTGGTCTGTTCGATCAAAATCGGCTCATATCGGTAATCTCTACTTTTCAAAAAGAAGAAGAACTGCAACTCCGTAAATTTGCAACATTGAATGAATTTCAGGGTCAGGGATATGGCAAACAGCTGTTCGAATACGCGTTGGATTTCGCTCAATCAAAACCGATTAAACGTATCTGGATGAATGCCCGGACCAACGTTTCGGCTTTGTACGAACGCTACGGTTTCCAAAAAACAGAACAAACCTTTTTTAAAGACGGATACGATTTCGTCGTAATGGAAGTATATTTATAAGCGCTATGGCTAAGAAAGAAAAACCAAAACACATCTCGGTAGTTACCAAAAAATCGCTAGATTTTTTTGAAAAATACATCAACAATGCCTCTCCAACCGGCTTTGAATGGGAAGGCCAAAAATTATGGCTGGATTACATCAAACCGTTTATTGATGAGCATTACGTAGATAATTACGGAACAGCTGTGGGTGTGATTAACCCCAAGGCGGACTACAAAGTAGTTATCGAAGCTCATGCCGATGAAATATCTTGGTACGTGAATTACATTACTAAAGATGGTTTGATTTACGTGATTCGTAATGGCGGCTCCGACCATCAAATTGCGCCATCAAAACGCGTAAACATCCACACTGAAAAAGGAATCGTAAAGGCTGTGTTCGGTTGGCCGGCCATTCATACCCGCAGCGGCGAAAAAGAAGAAACACCAACGCTAAAAAACATCTTTTTAGATTGTGGCTGTACCAGCAAAGAAGAAGTGGAAGCCCTAGGAATTCATGTGGGCTGTGTAATTACATACGAAGATGAGTTTATGGTTTTAAACGACCGCTATTATGTAGGTCGAGCTTTGGATAACCGTGCTGGTGGATTTATGATTGCCGAAGTTGCCCGTTTACTCAAAGAAAACAAAGTAAAGCTACCTTTTGGCTTGTACATTGTAAACTCTGTACAAGAAGAAATTGGTTTACGTGGTGCCGAGATGATTGCCCACCGCATTAAACCAAACGTGGCCATTGTTACCGATGTAACCCACGATACACAAACGCCAATGATCAATAAAATTACCCAAGGCGATTTGGCCTGCGGAAAAGGGCCAGTGGTTTCGTATGCTCCGGCTGTACAAACCAACCTGAATAAATTATTGATAAAAGCCGCTGAAGAAAATCAGATTCCGTTCCAACGCCAAGCATCTTCCAGATCTACAGGAACAGATACCGATGCTTTTGCCTATTCAAACGACGGTGTAGTTTCTGCATTGATTTCTTTGCCTTTACGCTACATGCACACCACCGTAGAAATGGTGCATAAAGAAGATGTAGATAACGTGATCCGCTTAATTTACGAAGCGCTGCTCGATATTCAAGCAGGACAAGATTTTAGAGCCATCAAATAAAAAAAGCCCCTCGAAATTTGAGGGGCTTTTTTGTCAATAGCCTAATTCATCCAATGCAAATATGGGTTTTCTATTCATCCATTTGCCTCGGGTAAAATCTGGGATTTGCTGCAATGAACCACCCTCTCCCACCGAACGTTCAGAAATTGGCGTAATGGCATACCATGTTGCCAAATCGTATACGTCCATAGCAAACGGAGCCTGACGCTTAATCGATTCAATGAAGGAATTGATCACAAAGAAGTCCATGCCACCGTGTCCTGCTCCCGTAGCCTGACTTTCGTAGTTTTTCCAAAGCACGTGATCGTACTCTTTCATGTATGCTTCGTCTTTTTCCCAACTATGGGCTTTGGGGCTTCTACCTTCAACATAAATCGAATTGAAATCGTCCATCCACAAGCCCTTAGTTCCCTGTACTCTAAAATTCAAAGAATAAGGTCGAGGTGAATTGGTATCGTGCGATAGAACAATAGTTTCTCCATTTGCCGTCTGAATAGAAGTAGTTACAATATCACCTAATTTAAAATCCACTTGCGCATTTGGATGGTTAGCACCGCCCTTGCTCATTACATAATTATGTAGTCCACGAGATTTGGTAGCTACAGATGATAAAGCAGTTAATCGGTTACCACGATTTATATTTGTCATCATAGCTACCGGACCTAAGCCGTGAGTTGGGTACAAATCACCATTGCGGTAAACCGAATGATTGGTTCGCCATTTTGCCTCTGAGAAACCCTTCTCGCCAAACTCCACTCCGCCGCCATAAGGTTGCTTTCCATCGTTAAATTTCACTTCACGTAAATCGTGCTGGTACCCACCCTGCAAATGCAACAATTCTCCAAAAACGCCTTTTCGTACCATATTAAGCACTGCCATCACATCTCTCCGGTAGCACACATTTTCCATCATGTATAAGGAAATACCGGTGCTTTCTGCAGCGTTCACGATATCCCAACAGTCCTGCAAATCAGTAGCTCCGCAAACCTCTACTGCCGGAATTTTACCGGCTTTCATGGCGGCAATAGCCTGTGGAATATGCCATTCCCAGGGTGTAGAAATAATTACGGCATCAATATCATCTCGCTTTAAGAGATTGAGGAAATCTTCATCACCTTTGGTATACTCCACTGCACGCTTACGTCCATACTTGGCAATCATCGCTTGCGATTCAGGAATAGCACTTTTCGTATCCGGATCAGCAATGGCGATCACTTCCACATCGTCACGCTGCAAACACAAATCTAGGTGATTACGGCCCCGTAGACCGACACCAATAAGCCCTACACGGACTTTAGGCTGCTTGGCTGCAAATAAAATGGTGGGGTTTAATAAAGTTGCAGCAGCACCTGCAGTAAGCGTTTGCTGAATAAATTTTCTACGTTGCATGATGTGATTCAGGTTTAAATTGGTGTTTTTAATATCAGTTTCACTAAACAATGATTAATTTCGCATTAATTATAAAAAAACAGAAAATATTATTCATCTATCTAAAAATATACTGCCAATGAAACCTACTTTACTAATCTTAGCCGCCGGGATGGCGAGTCGTTATGGGAGCATGAAACAAACCGACGGTTTTGGTCCGAATGGTGAAACCATTATCGATTATTCCATTTACGACGCAATTCAGGCAGGTTTTGGCAAAGTAGTTTTCATTATCAGAGAAGAGTTTGCCGATAATTTCAAGGCCATCTTTGAACCTAAATTAAAAGGCAAGATCGAAACGGATTATGTTTTTCAATCGTACGATTTGATTCCTTACGGGATTCAAAAACCCATTGAAAGAGCGAAACCCTGGGGAACAGCCCATGCCGTTTTAGCTGCTTCAGATGCCGTTAAGGAACCTTTCTGTGTAATCAATGCCGACGATTTTTACGGACGCGATTCGTACGAGAAAATGGCGAAATTTTTGACTTCCGAAGTAACAGACAACCAGTATGCCTTGATGGGCTTCGAAATCAAAAAGACTCTATCCGATTACGGATCAGTTTCGCGTGGAGTTTGTGAAGTAGATGAACATGGTCAACTGAAAGAAATCCATGAACGTACGCAGGTTTATTTTAAAGATGGGATTGCTGTTTACGAAGAAAATGGCGTTGAAACCCCACTTAGCGAATCGAGCAAGGCTTCCATGAATTTCTGGGGATTTACGCCTCAGGTATTTGCTGATAGCAAAGCGATGTTTGTAGAATTCGCTTTGGCAAATCAAGAAAATCCAAAAGCAGAATTTTTTATTCCATTAGTTGCCGAAAAACTAATTGAATCAGGTAAAGCATCCTTCAAAGTGATTCCAACAGAAAGCAAATGGTTTGGGGTTACCTACAAAGAAGATAAGCCTATTGTGCAACAAAGCATTGATGAATTAGTCAACTCTGGCGTTTATCCTAAGCAATTATGGAAATAAGTATTCCTCAGCAACTCTGGGAATACTACGGATTAAATCCGGCTGATTATCAAGTTAGTCGGGCAGCCTCCGGCCACATCAATCAAACGTTTATAGTGCTCGGCAAAAGTACTGGGCAATCCTCTTGGGTAGTACAGCGCATCAATACTCAGGTATTTACCAATCCTGAAGCTATTGCGCACAATATTGAACTGGCTGATAACCATTTAAAGAAACACCACGCCGATTACCTGTTTATTGCCCCAATTACCAATCGAAATGGAGAATTATTTTCCATTATTGATGGCCATTACTGGCGATTATTGCCCTATATAACCAATACCATTGCTCTTGATGTATTAGAGCAACCTTTACAGGCTTACGAAGCAGCTAAGCAGTTCGGCAAGCTGAGTCGTAATTTGGATGGTATAAATCCAGAAGGATTTCAAGCAACTATACCCCGTTTTCACGATTTAGAATGGCGTAAAGAACAATTTGATCAGGCATTATCAGCTGCCAATGCAGAGCTAAAAATGAATGCTTCAGTGGCTATCGAACTAGCGAATCAATTCAACAGCATTGTTGAAGATTTTAGTTCGGTAAAAAACGATCTCCCGATACGGATCCTGCATCACGACACCAAAATCAGCAATGTGCTATTGGATGAACAAACTTTCGAAGGCAAATGTGTAATTGATTTAGACACCTTGATGCCCGGTTATTTTATTTCGGATTTAGGAGACATGATGCGTACCTATTTGTGTGCTTATGACGAAAATGAAGCCGATTTGGCAAAAATTACCATCCGTGAAGAGTACTTCAGCGCCACACTAAAAGGATATCTGTCTGAGATGGAAGACATTCTGCATCCAACTGAAAAGTCTTTGATCTTGTTTTCGGGAAAATACATGATCTACATGCAGGCCCTGCGCTTCCTGAGCGATTATTTGCAAGGCGGCATTTACTACCCAACGAGTTATCCAACACACAATTTGGATCGGTCTATGAACCAATTCCGTTTATTGACCCATCTCTTCGAAAAAGAAAAAATTCTAGAGCAGATTGTTTCCGAATGCTTAAATTGAACCATATTTACTCATCATGTTGAAACCAAAATTCTTAATCGCCTGCCTGTTAGTGCTAACAAGCAGCATCCCCTCCTATTCGCAAACCGGACATTTAAGCAGCCAATTAGGCAATTTCAAAACCCTAAATCAAACCGATCAGGGTGTGTTAATTACAGCCGAAAACGGACAGCTAGCTATTCAAATCTATCAAGCAAATGTGGTTCGGATACGAGCGGTTCAAAACCAATTTAATCGAGATTCATCTTTTGCCGTCATTCAACAAGCTGGCAAGGGACTTTTGAAAAGTCTGGAAGAAAAAGGTGAAGAAATTGTCTTAAAGACCGACTCCTTGAAGATTAGCATTAGCAAAAATCCGCTAAGGCTTAATTTTTATCGATTAGCAGATGGCCAGTTCTTAAATGGCGACGATGAGCGCCTGGGCATTTCATGGAGTGGCACTCAGGTTACCAATTTTAAGAAACTATTGCCTGATGAACGCTTTATTGGACTTGGTGAAAAAACCGGAAACCTAAACCGTAGAGGAAGCAGTTATGTGAATTGGAACAGTGATGTTCCAGCCTACGCCTTGAATGCTGACCCATTATACAAAACCATCCCTTTTTACATCGGGTTACACGCAAAAAACAGTTATGGAATTTTCTTCGACAATACGCACAAAACATTTTTCAACTTCGGAGCTTCTACCGACAATACCATGAGTTCGTTCGGTGCTGAGGACGGCGAATTAAATTATTATTTCTTCGGTGCTTCTTCAGTTAGCGGCTTGATTAAAGACTATACTTGGCTTACCGGTCGTATGGAAATGCCGCCGCTTTGGAGTTTAGGTTACCAACAATGTCGCTGGAGCTATAAACCCGATACACAAGTTTTGGAGATCGCGAAAACCTTCCGGGATAAGCAGATCCCTGCAGATGCTATCTACTTGGACATTGATTACATGGACGCCTATAAAATATTTACCTGGAGTCCGAAGAATTTCCCAAATCCCAAAGGCACCATCGACCAGCTGAAGAGCTGGGGTTTCCATGTGGTGACCATCGTTGATCCGGGCATCAAAATCGAGAAAGGTTATAAACAATACGATGAAGGCGTACAAAAGGATTATTTTGCCAAATACCCTTCGGGCGATTTTTATACCGGTAGCGTATGGCCCGGGCGTTGTCATTTCCCAGATTTTTACCGTCCGGAAGTTCGCAATTGGTGGGGTAAATCTTTCAGTTCGCTCACCGATAAAGGTGTGGAAGGCTTTTGGAACGACATGAACGAACCTTCCGCCTGGGATCAAAACATCCCGGATCTGATCCAATTCGGCGGCAAAGGCAAAGAAATGACCTTGAAAGAAGCTCGTAATGCCTATGGTTTGCAAATGTCTAGAGCAACTTACGAAGGTACCCGCGACTTGCTGGCCCGCCGGCCGTTTGTGCTTACTAGAGCGGCTTATGCCGGTATACAGCGATATTCTGCAGTTTGGACCGGAGATAATGCCTCAAACGATGCGCACATGTTGCTTGGGCAGCGTTTGGTAAATAGTTTAGGCTTAAGCGGTGTACAAAACATCGGTGTAGATATTGGTGGATTTATCGGCAATCCATCGGGTGAATTGATGGCTCGCTGGAATTCATTGGGCGTGTACACGCCTATGTTCCGTAACCATGCAGAAATCAATGCACCTATGCGTGAACCTTGGCGTTTCGGACCTGAAATTGAGCAAATCATGAAGAAAGATATCGAGCAACGCTACCGTTTATTGCCGTATATCTACTCCACCTTCTACCAGGCTACACAAACTGGTATGCCTGTATCTCGTTCATTGGCTATTAGTTATGCAACTGATGAGGCTATTTATCAGGAAAAATACCAGAATCAATTTCTCTTTGGCGATAATATCTTAGTGGCACCGGTTGAAAGCAATAAAACTACCGCCGAGGTGTATCTGCCTGGAGGAAAATGGTATCGCTTAAATAGCGACGAGTCATTCGGTGGTAAACAAAGCATTCAGGCTGCTGCTCCATTAACCGATCTACCGGTATTTATTAAAGCAGGTGCTATCATCCCAATGCAAAGTGTAATTCAAAATACCAGCGAAAAAGGCGATGGTATCTTGTCTGTGCATATTTGGAATGGTGAGTCAGGTAGTAGTTTTACCTATTATGAAGATGATGGCAGTACCTATCAGAATGAAAAAGGAATATATTATCAAAGAGCCATTCGCTTCAACCCTGCACAAAAGCAGATTAACTTTGATGCAGTTAAAGGTAGTTACAGTTGTCGATTCCAGCAGATTAGACTTGTGTTTCACGGATTTCCGAAAACACTAAAATCACTTAAATTGAATGGCAAAAGCGCTAAATTAAGTGTAGATGCTAATGGAAATCAGACCGTATTAACCGCTAATTTGAAAAGCGAAATTCGCATCCAGTATTAAAAAGCAAACCATAAAAAAGCCCCCGGAATTTCCGGGGGCTTTTTTGAACCAATTCTATTACTTCTTATCGTCTTCTTTCACTTCTTCGAAATCTACATCGGTTACTTCATCGCCTCCGGTAGCACCGTCGGCTGGAGCACCTTGGGCGCCCGCTTCCTGAGTAGCTTTATACATTTCTTCCGAAGCGGCATTCCAAGCTTCTTGAAGCTCGTTTTGTGCAGTTTCGATATCAGCAAAGTTTTTAGCAGCGTAGGCATCTTTCAGCTTTTTCAAACCGTCCTCAATCGGGGTTTTCTTATCTGCAGAAATCTTATCACCATACTCTTTCAACTGTTTCTCGGTAGAGAAAATCAATGCATCGGCTGCATTTAACTTATCGATTTCCTCTTTTGCTTTTTTATCCGCTTCAGCATTTGCTTCCGCTTCGTCTTTCATCTTCTTGATCTCTTCTTCGGTCAAGCCAGATGAAGCTTCGATACGAATTTTCTGCTCTTTGCCCGTTGCTTTATCCTGAGCACTTACGTGCAGAATACCGTTGGCATCAATATCGAAAGTAACTTCAATTTGAGGAACTCCACGAGGTGCTGGTGGCAAGCCATCTAAGTGGAAACGACCGATTGTGCGGTTCTGATTCGCCATTGGACGCTCACCTTGCAAGATGTGAATCTCTACTGAAGGCTGATTATCAGAAGCTGTAGAGAAAATCTCTGATTTTTTAGTTGGGATGGTGGTATTGGCTTCAATTAATTTAGTCATTACACCACCCATGGTTTCAATACCTAAAGAAAGTGGCGTAACGTCTAATAACAAGACATCTTTCACTTCTCCGGTTAATACACCACCCTGAATAGCCGCACCAATTGCTACTACCTCGTCCGGATTTACCCCTTTTGAAGGCTCCTTACCAAAGAATGCTTTTACTGCATCTTGGATAGCTGGAATACGGGTTGAACCACCCACCAGGATAATCTCATCGATATCTGTAGTTTTTAATCCGGCATTTTTCAATGCTGATTTACATGGGTCAATGGTTCTCTTGATCAAACTTTCGGCCAATTGCTCGAATTTGGCACGGCTCAACGTTCTTACCAAGTGTTTCGGACCACTTTGATCAGCTGTAATGTAAGGCAAGTTAATCTCTGTTTGAGTTGAACTTGACAACTCGATTTTAGCTTTTTCAGCAGCTTCTTTCAAACGCTGCAAAGCCATTGGGTCTTGATGCAAGTCCATACCGTTTTCGGCTTTAAACTCTTCAGCTAACCACTCAATAATTACGTGGTCAAAGTCGTCACCACCCAGGTGCGTATCACCGTCGGTTGCTTTTACTTCAAACACACCATCACCCAATTCCAATACCGAAACATCGTGTGTACCACCACCGCAGTCGAACACCACAATTTTCATATCCTTGTGGGCTTTATCTAAACCATAGGCTAAAGCCGCAGCAGTTGGCTCGTTGATGATACGTTTTACGTTTAATCCGGCAATTTCACCGGCTTCTTTAGTAGCCTGACGCTGTGCATCGTTGAAATAAGCCGGAACGGTAATTACCGCTTCGGTTACTTCCTGACCCAAAAAATCTTCAGCCGTTTTTTTCATCTTCTGCAAAATCATTGCAGAAATTTCTTGTGGGGTATATTTGCGGTCATCGATCTCCACACGAGGCGTGTTATTATCTCCCTTTACTACTTTGTAAGGCACTCTAGAAATTTCTTTCTTCACCTCATCAAAGCTGTTACCCATAAAGCGTTTGATAGAAGAAATGGTTTTTTGAGGGTTTGTGATGGCCTGGCGTTTCGCCGGGTCTCCCACCTTACGTTCTCCATTCTCTACAAATGCTACTACTGAAGGGGTTGTACGTTTACCTTCGCTGTTTGCAATAACCACTGGCTCATTGCCTTCCATAACCGAAACGCAAGAGTTGGTTGTTCCTAAGTCGATACCAATAATTTTTGACATGTTGTTTTCCTTTTAAAATGATTCGTACAAAATAGAATCACAAAGGCTTAATCAAGCATGATGCCAAGCTAAAAAGGAAAACAATTTGGCAGTATTGAAACAAATTGCATAAAAAAGCCACCCTATCAAGTGACAGGATGGCAGAAATTCAAATAAAGGACACGAGTTATGGTGATTTGGTTAGCGTATGCTTAATAATATGTTTTACACCATTATCAATTTGTTCGCTATAAAACACCAAATCTGTATTGGTGGAAATAAGAATTTTTTGTGTTATCCCTGGATAAATGGACATAGTAAAGCTATTGTCATCAATCTTAGTCCAAGAATAAGTATTGGGATTTACACCTCCATTTGGCCCATAAACTAGGTTATTATCTGGCTGATTTAAGAATTCAATAAATGAACCAGCTGTCATCGGATTTATATCTTCATCGGTGTTTGCATTTGCAGGTTCATGATAATCCTGAAATCTTACCCAACTCCATTTACCTAAAATCCTGGTTTCCAGGCTCTGCGTAGGTTTATCTTTCTTACAAGCCCCTAAACAAAGCATCAATAAACTAAAACATAACATCAACTTTTTCATAGCTGTTCAATTTTTTAATAAAGTTGTGAGATGAATTGCACATTTTAGTGCATTTTTTGATGAACAAGCTAAAAGCCGGGACAAGCTGCAATAAAAAAGCCCCGAACAGTTGTTCGGGGCTTTCGTTATAAATGTTTTGGATGAATTATTCTTCTGTTTTTTCTTCAGCTGAATTTTCTTCAGCAGCAGGTGTTTCTTCAACAGCTGGAGCAGCATCTTCCACTACAGGAGTGGCTTCTTCAACTGGAGCTTCCACTACTTCTTCTGCTTTAGCTGTTGCTGCAGGTGCAGCAGTTTCAGCTTTTGCTTTAGAAGCACCTGAACCACGACGACGAGTAGCTTTCTTGCCTACTTTAGAACCATCGTTTTGTGAAAATGCAGTGTTGTAATCCACCAATTCAATCAATGCCATTTCTGCATTATCTCCTAAACGGTTACCCAATTTAATAATACGGGTATAACCACCTGGACGGTTAGCTACTTTCTCAGCAACTTCGCGGAACAAGATAGTTACAGTTTCTTTATCTTTCAAATAGCTAAATACGGTACGACGAGAATGTGTAGTATCGTTTTTAGATTTGGTGATCAATGGTTCTACATAAGTGCGTAAAGCTTTTGCTTTAGCCAATGTAGTAGTGATGCGCTTGTGCAAGATAAGCGAAGAGGCCATATTGGCCAACATAGCCTTACGATGTGAATCGGTACGGCCTAAGTGATTGATTTTTTTTCCGTGTCTCATTTTCGTTTAAATTTTCGTGATCATACCGTTCAGCTCAGCGGCGAAGGAATTATGAACACGTCGCTTATTAATTGTATTTATTATTCTTCGTCTAGTTTAAATTTAGACAAGTTCATTCCGAAAGAAAGGCCTTTAGATTTCACCAAATCCTGAATTTCGGTTAATGACTTTTTACCAAAGTTTCTGAATTTCAACATGTCGGCTACGTCGTAGGATACCAACTCAGCCAGTGTACGGATATCAGCAGCTTTTAAGCAGTTCAAGGCACGTACAGACAAATCCAGATCAACCAATTCGGTTTTTAAGATCTTACGCATGTGCAAGATTTCTTCGTCAACTTCTTTAGTTTCTTCTTTAGCTTGTGATTCTAACATGATGTTCTCATCAGAGAATAACATGAAGTGGTGAATCAAGATTTTAGCAGCTTCTTTCAAGGCATCTTCCGGGTGGATAGATCCATCGGTAGAAATATCTAATACCAATTTCTCGTAGTCGGTTTTTTGCTCAACACGATAGTTTTCGATGGTATATTTTACGTTCTTAATTGGCGTATAGATAGAATCGATAGCGATTACACCTACTACAGCATCTTGATTTTTATTCTCTTCTGCAGAAATGTATCCACGGCCTTTATTAACCGTCAATTCAATTTCTAAAGTCACATTGCTTTCCATGTTACAAACCACTAAATCTGGGTTCAACACGGTAAAGTTGTTAGAGAATTTAGTGATATCTCCGGCTTTGAACTGATCTTGACCATTGATAATCACAAAGATTTTTTCAGAATCGCCAGACTCGCCGGTTTTCTTAAAACGAACCTGTTTTAAATTCAAAATGATCTCGGTAACATCTTCTACCACACCTTTGATGGTAGAAAACTCATGAGATACACCTGAAAAACGTACAGAAGTAATTGCATATCCTTCTAAAGAAGATAACAAGATTCTGCGCAAAGCATTACCAATGGTAACACCAAAACCAGGTTCTAATGGACGAAATTCGAAAGTACCATCGAAATCAGTTGATTTCTGCATGATTACTTTATCGGGTTTCTGAAATGCTAAAATTGCCATTATATCGTGTTAATTTTAATGTAAATGTTAAACTGAAAATCCCGGGTACGAAACCCAGGAA